>Ga0206682_10000136_pt1 | contig 74045 bp, 47 predicted proteins | sample M240m12015metaG_FD_155444 | JGI IMG/M metagenome (GOLD analysis project Ga0206682, IMG submission 155444) | Ammonia-oxidizing marine archaeal communities from Monterey Bay, California, United States - M2 40m 12015 | ecosystem: Environmental > Aquatic > Marine > Intertidal zone | place: USA... | reverse complement strand
GGGGGTGGGGAGGGGGGGGGGGGGGGGGGGGGGGGGGGATGCGCGCGGGGACGGGCGTCGGTGGTGGATACGTGGAACGACGGCGACGCGGCGGCGACGGAGACGGAGACGGAGACGGAGACGGAGACGCGCGAGGGACGCGGCGAGAGGCGAGTCGCGGTGCGAGTGAACGATTTCGAGGCGCGCGCGGATTCGGCGCCAAAGGTGGTGGTGTTTTCGGGAGGGACGGCGATGAACGTGATCGCGGTGGAGCTGAGCGAGTTGACGCAAAAGGTGACGCACGTGATACCCGTGAGCGATAACGGTGGGTCCACGAGCGAGATCGTGCGCGTGTTGGGTGGGCCCGCGGTGGGTGATCTGCGATCGCGGTGTCTGAGGGTGACGGATGAGTCCACGCCCGAGGCGGTGGCGGTCAAGGCGCTGCTCGGGCACCGTCTGCATCCGACGGATAGCGCGCTCGCTCGAGACGAGTGGTACAAGATTCAAGAGGGCGATCACGAGCTGTGGGAAGGCATCGGACAGGACTACGCGAACATCATTCGCCGGTTCTTGGTGCACTTTCATCAAGAAGTGACGTCCAAGCCGATCAAGGAGAGGTTTGATTTCGTCAACGGGTCAATCGGAAACTTCTTCTTCGCCGGCGCGCGACTATTCTTTCGCTCGATGGATGCGGCCATTTTCTTGTACTCTCGCGTCAGTCGCATTCCAGACGACACGCACATCGTGCCGTGCCTTTTGCACAAGGAAAACGAGCGCGTAAATCTCGCGGCTGAGCTCATGAACGGGACGATTCTCCGCGGGCAGAATGAAATTTCACACCCGTCCATCGACAGCAAAAAGTTTTCAAAGGAAGTCTCCATGTCATCGTCATCCGCGCGCAAGAGCCCGGACGTCGTGAGCAAAGAATTTTGGACGAAAGTTCTGGAATTGGGCGAAGTGCCGAAGACGGAGGCGCACGAGATGTGGGGCGGGTTGCAACAAAGTTCGGGAGGTTTCAAGAGCGTGCGCTCGGCGCTCGCGAGCGGCAGCCTCATCGACGCCGGCGAACTGTTGAAGTCGCGCTTCGTCGACATCGCCGACACGCCTTTAAGTGTTTGGGACGTCGATAAAGTCGTCACCGCGTATGATCCGTTGGAGTCGCCCATCAAGCGCGTCTTTTACGCCTCGAGTCTCGATCCGGCGGACGACAACTTTGAGGTGCAGCCAAAACCGAACCCCACGGTGCTGGAAAACATCACGGATTGCGACGCCATCTTGTACGGTATGGGCTCGCTCTATACCTCAATCATCCCCAACGTCGGCCTGAAAGGCATGGCGCAATGCATCGCGAGCTCCACATCCAAAAAACTTCTCATGCTCAACGGTTCGCTCGATCGCGAGACTGGCACGATGACAGCCAGCGAAATCGTTCGCGCCGTCGTCGATGCCGTCAACATGCGTTACACCGCCGCTGAAACCAACTTTGACGTCAAAGAACTGATCACCGACGTCGTATACCCCAAGAACGGAGGCATCACCGTCGACGTCGACGCGCTCGCCGCGATGGGCGTCGCCGTTCACGAGTGCGATTCCATCCCCGTCCCATCCCCCAGCGGCGCCAAAGTCGCGCATTACGACACCCGCGCTTTCGTCAACTTCCTCGCGTCCGAGCTTCTCGCTCCGTGACGTCTCACACCAGCACTTGATTCTTATTCTTCTTGTAACATCGTCGAGCCGCGCGTCGCGCCAAGGCTTCAAAAAACCCTTCAAGCTCGATCGCGCCGCACTCGACGGCGCGCTGCCCCGCGCGCGCGCTCGAACGATGTCACGCAGCGCCGTGAAAACGTTCGCGACTTCCCTCGCCGCGCGCGCGCGCGCGGCGACCGCGTGCGCGTCGTCGTCGGCAACCTTTGCGACGGCGTCGCTCGAAGCCGGGAGAACGATGCCGGCCACGACGACGCGCGCGCGGACGATCGGCGTCGGCGCGGACGCGCGAACGCGTGATCACAACCGTCGTGACGCGTTCGCGGGCGCGCGACGGGGATTCGCGGCGTCGAGCGACGCGGGTGCGAGCTCGAGCTCGAGCTCAGGCGGTCGGGACGGCGACGAAGACGAAGACGAGGCGCTGCGGCGACAGTACGAGGCGCTGTTCGAACGATTCGAAAACGCGCCGAATAAACGAAAGCGATTCTTACTGAATTTAGCGCTGAAAGGACGCGTGGACGCGGACGTTGGTGGAGATGGTGGGGACGAAAACGAGGGCGGACGCCAGCGGCGAGCGCTCCAGACGCGCGTCATCGACGTCAACAGGACGACAAAGGTAACCAAGGGAGGCGATTTGACGAATTTCACCGCCATGGTGGTCGTGGGGAACGGTGATGGCGTCATCGGGTTCGCCACGGGTAAAGGCGCGGATGTGGGGATGGCGATCGATAAGGCGTATCGCAAGGCGGCGAGGTCGTTGACGTACGTGCAACGCTTCGAGGATCACACGATTTATCACGAGGTGAGGGGAAAATACTGTAAGACGATTTGCGTGATGTTACCCGCGCCGAGCGGAGACGGGATCGTGGCGAACGACACCGTGGAGGCGATTTGCACGCTGGCGGGTATTAAAAACATCAAAGCGAAGATTCACGGCAGTCACCATCCGCACAACACCGTGCGTGCCGTGTTTGCGGCTTTAGAAGCGGTGGAATCTCCCGAAGACGTCGCCAGGCGCACGGGTTCGATGATCTACAGAGTTCAATAGATTGAATAAAAATGACTACATTTCAGCAGCGAGGACTCGCTCGAACCGCTCTAAAAACACCCCCGCGTGCGCCGAAGTAAACAAGAGCCCCGGACGCGCGCGAATGGTCGCCGAGCCGCACCCGCCGATGTCGACACCTTTTTGCAAGAGTGCGTGCAACAGCGCGTCCCTGCGCGCGGATGTATCGCAATCGATGGCGACAAGCGTGCCCACGCCCCGCGCATTGGCGAGAATGCTCGGATATTTCTCCTGTAACTCGCGCAACCCATTCAAGAGCGTCTCGCCGGCGGATTTCACGACGTCCAATAAATGATGCTCTTCTATGCAATCGAGGACAACCTCGAGCTGAATGAGCTTTGCTGGATCACCCATCCACGTGTTGAAGATGCGGTACGGGAGCTCGGGCGCGAGATCCGCGGCCGCGTAGAATCCCGCGATTTGCATTTTTTTGCTAAACGTCACAATGTCCGGCGGATGTTCTAATCCCCAAGCTTCGTGCGCCCAAAACGTCCCACTCGATCCACACCCAGTCTGCACCTCATCGACGATCATGCGGACGTTTTCTCTCTTCGTCAAAGCGCGAAGCTTTCGGAAAAAATCCGCGCTCGCGTGATTATCGCCGCCCTCCGCTTGCATGGGCTCGACGATCACCGCGACGACGTCTCGATCTCGCGTCAACGCCTTCTCGACTTCAGCGAGACACCGCGCCTCCTCTTCGGCGTTTTCTCGCTCAAATTTATCCAGTGGGTACTTTAATTTCGGAAACGGGCACGACGGCCAGTCAAACGTCGGGAAATCAAGCTTGTGAATCCACTTTGTGTGCGTCAGCGACAGACACGCCGCCGTCCGTCCGTGAAACGCACCATCGAACGACAAAACTTTAAATCCCGGCGACCCGGGCGCTTGATTCGTCAGACAGCTCACCTTTTCTTCCTCGCTTATCTCGCGTCCGCCCCGCCGCGCGTTCGCCGCGCTTATGAATACCGCCTTCATCGCGTGTTCGTTCGCGCACGCCCCGCACGCCATCGTCGTCGCGCGCGTCAACCCTTTCGGCGCCACTCGCATGAGCGTTCGCGCCACTCTGTCGTCCCATCCGATCGGTGGGTTATTCCCCAGCGCCGGTCGGTGCGCGAGAATCCCCACGTTCGCTTCGTCTCGCATCGCCGCGAGCATCTTTTCGTGGTTGTATCCCACCGGCAGCGACGCGATGTGCGCGTACAGGTCCAGCACCGCGTTCCCATCCGCGTCGACGACGTAATTCCCGCGCGAAGCGTCGACGTCGACGAAGTATCGTATCGACCCCACGTCCGCGTGCGCGCTGAGCGCTTCCACGGCGCGTCGCGACGCCGGTCCCGGGATGGGCGTCCGCACCACCGGGGCGGCTGGTTCACCGTTCGACGTCCCCGCGCGCGACGACGACGACGACGCGCGCGTCGACGCGCGCGCGTCGCGCGACGCGCGCGAAATCGCCTCGCGCGCGCGTCGTCGCGCGCATCGCTCGAGCGCGCGCGCGAGCATCGCGGCCGACAGTGCGGCGGTGCGCTTTTTCACTTTTTCGCGAAAAGTGTCCCGACACTCGCGCGCGCGCGACGATGGCCGCGCCGCCGCCGGGACGATGCGGACGGGTGGAACAATTTATTAATAACGCGTGGGTGCGCGCGCCGCAGGCTGCGGCGCAGGCGCAGGCGCTCGGCGGTGCCGCGAGGACGCTGCCGGTGGTGAACCCGCACGACAATAAAATCATCGGTGCCGTCGGTGCGGGCGATCGCGCGATGATCGACGACGCGGTGCGGGCGGCGCGCAAGGGATATAAGGTGTGGAGCGCCACGCCGGGGCGCGAAAGGTCGCGGGTGCTGCGGGAGATTGCGAGAGGGATCGAACGGCGGAAACGCGCGCTCGCCGAGCTGGAGACGCTGGACGCGGGGAAGCCGATCGAGGAGAGCGAGTGGGATATCGATGATGTCAGCGCGTGCTTTGATTATTACGCCGATCGGTGCGATGAAGTGTTCGGGGATAAGGCGTACGCGGAGGAGGATGTGAAGTTACCCATGGACGAGTTCGCGGGACGGTTGCGACGCGAGGCGCTGGGGGTGATCGGTTTGATCACGCCTTGGAACTATCCGTTGCTCATGGCGACGTGGAAAGTCGCGCCCGCGCTCGCGAGTGGATGTGCGGTGGTGCTGAAACCGAGTGAGCTCGCGAGCTTGACGTGTCAGGTGTTGGGGGACGTGTGCGTCGAAGCAGGGTTGCCGCCGGGGGCGTTCAACGTAGTCACGGGGCGAGGCGACGAGGCTGGCGCTGCGCTGTGCGCACACAAGGGTGTGGATAAAATATCGTTCACTGGCTCGTTGCAAACCGGCCGCATCATCATGAGCGCGTGCGCGAAAGATGTCAAGCCCGTATCGTTGGAATTGGGCGGCAAGAGCGCGTTGGTCATTTTCGACGACTGCGATTTGGAAAAGGCGGTGGAGTGGGCTCTGTTTGGGTGTTTCTGGACGAATGGTCAGATCTGCAGCGCGACGTCGCGCGTCTTCATTCACGAGCGCATTCGAGAGAAGTTCTTAGCGCGTCTCAAGGAGGCTGCGGAAGCCATTCCGTACGGCAACCCACTCGTCAAGGGGTGTCGCCTCGGCCCGCTCGTGAGCGAAGGGCAGTACAAAAAGGTGATGAAAATGGTCGAACGCGCGAAGCGCAAGGGATACACGCTTTTGACGGGCGGCAAGAAACCGAGCGATCCGGACTGTCGAGAGGGGTTCTATCTCGAACCCACGGTATTCGTCGACGTCCCTATGGATGCGGAAGTGTGGCGAGAAGAAATTTTTGGCCCGGTGATGTGCGTCAAGACGTTCGCCTCTGAAACGGAAGTCGTGGCGATGGCGAACGATTCCGATTACGCCTTAGCCGCGGCGGTGATCACAGACGACTTAGCGCGACGCGAGCGTATGACTGCCGCGTTTGACACCGGGATCGTGTGGGTGAATTGCTCGCAACCCTGCTTCGCTCAGCTCCCGTGGGGCGGTCGCAAGCGAAGCGGATTCGGTCGCGACCTCGGCGCGAACGGCATGGACAAGTACTTGCACCAAAAGCAAGTCGTCACCTACGTGTCCGAAGACCCGTTCGCGTGGTACCCCATGTTCGACGCCAAGCCGAACAGCAAGCTGTAGCGCGTGTACTATCGTCGTCGATGAATGAATGAATAAATATGTATTTCAAGATTTCAACGCGAGCGTCGAGCGCTCCTTCGCCCTCCGGCGACTCAACTCGTTCGTCTCGACGCCTCACGGCGGCAACGCCGCGGTAATTTGCACCTCAACCAACAATTCAGGTCGCGCCAACTCGCTCTGCACGCACGCCCGCGTGGGTTTATTATCCGGATCGATCCACGCGTTGTACACGGCGTTGAACTCGGGCGCGTCTTTGATGTCCCGCAGCCAGCACATCGAGGTCAATATTCGCGACTTATCCGTCCCCGCCATCGCGAGCAGTTTGTCAAACTTTTCCAGCGTTTCGATCGTTTGTTCTCGCACCGTGGTCGTGGTCAATCCAACCTGTCCGCTGCAGTAGACGATGCCGTTGTGCACGACCACCTGACTCATGCGAGGGTCATCGGTGCCCAAGCGTTGGATGTCCGAGGCGTGCATGCGCGTCGTCCGTCGAGCCGCGGGCTCGGAATCGGTGCGTCGCGATGCCTTGCGTCCGACGACGACGCGAGGGCGCGAGAGCGCGCGCGAGACGGTCGCGAGAGACATTGTGAGGCGAGAAGCGCGAGTCGCGGGGCGAGGGGCGACGGCGCGAGCGAGCGACGTCGGCTCGTTACATACGTCGACCGACTTTAATCCTCGAAACGACCCGGGTCGCGCTTCATCAACGCCTCGACCTCGTCGTCCACGACGAGGAGCTTATCTAATCGCTCGAGCGCGGCTTCGCGCGCGTGCGCCTCGTCGTCGTCTTCAAGGAATTCGTCGTCGTCGTCGTCGTCGTCGAATCGCTCGGCGTCGGGATCCGGGTTCAATAACGACCCCTCGCTCATCGCGCGATAGATCTCCTCCAGCGTCGTCGCGTCTTTCGGGACGAAGCGCACGTGCGCCGTCACCGGGTCGTCCTCGTCGTAGGGCTCGTCGTCGTTCGCGTCGTCGGCGTTCGTCGTCGTCGACGCGCTCGGCGCGTCGGCGCCGCCGTCAATCTGACAATACACGCACCCGCCGCTTCCGTAGCGATCGTCCTCGCGCGAGATCGCGTGCAGCGCGAGACAGCGATACTCGCACGCGTACGCCGACGTCGACGTCGGGTCTCGCGGGACGAAGGCGACGCGCGCGTCGGTGATGTATAATTCACCCGGAATCGCGCTCGACGCCGGGTCGTCGTCGCCGATCGTCATCGCGGCGTCGCAGGACAAGACGCATCGCTCGTCGTCGTGTAAACGCAGCGCGCGTCGATCGTCGAGCGCGTTCGCGCGCGCGCGCAAACCTTCGGGAGGGGCGCGGAACATGTCGCGCGAGTCGCGATGTGCGGCGTCGACGACGTCGACGGACGCCGCGACGCGAACGTCGCGCGCGGTGGCTACGATTCGATGGTACATCGTGATTACAAAGAATGCGCGCGTCGCGCGCTCGACCCACGGTTCACGACCGCCGACCGCCGGCGAAGAGCGAGTACGCGCCGTCGCCGATGAACTTCGCGTGTCGCCGCATGTTGGCTGAAATTTTCCCCGCGCTCCTGTTGAACCGCTCCAACGCCGCGCTCGCGCCGAGCTCGCGTTCGCGCGTCTCCCTGATCTCCCGCGCGCCGACGCGCTTTCGCATCGCCGCGTCCGTCGCGTCGTCTTCGCTCGCGTCGCCGTCGCCGCGCCGCGCCGCGCGTTCGTCCACTCTCTCCGCGACGAGCACCTCCAGCCCTTGGCACACCGGGAACTCCGTCCCGCGCTTGCGCTCCTCCAGCGTGGGCGCGCGTCGTCCCTCGGCGTAGAAGGGCACCGCGCGCGCGCTTCGTCCCAGGCACGCGTACCGATACCGTCCGACGACGTCCCCCGTGCGCAGCGTCCGCCGCTCTTCGCGCAGCGCCGCGTCTCGCCGGCGCGTGAATCCGTAGCACGTCTGCGGGCGTCGGCGCGCTCGTCAGTCGCGCGCGTCGGTCGATTCGCCGTCGATTCGCGTCGACGGAAGATTCGCGGATTCGGAAGATTCGCGTCGCGCGTCGCGCACCGGCGTCGCGCGTCGACTCTCGCGCGCGTCGTCGAACGTCGTCACCCCCACGCACGTGCGCGTCGATGACCCGCCGCCGTCGTCGCGCGCGCGCGCTCCGGTGGTCGACATGGAGTGCCGCGCGCGAGGGCGTCGCCGCACATCGCGACGCGATCGATCGCGCGCGATGAGCGAGGACGCCGCGAACGAGGTGCGCGAACGGACGCTCGCGACGCGCGACGACCGCGCGACGACCCGGTGACGCGCGCGCGCGACGACGCGCGACGAGGGACTGACGAAGGCGCGATCTGAATGAATGTCGACAGACGGCGCCGCCGACGACGACGCCGATCTTCGGCGCGGCGTTCGCGCAGGGAGGGTTCGGCGCCGCGGCCGCGGGCGGAGGTTTCGATCCGTCGAAGTTCGCGTCGAAGGAGGCGCCGAAGGCGGAGGAAAAGACCGGGAACGATGACGAGGAGGGGGACGACGACGTCGAGGCGGAGTGCAAGGCGGAGTTTAAACCCGTGGTGAAGCTGGAGATCGTGGAGGGCGCGGAGGCGACGACCACGGGGGAGGAGGACGAAGATATTTTGTTCGAAGCGTACGTGCGAGGCGAAGCGAACGGACGCGAGGCGTGGGATGGAGAGATGGGACGCGCGACGCGAGGATGGAGGACTGACGACGAGAACGACGACGCGCGACGCAGCAAGGTGAAATCGTACCGGTTCACCGACGGCGAATGGAAGGAACGAGGACTCGGTCCGATTAAACTTCTCGAGCACAAGACGTCTAAAAAGATTCGCGTGCTCATGCGCCGGGATAAAACGCTGAAGATTTGCGCCAACTTTTACGTGCAACAAGAATCCAAGGTGGCGGAGCACGCGGCGAGCGAAAAGGCGTGCGTGTTCACCACGGTGGATTGCTCGGACGGCGACGAACGCCCGGAGCTTTACAACATGTGCATCAAGTTCGGAAGCGCGGAAAAGCGCGAACTCTTCACGGCGGCGTTCAATGACGCCCAAAAGAAGATGGCGGCGCTTCCGGCGGAAGAGGGCGAAGCCGAGGCCGCCGAGGAAAAGGCGCAAGTCGCCGAAGAAGCGGACGCGCTCGCGGACGCTTTGACCGCGACCAAGGTCGAGGAAAAGAAAGATGAAGAGTAAACACCGACGTTGATTAGCTTATGATGTCGAATATCAAACACACAACATCCGATTTAAATCATACACGGTTTTATTTTTCTCAACGCCCCGTCGCGAGGGCTTTGTCTACTCGTCTACGAAGAAAGCAAGCGGCGGCCGAACGTGTCGAAAGCGGCGGCGAGTTCCTCGGCGTTCGCGCGAATAACCTCATTCGGACACTGCATTCGTCGGCTTTCCGAGGCGTAGCTCACGCACAAGTCGCCGATCGCCGCGCGCACGTGGCCTCCGGTGGCGTACGCTCTCGGTTCGCCGTACGCCGTCGCCTTGGGCACGAGCGACTGGTCCCAAAGCTGGAGCACAAAGTACACCGATCTGAGCAAGCGGAGGCGCAAACGCGGGGTTTGTAACGCATCCACTTTCGACAGACGCTTATCGTGCATGCGTTGGGCCGGGGTCGCGAGCAAGCGGTCGTACGCTCGTTGCACGGGCTCTGCGAGTCCTTTGCACGCGACGACGAGCGCGTCCGCGACTTCGCTCGTGTCATACTCATCGTCGACGTGCGCTTCGACTGCGACATCGGGAACACCCCACAGTCCTGCCGCCATGAGCTCCAAACGCAAAGCCACGTGAATGACCGGAAACGCGACGTCCGATGGGAACAACTTCACGCCCAACGCGCGAACCACGAGGCAGGCTTCCCGCAGGCACGTCGCGGCGCTCGGCGCGCGAGACGCGGCTTGTAAGAGGAGCTTATCCCATAAGTCACACACAATCTCGCCATCCGGATCGTGGTATTGCGAGAAGTGCACCATTTCGAGGCAGATGTCCCACAACTCACACGGCTTGGCGAAGTCGTTGTACAAGTCGCTCAGTTGCTTCAACTCGCGCTCCAATTCGTACACAAACGCCTCCTCCGGAGCGTTCGACGATCCGGTGGCGCGTGCTTGACGGGAGCGCTCTATGCACACGCCCAGCACTCGCCGCTGCATGTCGAGCAATTTGATTTTGCTGTCGACGTTTTCGCAAAACGACGTGTCCAAACCATTGGTCAATCCCCCGTCGACCGACTTTCTGGCGTGCATGAGCGCGCGCTCAAACAAAGCCATGCGCTGGTCCAAACTGAACGTTTCGTCGTTCGCGCATCGACGCTCCGCTAACGAGCAATCGACCTGTGCCGCCAATCCAAACAGACTTCGGGCGGCGTACAACTGCGCCAAGAGATCGAGATGTCTCGCCTCATCCGGCGTGAGCGCGCCGCCTTGTTGCGCAGACGTCAACGCGCTCTTGTTCACCAAGTACGGTTCCAACATAGCCGCGGGTAGCGATAAAAGCATGGCGTCGCGTCTCACTGCAATCAGCTCCGCAAATACGCGGTGCATGAAATCTTGTGAGTCAGCTCCAGACACTCGTTGAAGCTGCTCTAGAATCTTCACGAGACCTCGTTCACGAATGTCCTCGGGAAGTTCTTCCGCCGCGACGCGACTCAGCGAACCTGGTTCAGCGTCCGCATCAGCCCTTCCAGTCGCAAGCGCCCGAATCGTGGTACACGTGACTTCAAAGCACGATTGGAGATCCTATAATGCGGTAAAAATTTGTCGTCAGTAAGAGATTGTCGCGATCCCGTCGTGACTCGAGCCGAGAATGATTCGCCGTCGCTCAGGCTTAGATGTTCTGTAGTTTTTAATCATCACGGCACGCCCGGCGGTAAGCCGAACGTTCACGTATCAGATTCGTCTTCATCGCAACGAAGTTCTTTCGAGATTTGAGGTCAAGATAAACTTACCACCATGTCCACATTCGGTTGCGAATGCATCGTAAAACGAGCTTCCTCTGCGCGCGCCTCGAGCGCCGCCGCCGCCGCGAGGGGCACAGCGGTGACGCCATGAAACGCGCGAAGATCGACAAGTTCAGCACAAACGGCCGATAAGTCTCCAGAAGTCGGCACCTTCATGAATAAAGCGATCGCATCGTTCACGTATTGGTCGCGCAGGACGTTTTCCTTTCTCGCGCGCGCGTCACGCGCCAACTGCAACAAGTCTCTGGCGTGGTAAAATGTCCTCGAATCTGCGCCGAAAAAGTCTGGGCATCCCTTTTGGAGCTCCGCAGCTAATTCCTCGGCGCTGTGACGAGCGTGAGACATTATGTGAGACATCATCGCTTCGATGAGCGCACCCGCCAAACGCGCCCCGTGCGTCGTCGAAACCAACTTCTTCAAGGTGAGCTGTCGCAGTGTAAAACAAAAAGTCAGTCGAAAGTCTCAGAAGAACACAGCGCGGAAAAGTAAAAGTGGACGCTCAGTGGAAGGGCACCATATGAGTTGTCATCACTGTGAATCAGGGGATTGACAGATTGATATATGGGAAATCATCATCGCGCAGGCAAAAAAGAAAAGACGAGGCGTAGGAGCGCGGAAACGTACCTGTGACAGCTCCTTGCGAATCGCCGAGGGAAGCATGTCGGCCACTCGTGAGAAACGTTCATCAGTGATGATGATTCTAATGAGAGACAAAGCCTGCGCCGTGCGGCTCACCAAGGCGGAGAGGGCCGAGAGACTGCGCTCTTCTTCCTGGAGTGCCGTGAGTTCGCTGCCGGATGAACGCACTCGACGCCGCTTCGTCTGCGACATCGTGGCGCCGCTGCTAATGCGCGGTCTACGCTGCTTCAAGAAAGTCACCAACGGCATCAAGCGATCGTGCAAATTCTTGAGCAACGTCGGATCCAAGGAGCATCTGAGCGCCGGTTCTTCACTCATGTACCGAGCTGCCGCTTGCACCGCGCCGAGCGCTTTGTTCGCGATCTTCATCGCCGGCGATAGCGGTCGCGAGTTGCCGTTCAAATTCGTTTGAACGGGCGCGCGAACGGGCACAATGATCGCTCGTTCCCACGTGCTAGACATTATGCGAGCCGTGAACAAGTACAGTCCACGCTGCGCCGACGAAAAAGTCAGCACCGGTTGCACGATCGCACGCCCCATGTTGAAAGATCCACCATTATTCTCTTGATTTTGCGCGTAGCTATCCTCCACGATGCTCGGCTCGCCGGTGAGACGCGGGTCGTCAAAGGCCCGCTTCGCGGCGAGGATCACGGCGTTGGATTCGGATCCCGAAACAGATAACGCGACGCACATTGCCGCAGCTTCAATCGGTCCGTAACTCTTAAAGAACTCCTCGATTTGTTCCGGAATGTTCTTTTCAAGAACACTTCTCAACGTGTCAATCGGGCGCGCCTTCTCGAATCGAACCAACCCGGCGTTGGTCATTAACACAAACGTTCTTCTCGGGCACATGTATTGCGTGACGAGCTCAGAGAGTAGTCCCGTCGATTTTACACGTGCTTCTGGAAGCGTCCCCGTGGGGTATGGCGGATCGATCGCGTCCTGTACGCTCTTTGGCATAGGAATCTCACCGAGCGATCCGAGACTCGACGCGCAGCGCCCTTCAAGTTGTTCCAAGGTGACGACTTCGCGCAAACCGCGAGTGCCGCTTCCCGAGCTCGGTGGGGGCGTCGGCGGCGGCAACTGCAAGTGTGGGGGTAGCGCCAGGTCGCGGTTTGAAAGTATCAATCGCGCGTCAGAGTCGTTCGGCGTCGCGTCCGACAGTAACAAAACGCCGCTGCTGTAAAACCCGGCTTCAATTTCCAAGGCCCTCGACGTGGTGTTCAAGAGCGCCTGCGCCGTCGTCATACCGCGCTGATTTCCTCCTTGCGGCGGCGGGTCGCGTTGTTCGACCACGGACAGTCGCGAAGGCCCTTGTCGAGAGCTACCCGTACCCGAGGCGACGCCGTACGAGTACCCGCGCGACGGCGGAAGAGCGGTGAGGTAAATGCGTCTTCCATCCGCGCAAATCGCCACCAACGTCACGACGGACGACTCCTCCGGATGCACCAACGCGACGTGCACTAACTTCGCCCCTTTCTTCACCGATGACGTCGCCGATGCAAACAGAGACCCTTGACCGCGAGCCTGCGCGGCGAGTTGCGCGACGTTTTTAACCTCGGCGACTTTTCTCGGCGCGTCCTTCGCCGCGGCGCCGACGTCGTACACAACCACCACGCCTTGTTCGCTGCGCGTGTACAAAATCCCGCGCTTGGCGTCCACGACGACTTGTTTCAAAGCGTCCGAGCCCTTCAATCGCAGCACCGAAGGCAACAGCGAGGACAAGTTTTGACTGTGTCGCACCTTTTTGCATCGCTTGCTGTGCCACGTGTCGCTCTGCGCGTACACGAGTTCATAAAGCGCTTCGTCCGCACCGGCTAAGAAGATCCTACCCTCCGGCGTAGACGTGATGTCGTTCATGATGGTCGCGTCCGTCGGGCACGAGTACTGCAGCGGATGCAGCGTGAGCTCGCGTCCGTCGTCCTCCAAGCACACCCCCACCATGACGAGCTCCACCGTCGTCGCGATGACGAGCACGTACGAGATCGCCTCTAAAAACACCCCACTCTTCGGTTTCACCAACCCCACCGCCACGATCGCTTGCTCTTCCCCGCTGTACTCCACCGGCACGTCGTCCGCGACGTCCAACCTCCACAAAAACAACGCGTTGTCCACGCTCGCCCACGCGCGCGAAATCTCCGGCAGCACCCCGCAAAAGCACACCGACTGCCGCGTGTTGTACCGCTCCAGCACCACCCCCGGCAGTTCCTCCTTCTTCATACCCACCACATCGCTCGGCCATCCCGCGTTTTGAAACGAATACGCCTCCCGAGGCGCCTCTCGAAGCAGTTCCACCAAGTCGGCTTGCTCGGCGTCCGCCGCGAGCTTCGACACCGTCTTCGCCGCCGTCTCCATCGCCTCTCGCGCGTCTGCGTCCCGATCGCGCGTCCGCATCGCGCGCATCGCGTCAGTCTCACCGTTCCTCGCCCTCGCGCCTCGATCGCGCGCGCGTCCTCGACGTTTCGCGCGCGAATCATTTCAAATCGCGCGTCCTCGTCGAATCGTCCCAATCCGTCGCCCTCGCGTCGTCGTCGCGTCCGCGATCGCGCGTCTCCGCGCACCTCCGCTCGTCTCCGCGCGTTGGCTCGCGCCGCGCGGCGACGTCGACATCGCGCGCGAAGGAACGCCGCGCGCGAATCCAATCCAATCCCGCGCGCGGCTCTGCGGCGCCGACCGACGACGGATTCGATCCGCGCCGCGCGCGACGGCCGCGACGTCGCGCGCGCGGTTCCGCGCGCGACGCCGCGCGCGGAAAAAATACGCGCGTCCGTCGCGCGCGCCGCGCGTCGCGTCGCGCGCCGCGCCGCGCGTCGACGGACGCGCGTCCCCCGGAGGCGACCGGCGGCGGCGACGCGACGCCGCGCGACAGAGCGCGACGCGACGGCGCGCGACGGCGCGAGACGCGCGCGCCATGGACGACGACGACGACGACGCGCTGAGCGACGACCGCGAGTGGTCGCTGGGCTTTCTCGAGCGCGCGCGACGGGACGACGACCTCGAGGCGTGGCGGTTTCCGAGCAAGGCGGGCGGCGCGCCGGCGTGGATGGATCCCGTGCGCGTGCCGCGGGCGAGCGCGCTGGAGACGAACGAGGGGGAGCGAATGGCGTTTTTGTGCCAGGTGTACGCGCCGGTGGACGCGGAGGCGAGCGCGTTTCATCGGACGGTGTACGTGTTCGTGAACGGGACGCGAGGGGGCGAGACGCACGCGAGGGGCGGCGCGCGGGCGTTCAGGGGACAGCTTCCGAGGGCGAACGCGTTCTACGGGTGGGATCCGGTGGCGGAGGGAGAAGCGGGGCGCGCGCTGACGGCGGAGGAGACGGCGACGCGGCGCGCGAGGTGCGATTGGTGGGACGCGAGCGCGGCGGCGACGAAGACGTATCCAGAGTACGAGTTGGTGGTGGAGACGGAGGAGCGAGGGGAGGGAGACGCGATGGGGGGGGTGGAGTGCGTGGATGGTGACGTGGGGGGGGACATGACCGCGGAAGAGATCGACGCGATCGAGGCTGCGGTGGTCGATGAGGATATGGAGCAGTTGGCGACGTTTCACGTCATGCTGAAGAACGACCCGGAGCAGGTGTTGAGGTATTGCCCGGAGCCCGGGGCGAAGCCGCTGTGGCCGTCGGTGACGCACGCGCCGAATACGGATAACATTCCGCACTGCGAACGGTGCGGCGCGCCGAGAAAATTTGAGTTTCAGATTTTGCCCACAATCATCAGTCAGCTCGGCGTCGACGCCGAGAGCGACTCCGCGCTCGATTTTGGGTCAATCGCCGTGTACACGTGTTCGAAGTCGTGCGCACCCGTGGCGTGTGATGAGGGAGATGATCGCACGGGGGCGTACGCGGAGGAGTATGTATTGGTGCATCCGCCGCTGAATCAGTGACGCGTAGTAGCTTAGAATGATTAATGTGACATTGCAAATGAATTTGACGGGTGTGGCGGTGCGTGCGAGCTTGTGAGCGAGCGAGCGAGCTGTTTATCCTTGATCGAAAGATTGATAAATGGTACACCGTGCACAATTTGAGCATGTGTGACGAATAATTTATAGGCATTTAAGACGTCGCGCTGACGTCTTTGATGTGTCGCACGGCGAGCTTGACGCCTTGCATGGCGTCTTCCCACTTGCGCGCGGAGACGGATACCATGAAACAGTTGCCTCCAAACCGCTTCAGAATGGCGTGATCCCCGCTTTTTACAGCAAGCGCGATGCTGACGACGCTGCAGTGTCGACGCACGGCGTCGATCAAACCGCTGAGCGTGCCAAGCGCGTCGGCGAGAAGCGCAGACGGCAGCGGGATGGTGGACGCGTACGACGCCACTTCGATGCGGCTGTCGTCGGCGTGAGTTCGGTCTTGCACCAGTTGCTCGTGACTGTTGAGAATTTCGATGAAATCGTGCGCGTTCCCAGGAGCCTTGACGACGATGCAGTCGTGTAATGCCGGGACCAGTTTCGCGTCGACGTAAATGAACGTGTTCGCCGCCATCGAGCCGTCGAGCATATCCACCGATCGCGCTTGAGCACGATTCATCGGCATACCGTCTTGCGTCGATGCGTTTGAGTCGTGCGTTTCTGTATTCACCAGCTTATCCACATTGGGCTTAATCGTCGACTGGCTTTGACTCGGACTGGATGGTCGCGTCGGGCGCCTCATCGAGCTCCCGAGCGAGTCGCTCGCCGTCATCGACTGACTCTTCGAGCGTGGTGTCGTTTCTACACCATCTCGTTGCTGTTTGTCACTGGTTTCTATAACGTATGCACGAAATCTCGACATGTCACCATCCTTGCGCCGCTTCGTTGCGTTCCAGTGATTCTTCACGCTATTTTCGGTTCTGCCCTCGAGAAGCTTGGCGATGTCCGACCATTTGTTTCCGAGCTCGCCGTGCGCCCTGATGAAAGTATCCTCTTCTTCCGTGCTCCACGATCCACGTTTTATATCAGGCGCCAAGTGATTATTCCATCGCTCTCGGCATTGTTTGCCCACGCGGTTTTCGAGCGCACGCGCGATGTGAGACCATCTACGCGTGCCGTACTTGGCGACGAGGTCCGCGAGGCGGCCGTCTTCCTCCGCGCTCCATTGTCCTTTCAGTTTCTCCCCATCGCGCATCTTGAACTTGCCCTCGGGCGTGAATTCCACGTACACGTGTTCATTCAGCGACAGCTCGCCGTCGACGCCGCGCTTGAGGCCGCGTTTACGGGTTTTCAAGTTTGTTGAATTTCTCGCCGGCGCGCTTTTTCGATCTCCCCCAGATCTCGGCGTCATGTCGTACTCGATCGCGAGCGCGTCGTCATCCACCAAGGCGTCGAAATCGATCGAAGCTTCGCACCTAAGGTTGATCCATCGCGTACAAACGCGTCAAAGTCAGTCATTTCCGTCATCGTCATCGTCGTTCTAATCGTCAGCGCTCGCCGTTTCCTCGCGCTCGCCGTTCCGCGCGTTCGCCGCCGTCCCGTCGATTTCCCGCGTCGCGTCGCGTCCCTCCGCGTCGTCCACGCACCACTCGTCGAACGCCCCCTCTTCATCGATAAACTCCGCGAGGTGCAATTCTAAATCATCCTCCATCGACATCTCGTCGCGCCTTTTCAATTTCCCGACGCAAAGTAGCGAACGAAGAAGCGTCGCCGCGCCGCCGCGTCCCCGCGCGAGCGAGCGAGATGACCTGCGCGCGCGGCCGACGCTCGAGTCAGTCGACACCGTCCGTCGGGTCGTCCCGCGCGCGGACGTGGACCCTAAAACAAATAGGTACATCCATCGCGTTTCGCGCGCGCGCGATCGTTCGCGCGATCGTTCCGTCGCCGCGCGCGCGCCGTTCGAAAAGATATGAAAGTACTTTTCAGCGATTCGTCTACCGCGCGTCATCGCGCGCGTCGCGCGCGCGCACGCACCGCGATGGACGCTCGCGAGGCTCGATCTCGGCGATGTCGTCGCGCGCGCGTCGGCCGCGTCCGACTCGCGCGCGCGTCGCGACTCGGTGTGTCGACGCGCGGCGACGCGTCTCCGCGGACGCGACGCGACGCGTCTCCGCGCGGCCCGCGACGCGAGCGTTACGACGCGCGCTTTATTTACATGGCGATCGCGTCGTATTTAACGCGAATCGCGCCGCCGCGACGTAACGCTCGCGTCGACGCGACCCCTTTTTTTCGCCGTTTCGTCGATTGGGCTACTCGGACGCGGACGCCCGGGCGACGGCGCGGGACGCGCGCGGTGCGCGCGATCGAGTCTCGAAACGCTCATGGGGTCGCGGACGCGCGTAATACGCGATGCGATGCGGGCGGGCGTCGATCGCGGCGTCGGTCGTCGGCGCGGCGCGTCGTACGCGCGGACGTCGGTCGGGGGTAGACGAATCGCTTTTTCGCGCTATCCGAAACTCGAGCGGGCGGTCGAGGGGGGGACGGGCGACGGGAGGCGGCGCGACGGCGGCGATGGGAGGCGGCGCGACGGCGGCGATGGGAGGAGGTGGGACGCGCGACGCGAAGGCGCGCGCGGATACCGACGGATTCGATGCGCGGTTGATGGGTTTCGCGCGAGCGAACGGCCGCGCGGACGATGTCGATCGAGCGATCGTTCGAACGCGCGCTTGAACGATCGACCGATCGCGCGCGGGGTGCGTCGACGCGCGTGGCCAGAGGTGGGATAGTAGTGTGATGTGTCGTTATGAGCTACTGTACTCGCTAGGGTGGTTAAAAAGGTGGATTGAGGTATTAGTAGTACACCGGCGAACGAGGTCGCGCGGCCCGCGCGAGGTCTCGCTGCGCGAGTAGATCGCGCGGTACAATGAGTTGCAGTTATCCGTGTTTACTTTCACGGCGATCGTGCGTCTTCAAACTCCGCGTCGTCAACGTTGTCATCATAGAATGGCGACGCGTCGCCGAACTCGTCGTCGTCGTTGGCGGAGTCGAGCGTGCCTCTATCGGACTCGGTCTCGGCGACCATCAACTGCATGGTTTTCATATTCTTCTTGTCCACTTGCTCAGTCGTCAGCGCGGTGGCGGTGGGATCTATTGTGCCACGCTGACGCGCGTCGTGTTCAGCGCGTTCGTAGGAAGCCAACTTTTGCTTCAAAGCGATCATCTCACCGCGCAGCTTGTCCACGTCGGTGGATTGACGGCCGAGCGCGTCGATGAGAGAAGCGTCGTTTCCACCGTGGCGCACCAGTTCGGCGGCGAGAGCCATACTATCGGCCTCGGGACGAAGCTGAGAGACGTTGGCGTTGGTGGTGCCCGGAATGATTTGCACGACTCGCGGCCAGCCGACGATGGTTTGTCCACCGACGGTAACCCAGACGACGTACGCGCCGGCTTTCGAAAACGTCGCAGAAAACACACCGCGGGACGAGACTGCTTCTTGATCATCAATTTCTGTAAACGTTATGTCTTCGGTACCACTCGCGGTAACGCTGAGTGTTTGCCAGGACTTCCAAGCCGTGGTGTTCCCGAATCTGTCGCGCGGTTGCATGCGCACCGTGACAGTGGTACCCGCTTGCGCGCTGTAGACGCCTTGAGCTTTGAACTCGGCGCCTTGTAACTGCGCCTTGCAGGATGAAGCCGCGGGCTGACTGGGTAGGACTTGAATCTCGCACGGAGAACCCAACACCGGTTCGCGTTTGAAGCCGCTCCACACGTAAAGAGTGTATCGACCGACTGCACGAGCCTCGAATCGAACTTCTGCCGAACCGTCTCCTGCTTCGACGGTTTCGACATCCGCCGGGCCGACGCCAGTGACTTCAACGCGGAATGGCATCAACTCCGCACCAGCGGGAATTAAGTTATCGAAGCGATCGGCGCGTAACACCTTGACGATGCCGCGCGTACCAGCTTCAATCTGTTTGACGTCGCTCGCGTCGATTCGGCAGTATGCTGGGTCCGCTGGTCCGGCAACGCACGTGGCGCTGAGCGTTGCTTGCGAGTTGGGTGAGGACACAACGATGGTGAACGGACCAGCTTTGTTAATCGTGTAGCTGCACACGTACGTACCATCTCCTTGATCAAGTATGGTGGCCTTGACTGATTTCCCCGGGGTCAACGCAGATCGTACGACGGCGCTCAGAGTAGCGCCTCCTCCCATCATGCGGTTGCCTCTGTTGTCTCGTGCCTCAACGATGAACGACGCTCGTTCGCCCGCGACAGCCTTCGTCGAGCCCGCGCCAGTCATCTTACATCCCGGGACGTACACCTGTGCTGCGGCGGTTTGCACAGAGAATGGACATCCAACGACAGTTTCGCCGTTCAAAGCCGCGATGAGCGAATGCGAGCCCACTTCAGGCCACATTATATTGGCGCGGTAACGCGCCTTGTCTTTGGTCAACCTCAAGGGAACAATCGTGGACAAGCCAGAGGGTGCGATTAATCGCAGACAGATAGCCTCATGGCCGTTCACTTCGAGACCTCCGACCTCGTAATCGATGGACTGAATGAAGAATTCAGATTCAGAACCCACCATGTACTCGTCACGCTTGTCGGCTGGAATGAGCATGAGCTGCTTTGACGTCAAGCCGCCTTGGGAAGCGACGAATGAAGTCGCGGGTTTCGGATTCTCCACGCCATTAACCGCTAAGAAGATTCTCCACTCACCAGCCCGTGGGACGACGAACGACAATCGGTACGTACCATCGCCGAAATCAGAAGTATCAGCATCGATAGAACCCGCCGGACCGAGAAGGCGCGCCGTGAGTCTATCACCGCCTTCGAGGCAGACGTTTTGGTACCGATCCGCAGCATTCACGAGAACCTTCGTGACTTCGCCTGCAACGACAGTGTTGAGCGCATCTCCACGAATGGAGCAGAAACGCGGATCCGTTTGAGCGGCAACAACCTGCAAGTTACGGGGGAAACCGTGCACGGGCTTACCGTCCACAGTCACGCGAAGCGAGTAAGTACCTGCTCGCTGGAGTGCACTCGTAAACATTGCTTCTCCGGGCTCTTTCGAGGTAAGGCTAAATACAGAAGTAGCGACACCGACAGCGTCAACACGCAGTCTTTGATTATCAAAGACTGCTTCGTTGTTGAACTTGTCTCTGGCGAAAATGATGATGGCCATTTGTCGACCAGCCAAACCGAGAAGCATGCCACCACCTCGTTCACGAATGCCGCTGAGCTGCACGCTTGAGCGCGAGGCATCTGCGGCGGTGGCCGTCAAAACGATGTCGATCGGTGCACCTTGAATGCAGTCGCGTTGTACACCACCCCACCATTGACGAGCGACGTCTGCCGTAAAAATGCGAAGCGAGTACTTGCCGCACTCCGTCGCGCGGAATTTCGCGAAGGCGCCGACACCCGCTGGGTCGTTGACGACCTCTGCCTCGACGACGCTCGGCCCTTCTCCATCCGCCAGCAAGACGAAATCAACACCAGCATCACCCTGTTTCGGTGGCGCAACATCGTTTCCGAATCGATCTCGACAAAGCACCTTGACTACGAGGACTTCACCCGCCCGCCATGTGGTTCCTTCCTCAACCGGCACCACCGAGCACTGCGTCGGATCAAGTATCGTTGGTTTGCACCTGATTCGCACGACGCGAGTCTGCCCAGCAGACGTAATCACGGCATCATATTCACCGGCTTTATCGAGTTTGTAAGGGAACTCGTACGCACCGTTCATCATGTCTTGCACCTGCACGTGTTTGCCTTCGCCTCGAATGAAATCCACGCTGTTCGTCCCATCTTGCGACTTGAAGGTCAAATGATGGATTGTGCACTGCAATGTCGCGCCACCCTTGTGGATTCGGACACCACCTGGATTGGTGCTTTCGAAGATGAACTTGGTTTCCAGACCGGCGACGCATTCTTCGCATCCAGGACCTGAGATGTGGGATGAGGTCAGGTGCACCACCGTGCGAGACGCCGTCTTCGACTTGAGCTCGGTGCTTGACACCTTCTGCACGGCTTCCTCCGCGAGAGTCGGAGGGAGTGCCGCAAGGACATTCTCCGCTTGATCTACCTTCACGCGATCGAGGAATGTACCAGCCTTGTCACTCGGAAGACCACCACTGGAAATCAAGGCGGCAGCAACCAAAGGAGGCAACGCTGACATTATGCGGACAGCGTGTGCTTCATCCAGACCCGCAACGACGGAACCAGCTTTGAAAGGCTCCATCTTCGAGATGATGTCGTTCGCAATCGACATTGTCGCCGGATCCAACGTTTCATACAGCGTTTTCATCACAGCGAGGATGTTCTCTGTTTCCATGTTCGATGCCGCATCCGCGGCGGGCTGCGGACGCATCTTGATGATCATCGCCGCCCGTTTGGCGTGCGGCATTGACTCCAACAAGAGCGCAGCAGCCTTTGGATCTGGGATGGCACTCGCGAGTGCACCAGCAGTTGCAGGGGTCATTGCTCCGACGGCCGATGCGCTGACATCGGGATCGAGCGCGGTGAGTACTTGCGCTGCTGCTTCAGGCTCAAGCTCGAACATGACCAACAGGACGTCAGCAAGCGGACCTCGCACTTTGGCGCCAGAACGCGGTACGTCAATGCTTGGTGGCCAAACACCGAGGCGTGCCAACGATTCGAGTGCAACTGCGGCAATCGCTGGACTCGTACCCGCAGCTACCGCAGCCACGAGCGAAGATGCGGCATTTTGAGGCCCCAAGAATTGAAGCGCCTTGCCAGCATCCTTTGCGTTCAAGGCACCCAACACAGCTGCACGAGCGTCTTGGGTGAGTTCGGTCATGATTTTCGCTGTGCTCTTCGGATCTCGTTGCAACATTCCACTGATGTGTAATGTAGTCTTATCTGCGTTGAGCGTGCTCAACAGCTGTAACGCCTTGGATGCACTCACTCGGCCTTCTTCTCTCTCGCACATGTGCGAGAGGATAGGTGCCGCCGTGCTCGGTGGAAGCGTGAGCAAATACGTCGACATTTGATCATCAGGGAGCTCTTGCAAGGCAAGTGCAGCCGCCTTGGCGGGCATCGAGCTTACTGCTTCAATGGCGGCGCTGGCGTCCATGGCTCGAAGCAAGTCCGCGGCTTCGTCTGCCGGTAACATACTCAAGATGGATCCTGCCGCGCCAGCCGGGAGCGCTTCAACAATCGTCACGCGCGCCGCATTCGATGAGCTGCTGATGACGCGTAATGCCTCTTCAGCCTCCATACTTCCGACCGCGCTCGCCATGACATTCTGATCCATAACGGAGATGATACTGGAGATACGTTCAGAGTCCATCGATGCGAGCACCGCGCCCGCTGCACCGGGACGCATGTCGGCGAGCGCTTGAGCAGACACCTTTGGAGCCATACCGGCGAGCGAACGCGCCGCGCGCTCGGATGCAGTCTTACTCGGCTTAAGACCGGTGCCACCCCACTTAAATTTGGCTTGCCTTGTCTTCACGACGGGCGCGGGGATTTCAATCTCGCCCTTTGCTATACTCGTTTCGGCGTTCTTGACGATCACATCACCACCCGGTTGTCTCAACACGGCTGCCTTGATGGCGGCGCCGCCGTCGACGGCGGTCATCTTCGTCATGGCGAGAATATTTTCAACGGCACGAGGATGCGTTCGCGCGGCGCGCTGCATAGCACCGGCTGCAATTTCACAACCTTGAGCGTCAAGTTGCATGTTTCGGACCATCTTAGCGCACTCTTCCGCCGGAGCGGTGGTAAAGATGATACTGACCGTGTCCGGGGACACTTGCAGGCCTCGCCTGATGGCATCCGCCGCCGTCGGCTCATACGCACCAGTGACCAATGCGCACATGGATACCGGGTCGAGTTCGATCAAAATTGCCTTCTGTGCATCAGCTGGGATAAACTGCATCATCTCGGCTGCCTTTGTGGGTTTCATCTTAGCGATGATTGCCGCGGCAACGTCGGGATCAATGAGCTTATTGACGCATAAGGAAGCGGCGCGGGCATCCATACCATTCATCACTTGTGCCGCAGCAGCGGGTGGTAAAGATTCGATGATAGACGCACGTGCGGCCGGTGGCGCGTCGTTGAGCACGCTCAATACGCTTTCCTCCGTCATCATTACCACCGCTGCACTAAGTTCAGTCTGAGACATCATCGCCGCAGCACACGCAGCCTTTTGTGGATTCAAGCGCTGCAAAACCGCCGCGGCAACCTCCGGGCGCATATCAGAGAGCGCATCACCTGCATCCTCGAGCTCGAGCTTGCGGATAATGGCGATGGTCGAATCCACTTGTTGCGGAGGTGGCGGGTTGAGTGCGGTTCCAAATGTGAAGGCATCTTCATCGTCTTCGTCTTCTGCGTCCGGGTCCACGTCTGTCGTGCCGATGCCACTCGCGGCTTGCGCAGCGGCGACGGCCGTCTTGTCGTTGGTGTAGACAAATCCGAAAGAGTTATCCGCGGGAACCATGGTCATCGCCGTCTGCGACTCCTCGCCTTCGATTTCCTCAAATTCTTCATCTGGATCTCGAACACGAACCATGAATGGACAACCCGGAACGACTTCACCAGCAAGATTGACAGTGATGTGATGATCGCCGACTTCAACCCAAAGAAGAGGGCACGAAAATCTTCGCGAATCGGTTTCAAACTTCAGGGGCAAGTTGAAGGACATTTCGCTCGGCATGCGAACAGACACCACCACGGCTTCCCTGCCACTCATTACGCGACTCGGATTCGCTGGTTGCACGAAAAGTGTCGAGCGATCGGCGAGACACAACCGCTCGCCGCCGAGACCGTTGATGACGCAATCCGACGCTTGCAGCGCGCCAAGGCTGGGCATCAAGCTGTAGCGACTTTGTTTCTCGCGCAGGCCATTGGCAGAAATCCACAGCTCGTGCTCAATCGGCATGTCCAGCTCGAAATTAATTGTGTAAGTACCGTCGGTATTGTCGATTATCTGTGTATCAATGGTACCTTCGTCTTCGTTGATCAGCACTGCTTCAATGAAATCACCGCCAAGCGATCGCGGATTACCGTACTGGTCCGTAGCTTGCATCAACAGCGAAATAGGAGTCGCTGTCGCACAATTACCGAGCGCATCCCCACTTACCGTGCACTTGTCCGGGTTACACGGACCAGCGACGACTTGCAAGATTCTTGGCCATCCGTTGCACGCACAGTCGCCGACGAGGGCGGCGACCGAGTAGGCTCCGGCCGTTGTGATGACCGCCGTGAAAGAGCCGACCGCATCCATCGGAACGAACGGAACTTCGATGGGTCCGCGTGCGTGAACGGCGATACGTTCGCCGCCAAGCCAGTTAGTGTGATTCCCGTGCAAGTCGCGTGATAAGACGTGCATCGCAATATCATCCCCTGCCATGATGGTGGACGGCAGCGTAATATCGGCGTCCACTTCGGCGAGCGTTTCCTCTTTACCGCCGTTGACAAGTGCCATTCGGGCGACGCAAGAAGACGGGAAAGTCTCTTGACTGCTCACCATAGCGCTGAAAGACGTGAGTTCGACGGATGGAACATCGAGTGGGGTCATTGTTTCTTCATCGATTGCCAAGGCGACGATAGAGATGTCGTAGGACCCAGCAGCCTGAGCGACAAGTCGAAGTTCGCACGAACCATCGCCAAGCTCCAAGGCTTCACAGTCAGCCCATCCTGGCCCGACAACTTCGGCGGCGAAACGGTTAAGACCATTTGCGGTATCTTTAGTCGTCGGGTTACCATACTTGTCCCGGCGTTGGACGCGAATTAGACCAGCGTCTCCCGCATTCCAAAGTAACATCATTTTACCAGCGTCAACACGACATTCGCTGATTTCGCACTCAGCCGCTTCGCATTTGACGTTGATCAAACGCTTCGTCTGCGTCGTGCCTTCATTTAACGTTAAGACAACTTCGATATCGCCCGCAATCGTACTCGAGTAGATGCAGCGGTACGAGCCGTCGCCGTTATCATGGATTTCACCAGCAATTGGTTCTCTGCCACTGGCTCGACAAGAAATCGCCAAGTCAGCGCCGCCCTTGTTAATTTGGTTTCCTCCGTAATCGCGAGCGAGAAGCGTAAACTCGGCATCTTCTCCGGCGGTGGCAGTTGTGGCACCATCGCCGACAAGAGCTGATGAAATAAGAGCGAGTTTTTTACCCTCTGCGTTGGCGCGAACTGGCGTGCCTGGAACCACAACACCGTCCAACATGATGTTCACAGAGTGGTGACCAGGATGGAGCCAGCGGATCTTGGCGGTATAACACTTGTTATCCCTTGACAACGTGACCGGAATAGCTTCTTGAGAACCAGAGGGATGCGTCAAGCGAACGCTCACAGCCTCCAAACCGGTCATGACGCGATTGTTCGTCTCCCAACCGGCGCCATGCAGCATCAGATCGCTTGTGCGACCGCATTCAACAGATCCGTTTTTAGGCAAAGGAGGATCGAAAGAAACCACCGCCTCCTCTGCCGTCAGTGTACCGAACGCAACGACAAAAGAAATTCCGCCCTCGACGTGAAGAACACTATTGATGCGCGTACTCATAATCCACCTGCCTGCGGCAGTGACTTGGAATTCAAGCGCGTAAGTACCATCTTGATGATCCGTCACGCTCACTTGGCGAGCGAATGCGCCGTTCGGACCTTGGAGCGCTAGCTGCACCGTATCTCCACCACTAAGACGGAGGTTGGCATACCTATCGACTGTTCGAAGTGTCAATCGAACGATGTTACCAGTTTTGACGTCCTTCAACCCATCCATACTCAAAATCGATCGCGGCGCGAAAGTGAAGCCAGCGATGACTTGCATTGCCCTCCAGCAGACTGGAAGGGCGTCACAAAGCACTCGAAGCTCAAACGTGCCCGCGCGAATCATCTTCGCGACGAACTCGTTCTGTAAGCTCGTCGTTCCGTGCGAGGAGAAACTCAGAAACTCTGGACCGAGTGCCTCGACGGTGATCGTTTGACCCTCCTCCCAGTGCGTTTCATTCTTGTATCTGTCTCGGGCTATGACTCTGACAATCACTTCGTCACCCGCTGGGGTGATCCATGAATCATCGGCGCGCGTGCCACCAATGACTTCTAACTCACAGCAATTCGGCATCGCAATCGTCGGTATCAAGTTCATCTCGAACAAACCATTCGGTAACGGAACCATTTCGACGCCATTCATTGTCGTCACCTTTGGCAGCGTTACTTCCTTCATCGCTTCAATGTCTTCAGAGGCGATGAAGGTTCCTGGAACCGCGGCCAATGGCTTGCCAGCGTTGATATCACTCTTTGACGCCGAACGCACGGTACCCGCGAGAGAATCTGTTCGAAGACCAGACTCTTGCGCTTCAATCCTTTTGCTATCTGCTTTGGACTTAGCGGATTTTGAGTCTTCGAGGAGGAGCTGTTGGTTCTCCATAAGAGCTTCGGCTTCCTCATTCGCGTAAGGCACAATGGGAGTGTCGGCAACGTAGACACCGATTTGATAGTTTCCAGCAACTGTGCCGTACAACTTGATTTCCGCCGTTCCGTTACCGAGTTCTAACGACTGGCTTACGATATCTCCAGGTCCAATCGCCTTGCCGAAGAAAGGCGCCAGCCCTTCGCGACGGGTGATTCTGTTACCAAAACGATCCATGCGCGTGACTGTGAGAGTGAGTTGCTCGCCAGCAACCCATACGCCATTATTCACCCCATCAACGCGGCACTTGGCGTAATCTACGCGTCCTGGCTTACATGTCGCCCTGTACGTAGCCGCCTCCGTGCCGAGGAACAGTGACAACTCGAACGGTCCGGCACGCTCGACAATGTAACTCGCCTCATACGTACCGTCCCCGCAATCTTGCACCTTGCCACGAAGAGTTTCACCGCCCGATCGCACGGCAATGCCCATTTGTGCACCGCCATTGAAGAGTCGGTTACCGCGTTCGTCTCTTGACTCGATGAGGATCGTGGCTCGCTCTCCCGCGACAGCACCCTGAAGGCCAGGTCCCGAGAGTCGACACATCGGCAGACTCACTTCCTGCGCTTCAACGTTCACTACGAATGGAGAACCTACAACTGGTTGTCCCCCGACTGCGGCGACAACCTCGTGTCTTCCAACCTCCCACCATCGTACCGTGGCCTTGTAGCGAGAGCCTCGTTCGGCAAAAACGGGGGCGAGTGTGTGCGTCGCACCACTTGGCGTAATCAAGTGCATTGTGATAGCTTCTTGCCCGCTCATCCCGCGCCCGTTTGCGTCATATTCGAGAGCTTGCAAGTAAATATCGCGCTGCGCACCGCAAACTTCCGTACGTTTCATTCCAGGACCTCCTTTCAACACGCACGCGGCGGCGTGTAATGGGCCGTATGTGACGACAACTTCAGTGGTGCTCTCTTTTGCAATGCGACCGTTCACGACGGCTTGAATCGTCCATCGACCAGATTGTGGAATGATGAATGAGAAAGAATACGTTCCGTCTTCGTTGTCTTTGACGTCCAAAGAATTTACTTTGATGCCGTTCGGTCCTGACATGGAGAGATTCACCCTGTCGCCACCCACGTGGCAATGGTTCCCGTACTTGTCCTCTGTTTGCACAAGAAGACTTGTAATCTTACTCGCGACGATGCCATTGAGCGCGTCACCACGTAAGACCGCACGACTCGTTTCGCACGCACCCGGAAAAACGTGCAAGATGAGCGGAGACGTAGCGATCGGGATGCCGTCAACAGTTACAGCGATCGTGTAGCTCCCCGATCGTGGGAAGATGGCTCGAAGCGCCATCCGGCCACTGCGAACGTCGGCCACTTCAAACGGTCTATCCGCGGGCAAGTGCGCCGGTCCGAACGCAATGACGGCCACGTTTTCGCCTGCAAAAGTAGTCGTATTGCCGTACCGATCGCGAGCCTCCACAACGCAGGTGACTTCTTCACCCGCCATGGCGGCGCAGGCGCCATAGGCGGCGGCTTTCGCCCCCGGGCCCTTTGTCGAACTCGTGAGAGATTGCAATGAGGCGGTACAGCCCGCTTGGGAGAGAGCGTCGGTCCCCATACGTGCTTCAAAGGGACAGCCGCTCAAATCTTCTTTCGTATCCAAGCACGATACGGCGACTTTGTAAATGCCAGTGACAGTCGTGTTCAGGAGAAATTCAATTTTCCCGTCATCCAACATGTTGCGCTCGACGATGACGCCTCCAGGTCCTGATGCGCGAGCTTCGAACTCGAGGATACTTTTCGACGAATGAGCGAAATTCCCGAAGCGATCGCGCAAAGTAAGCAGTATTCTACCAGGACTACCGGCCGTCCAACTCTCCAATCCTTGCTTTTCGATCGTACACTTTGGAATAACGACGTCGGATGCCTCGATGTTTACGTCCCAGGCACGAGATTGTCCGGAAGCCTCGACAACGACGGCGATCTTACCGGCCAAGGTGCTCGTGAACTGTACGACGTATTCACCATTACCGCGGTCATGGACAGTCCCTTGCTCAACGCCAGGACCAGGCGCGGAGAACAGCTTCGTGGCGACTGTCAATCGTCCGCCTCCAAAAGTAATCCTGTTTCCACCGCGCTCTCTCGCTTCTAAAATGAAGGAAGAGGATTCCCCTGCTACTGCCCCACGAAGGTTGACGATAGTACACGCGTCGAGGTGAATCAAGGATTTGTTCGCTATGCGCTCCTTCAAGTCTCGTCTTCGCGTGTGCGACATAATCTCTTTAGCCCGTTCTTCAGGCGTGCACATCATGACGCCAACAGCCATGTCCGCAGGAAGACCTTCCAAGAGCGTCGCCGCTTGCGAGTCATCCATGGCGGACACGTAAGGCACGAGCGCGGCGATGAGCGGAGTATCGCTCACAGCCTTACCGGCTTCGGCCTGAATATTCGAACTCGATTCGATGACTTGGCGCACTTCTGCTGGACTCATTCCTTCGATGATACGCGACACATCCATCGGCTCGAGCTTGTGCAAAACGTGAGCAGCTGCCGTCGGGGAAAGATGCGTTGCCAGCGCGCCGCCAACAGCTGTTGGTGGTTCGATGTTACGCAAAATCTGCGGCGCCAGCGCCTCGAGGAACGGGCCCATGAATGGCTCGTCGCATCGCCCGCTTGAACCGGGATTCACCATGATGCTCACCACTGATGCAGCTTCGGTGTGGCTGAGAACTGAAGCAGCGCGAGCTGCTTGCGAGGGCGACATTCGCCCGATTTCTATGAAGACTTTCGCCTGGTCGCTAGCACCCATGGGGCGGATTGTCTCGCGAAGCTCCGTCGCGGTGAGATCGACCAAGATCTCGCCGGCGTTACCCGTTTGACTGAATTCGATGAGCTCAAGAATCGCCGCTGTTTGCTGCTCCGTCGTCAGTGCCCTGAACATGTGCAACGGACCGGACGGAGCGGTGGTGATTTCTCCGTCGGCCCCTAGGACAGTACCATCGGCCGTGATGATCCCATCAGGTCTAAGTTTGAGCACTTGTCCATCGCTATCGATGATAGTACCATCTACACGAAGGGATGCCGAAGTTCCGTCGGAATGATTGATTGCCGATCTGTCTTCGTTCACGTGAGAAATGGAACCATCCCCCCATTCGATCGAGCCGTCTTCCATCATCTGTGCCACGGGACGAGCGATAGCTTTAGAGCCAACCTGACGGCGCTTTGCGTCGATGAGTGCAAAGAGGCAGCCACCGATATGCTCGGGCGTTGCTTGCTTGAAATTGTCGCGGAGCTCCTCCGTGTCCATGCTAGCGAGAGCTGGGGCCAGCCGGTGACCCGTGTCCTGGGCATCCGCCTTCATTCGACTGCGCTCTTGTGCGGACGAATTCTTGTCCACTTTATACGCAGCATACAAGGTCTTCGTCATCTGGAACATGGAATCTCCGCCGAGCAGGCCAATGACACCGGCTTGCAGCTCAACTGGCAGTTTAGAGACAATGGCGGCTGTGCGCTCATGCGAAAGCCCGGAAAGAAGCCTGGTGTTCTCACCCTTATCCAGCTTACCAGTGAGTTCAGCTACGACGCGCGCGGGCATTTTATCTAGCACTGACTTTAAACCTTTCTCCGCGGTTCGCGAATTCATGAGCTCGCGAACGCACACAAGCATATCGTCTTCCTTCATGCCACAAATGACGTCGGCGAACATTTCAGCCTTTTCAGATATCTCCCCACTCGACATATTCTTCATCAGCTGCGTCGCGTCGTTTGATTGCATTGTGCTGAGAACCTCAGCGGCTCGCTCGCCGGGCATCGCAGAGATTGTCGCTGCGGCTGCGTCAGGACGCATGCAACTAAGAATTTCCGCAACATTTCCAGGGAACACATGCGCCATCATTCGCACCGCTGACTCGGGCGTGTTGCCCGCCAACGCTTCGGCCGCTTTATCGGGTCCAAGAGACTGCAACGCTTGCGATGCACCTTCGCCACTGAGCTTTGGAAGGATATCGGCAATCTCCCCGACGGCCATGTTCTCCAGTTCGGCAATTTGAGGCAACGCACTCATGGCCTCAACGGAAAACGGCGACCCCACGATGGCTTCTTGATCAAGAGACACGGACACGGTGTGCTGACCTGGCTGAGTCCAGGTGTACGATCCTCTATATTTTCCATTTTCGAACTTGAGATCCACAGAGCTAATACCTCCAGATGGCGTGAGAATACGGACTGCGACGGCTTCTTTCCCGCTCATGAGGCGTGAGTTTTGCTCAAAGTCAGCTGGCTCGATGACGATGTCACTCTGCTTAAAGCATACGACGCCTTCAACACCATCCGAACCCATGCCAGAAAACGTACACTCGTTCGCTTTGACGCCTGCAAAATACGAAGTAATCTCATTGACTTGCGTCCGGCCACCGCGGCCATTGACGACGAGTTGGATTTCCCACGTCCCCGGGCGCTCGAGCTTGAATTTTGCGCCGTACGTTCCGTCGGCGTGGTCATCAACCTTTGAAGCAACGACGTACTTTCCGTCGGGTGAGCACAAGTTGACATCGACAACGTCGCCACCCGTCGATCTCAAGTTTCCAAATTTATCTGCTGCGTGCACGGTGAGTGTTGAAACTCGGTTACACCTCACGCCTTGAAGCGCGTCACCAAACAACATGCACTTTCGAGGTTCAGTGGCCGCCGAAACAACCGTGAGAATCCTTGGGTAGCCGTCTAACACCTTGTCGCCGATTTTTGCGGTGAGCAAGTACGACCCAGCTAGTCTGAAAGTCGAGAACAAAGAAACTTCCGTGCGAGTTCCAGTGCGTTCTTCAAAGGAAGTCGAGACGCCACCTCCCGTCGCTGTCGCAGTGATCGCCGCCGACTTGGAGAAGACAGTGACGTTGCCGTACATATCACGAGGTGCTACTGATAACGAGACCTCTTCGCCAGCAACAGCCACGAGGACATCGCTATCACTTGCGGCTAACTGTGCACCGAACACTGTCGTCACACTCGTTTCGTGCGAAGCAGGACTAGGATATGCGATGACTTCAAACGGCGAACCAGGAATCGGTTCTTGATCACCAGCCGTCACCTGGACGAAATACCTCCCGGCTACAGAGGTACTGACATCGACATCACTAACGCCATCAGCTCTATCAATCATCGTACAAGTTGCGGGTCCAGGTCCATCGGCGGTAACTTTGAACTTGATTTGTCCCTGACGCGTTGGCACTCTGTTGCCGTATGCATCGTGACGAATGATACTGTAGCGACCGGAAGAGCCAACTTCAAGGTCCAATCCGGCGTCGCCGACCAGCTCACAACCCGCGACGACGGCCTTGCCGGGTTCACATAAGCCTTTAATTACGAGTTCCTCACCTAAGATGGCGAGCGATAATTCGTAATAACCAGAAACACGAACAGAGTACGAAGCTTCGTACGTGCCGTTGCCGAAATCAACAATCTCACCCGAGTACGACTCATTCGATGCCGTGCGAATGCCCAAAAAGAGTGGCGCGCCTCCAGAAAGGAGACGATTACCACGACTGTCGTGAGCTTCGATGACAAACGCGGAGCGTATGCCCGCCGTGCATCGATGAACACCCGGACCTTGAAGTTGACAAGCGGCTAGGCACAAATCCTCAGGCACAACTTCGACTCGCATGGGCGACCCGCGAAGCGATTCACCATCTAGTCTTACGTCAAGCTGATGCTCGCCAACTTCGGGCCAGTTGATTCGCGCGACGGCGGCGGTCGTCCCGGGACGAATGTCGAGCGGAACGCCCAACGACAAGCCCGCCGGTGAGACGAGGCGAACGTTAAACGCCTCTGCACCAGTTAGAATTCTCCCATCTTCCGGATGCTCAACAACGACTTGCATGTCCGTGTACGCACCGCATCTGAACGGCGGCTTCGGTAACTGCACCCGAACGTCCTGGGCCGTGAGCGGACCGAAGGAAACCACGAGCTTGTGTCGCTCCACGCTCAGTCTACCGTTAAACCGCGTACGAAGGGTCCAAATCCCTTGTTGCATGCACGTAAACTCTAGCAAGTACGAGCCATCGCCGTGGTCTTTAGTGCTCACTAACCCGCGCTGCCCGCTCGGACCGATCAACACGCCCTCGACGTTGTCCCCGCCTGTCGTGCGTGCGTTGCCAAAGTTATCCTGACCCCGCACGAAAATTTTGCACTTTTTCCCGACAATCAAGCGCATCATCTTCACACCGGGTACGATGCCTTCTTCAGCGTCAACGCCCGATAATAGTTCCTCCGCAGTCGGCGGCGGAAGTTGTTCCGTGTCGTCGCCCTCCACCTTGTACGCCAGGCGTTCGTCAAAGTAGGCAAATTCGCTATCCTCTTTTTCACTTTCCGATTGCGCATCCTCTCTGACATCGAGTTTCTCATCGAAATATCCCTCATCTTCGTGCTCCCCGATCACGTTCACCGCCAACTTTTCCGGCACCGCGCTCGTCGCTGCCAACTCGGCGACGTCGGCTAGATCGGCGACGCTCAGCGCGCTCGACACGTCGCTCAACGCCACGTTTTCCGCCAACGGCGTCGCCGTGACGGCGAACTGTAAATGTGTCAACATCGACACCGCTCCTTGTCTCATCGGCACCGTCTGCGACAGTTCCCGTCCCGGATTCAACGCAAACTCCAACAGATCAATCGTCGCCTCCGCGTACGTCTTCCCAATCGACCCGTCCTCGTTCACCGTCTGCAGCACGAACATCGCCGGCTTGCTCTCGTACATCCCAGTCTTCGGATTCACAAACATCGAGCACGACAGCGTCAGCGTTTCATCCCACACCGCTTCCCCGCGCGTCACGTTCGCCGTCTTCGTCTCCGCGCGCTTGTGTCCGCGCCTCCACAGCAATTTCAAACGTTGCGTCCCCGGCAGGACGTTGTACGCGCTCTGCGCGCGCACATCGAACTGGTACTTATCGACGTTCCATCCTCGCAGGGATTTGAACTTCGCGCGCGCCGGTTCGCTCGCCATCGCCGTCACCACGCGCGATCGATCGCGCGACGCCGAGGGTGTTCACCGTCGCGCGTTCGCGTCGCGCGTGCGTCGCGGGCGCGTCGCGGGCGCGGCTTCGCGCGGTAAACACGCGCACGCGATTTCTTCGCGCGTTCGCGCGCGTTCGTGCGTCAATCTGACGTGCGCGCGCGCGCGTGTGCGGGGCGTGGGTGTATGGTGTTACAAGGTACAGTCGGTCAGAGGCCGGACAACGAACGGCTGGATGTCATCCCGCGTCGGTTCGCGATCGCCTTCTCGACGTCGACGTTATTTACTAATGACTCTGAAAGCACCGACACGCGCCTGCGGCGTCGGGCGCTGCGCCGGATGAGAAAGGCGACGACGGCGAAGACGACGACGGCGACGACGCGAAGCAGGAGAAAGCCGGGAGGGGCGCTTCTGGGAGTGAAGACGACGTCGATCGACGCGCCGTCGGTTGGATCGATGGTGGGGACGAAGTGGGTGATGGTGTCGACGTTGCGCTTGTTCGATGGAGGCGTGATGACGACGCGAACGGGTCGAGTGGACGGCTCGCTGGGCTTGGCGAAGAAGCCTCGAGCGTCGGTTTTCACCGGCGCGCTGTCGCGGCCGACGACGATGGAAGCGCCGACGACGGCCGCGCCCCTCTCATCGCGCACGAAGCCGCGCACGGAGCCGAAGAGCGCGCGGGCGCACACGTCTATGCTGGCGTTCACGTGCTCGTCGACGATCGCTCCGAGCTTGTCCTCGCTCGGCCATTTCTCGTCGTCCACCTCCACCGTCAAGCTGTACGTCCCCGTCTGCACGTAGTGCCAATCTTGCATCCCGCCCCACAACGGGTACCACGCCGCGCCGTTAGTGATTCCACCCTCAAACTCCGCGCTCTTACTCATCGTGGGATGCGCTTGAGCGTACGATGACGCGAGATATCTAAAAGTCGCGTCGTCCGGCGCCGCGCTGTACGACGTGCTTCCGTCGTCGTTCCCGTCCCACGGGTAGTTCGCCACCAACGCGCCTTCGTGATAATTCAGCACCCCATTCATCGCCCACTTTTCGCTCCATCGCATGATGAGCGCCGTCTCGATCTCTCGCTTCGCGTTGTCCCCCGCGCTCCCGCCCACGGCGCTCGCCCGTCCGCTCAACGATTTCGGCAGCGAAAATCGCGTGTACGGAAAGTTTCTATTCAAATCCACCCCACGCGCGTTCCCGCGCGTTTTCGCCGCGAACCCATCGGGATTCACCGTCGGCACCACGAACAGCGTCGCCTCGTTCACCAATCGTTTCGCCAGCGCCCGCTCGCGCGTCTCCGCCTCGCTCGTCGTCTCGCGCGTCGTCGTCGCGCGTTCGCACACCCATCGCCCCACCTCCATCGCGATCTCTCGCCCCACGGGCTCGTCTCCGTGCATGTTCCCGATGAATCCAAACCGAAGCCCTCCCCGGCCGTCGTCGCCGTCGCTCGCGCGCGCGCCTCGACCGATCGTCAGCGCGCGCACGTCCTCGCCGTTCGCGCTCCGTCCCAGCGACACCACGCGCGATATCCCCGCGCACGCGCCGTCGCTCGCGCTCAGCCGCCGCATGGCGTCGCGCAAGTCATCGTTCGACGCGTACGCGCGACGCGCGTCGTCGTCGGCCATGACGCGCGCGCGCTCGCGCGCGCGCGTCGCGATGTCGCGCCGGTGTCTAGGGTTGTGCCTTCACCGATTTTTCGCGCGACGCGAATCGTTTCTCGTACTCGCGCGCGTTTTAAGTCTGCGCGCGTTCGCGCCGCGTCGCGATAAAAAGGGGAACGGCGATTCAAACGCTCGCCGCGCGCGTCGCGGCAGACGCGGACGCGTCTCTCGCCGCGCGCGCGCGATGGACGTCGAGCGCGATAAAGAAAACGCCCACCGCGCCGCGGACGGGAAATCGCGCGACGCGGCGACGCGCGGCGCGCGCGGAGACGGCGAGAACGATCGCGATGGACAACGGCTCGGCGACGGCGCGACGACGCCGTCGTCGGCGTACGAACCGCGCGTGCGGTCGCTCGCGGCGCGGGTGCGGATGATGAGCGCGGTGACGCCTCGCGCGGAGGCGGACGCGCGCGCGAGCGCGTCGACGAGCGCGGCGGTGGGGACGCGACGGGCGGGGACGGCGACGGCGCTGCTGGACGAGTACTGCGCGAGCGCGGACGAGACGGGGACGCCGACGCGGGGGAGAAAGGCGAGGAACGCGCTGGCGAACGCGGTGCGAGAGAATCAAGAGAACCCGGAGGCGTGGTTGAACTTTTTGGAGCACGAAGAGGCGACGTACGCGGACGCGGCGGCGACGGCGGAGGTGGGGAAACCGAGCGCGAGCGCGGGGAGTCGAAACGGGGTGAGCTTGCATCGGTTGTACGAACTCGCGACGAAGACGATCCCGAAGCGGGGGAACGTGAACGATGAAAACTATGTGAGGATATTTCTCGGGCTGGCGAGGCAGCAGATGGTGAGCAACATGGATGACGCGAGGGATACGTTTAAGTTTTTAAAGTCGTGCGGCATCGGGCACAAGCACGCGATTTATTGGTGCGAGTGGGCGGCGTTCGGGTACACGTTCAAGGGCGAGGAGAAAGCGGTAAAAATCTTAAAGCGAGGATTAGATTTCGGCGCCGAGCCCTCGGGGGCGATCGAGTGCATGCTGGCGGATATGGAGGGAAAACGATACGAACCGGCGCAGCACACGCAACACACGCCGTTTCGGTCGCTGGCGCCGCAGTATACGTCGGCGATTAAGCCCGCGAACCCGCGACACGTGACGAGGGACATGGATGTGGACGCCATGCATGTTGGGGCGAAGTCATCCGTGGTGGCGACGCCCAAGAATTTATCGCAACGCGCCGCGGCTTTGGCGAATATGCAAGCGACGCCGACGGCAAAGTTTACCGCGCCGCAGCCCGTAGCGCCGTCGCACCATGCGGGTACGACGTACGTGACGTCATCAACGGCGATGCCGGGAAGCGTGAGCAGCTATCACAGCGCCCGCACGGGAGGTATACGCGGTGGCGGCGAAAAGACGGAGAATTCAATGCCCCCGCCGCCGCCGACGAGCGTGATGGAGGCCACCGTGACGTTGCGAAGCCGCCTCGCGGAGGCGAAAGAGAAGTACAGCGCTTTGAGCGCGTCTCGACCTTCACGTTCCGAGCATACACCGGCCGCTAGCGGTCACGCATCGATGGATCCTCCGAGAGTACCACCTTCGAGGCAACGAGCGGCGGAGCAAACGCCCTTGCAAGGCGGCGAGCGGCGCGTGGAGAGTAGCTCCGTGGCGAGCGCGAACAAGTATCACGACCGTCCTCGCGAGGATGATAACACCGTCATCGTGAATGGAGTCAAGTATACGAAACTCGAGTGCGTGGGTCAAGGTGGCACGTGCAAGGTTTACAAAGTCGTCTCTCCCAAGCGAAAGATTTTAGCGTTGAAGCGAATTCGTCTCGATGGCAAAGAGCACGAAACCGTGGCGGGTTTTATTGACGAAATCAAGCTGCTGAAGACATTACGAGGAAGAGACAACATCATTCAGCTCGTCGATGCGGAGGTTTGCCCGAAGGAGAAGCTCATATTTATGGTGCTTGAATTTGGCGAAATCGACCTCGCACACATGCTCGCCAAGCGCGAAAAGCAGCGTCAAAACCACGGAGGTGTGATTGACGACAACTTTTTACGTCTGTACTTTGAACAAATGGTGGAAGCGGTGAATATCATTCACGAGGAGCGCATCGTGCACAGTGATTTGAAACCGGCAAACTTTCTCTTTGTCGAGGGCGCGCTCAAGCTCATCGATTTCGGCATCGCGCGCGCGATACAGACGGAGCAAGCGCCCGATCACACGAATATTGTGCGAGATCATCAAGTTGGAACGGTGAACTACATGTCCCCTGAGGCAATCCTGAACGGACAAGCGTCCGCACTCGGAGGACCGATGAAAGTTGGACGCGCGAGCGATATTTGGAGTCTCGGTTGCATCTTGTACCAGATGGTGTACGGGCACACGCCGTTTAGCAAAATCACCGGGATGATTCAAAAACTTCACGCTATTACCGATCCCCGGCACACGATCGCGTTTCCACCGTTACCGACGGAGAATCCGGCGCTCATTGACTTGATGCGAAAGTGTCTGGAGCGAGATCCGAAGAACCGCATATCTGTCAAGGAGATTCTCACGCACAGATTCTTGCGCCCGTTTGCCGAACCGTCGTCTTCGGGATCGCCCGACTCGGGATTGTCCATGACACAGCTCCAAGACCTCTTGGCGCAGATTCAAAAGCACGGCGCCGACGTCGACGTCAACGCCGTCACGGCCGAAGTCTTCCGCCAAATCTCCGCCGGCGAACCCGTGGCGTTATCTCCCATCGTGCGCAAGCACTCCAAATCATCCGCTCGGCTCCACGGCGACGAAAACGCCGCGACGACGTGACCGCATCGACCACGAGCATCATTTCCCGACACCCCGTTCATTTAATTCGTCATCCGAGTTGTCATACGCCATCCAATCCACCTCGACGACCGCGCGTCCCGTTCGGCGCCGAGACGGTTACTCGCCCGACCGCCGCCATCGCGAATCACCGTCGCCGCACTCCCGCGCCGCCATGAACGTCATCATCCTCCCCGGCTCGGGATGCGCCCCCACGCGTTCCTGCAATCACTACGCCTGGCTCGAGCGCGCCCTCATCGACCGCGGCGTCACCGACGACGTTCGCTTGACGACGCCCTCGATGCCAGACGCGGACGTGTGCCGTCGACATATTTGGGTCCCACACTGCGAAAACGAGCTGCGGTGCGACGCGAACACGGTCATCGTCGGACACTCGAGCGGTGCGGTGTGCGCGATGCGCGTGGCGGAGCGAAACGCGGTGAGAGGGATCGTGCTCGTGGCGGGATACGACGACGACTTGGGCGACGCGACGGAACGCGCGTCTGGATATTTTGATGACGCGTTTGATTACGGTAAAATCGCGTCGAATTGCTCGCGAGGGATCGAGTGCGTGATCGGCACGCGCGATTCGTTGGTGCCGGCGGCGATACAACTGGCGTTGGCGAAGAAATTGGGCGCGCGAGAGAGCGTGAGCGAGACGCGGGATCATTTCTTTACGCCGCCCGCGGAGGAGATTTTCGACGCCGTAAAGCGGTTTCTGTAGAGCTACGTAACGCTAATGAATGACTATCTAGATCTAGATCTACGTTCGCGGTCGAGTCTGATCGCCGTCACTTCTCCCGACGCCGCGCCGACGAAGAGTCGAGACGAAGTCTTTGCGAGCGCGCGAATCGCGAGCGAGCGAAACCGCCCAAACATTTCCTCGTCGTCCTCATCGCCGCGCGACGGCGCGAGTTCGGGCGCATTTTCGAACACCTCGATCCCGAATTCACCCGCGACGAGCACGCGTCCGTCGTCGAGCGCTAAGATGTCGTGCACTTTGCCGTCCAGACGTTCAATCTCGGCGACGGCGGGCGACGACGGCGTTCGCGCGTCGTGCACGAGCACGCGCCCGTCGTGACTCCCCGAGACCAACCAACGTCCATCGACGACGCACAGCGCCGATACGCGACCTCTCGTCGCGCTCGCGTCGCCGCCGACCGCGCCCAAATCCCGCGGCGTCGTCGTCGACGCGTCGAACGCCCGCACCGTCCCGTCGGCGACGCCGCAGAACACGGTGACGTCATCGCCATCCTCGAGCACGCACAGGCGCAGTATATCGCCCGTGAACAACCGCAGCGTCTCGCGCGCCGCCGCCGCCGTCCACGTCCCGTCTTCGCCGCGCGTCCACTTCGGCGCGAAGTTGCACGCGCAGCTCCACGCCGTTCGCCCGTCTCGCGTCGTCGCCACGTCCCGCACGTACCCCGTGTGCGGCCCGAGCGCGTCGCCCTCCGCGCGCACCTCAATCGTCTCTCCGCCGTCGCGCGCGTCCACGACGCACGTCGCGAGGTGCTTCCCGCTCGTCCCGACCAGCGCGCGCGCCGTCCCGTTCGCGTTCGCCGCGCCCGCGCTCGCCATCGACCAAAACGGTCCTCGCGTCGCCGCGCTCGCGCCCAGCCCTCGCAGCGCGCACGCGCGCGCGTCGCTCTCATTCCCGCGCACCGCGCGCAGCGTCCCCGTCGCGTCGCTGACGAGCGCGACCGCGTCGTCGCCGTCCCCGAGCGTCGCGATGCGCAGCACCGCGCCCGCCGTCGCGCGCGCCGTCGCGCGCGCGCGCGTCGTCGCGCGAATCGTCGCCGTCGCCGCCGTCGTCGCCGTCGCCGTCGCCGTCGCGCGCGGCGCCCGCATCGCGTCGCGCGCGCGCGTCGCGCGCTGTCGATCGACGTCACTCGTCGCCGCGCCCGTCGCGAATCGACGCGCGCGTCGACGCCGACGCCGACGCGCGAGCCGCGGAGCGCGCGCGGGACGTCGTCGGCGACATGCCGCGCGACGCCGCCGCCGACGCGCTCGCGGGTAAGGTGGCGGTCGTCTCCGGCGCGTCGCGCGGGATCGGCCGCGCGTGCGCGCTCGCGCTCGCGCGGCGCGGCGTCAACGTCGTCGTCGCGGCGAAGAGCGCGACCGAGTCGGCGACGCTTCCCGGGACGGTGCACGGCGTCGCGCGCGAGTGCGACGCGGTGGCGACGCACGGCGCGCGCGCGATGGGATGCGTCGTGAATCTGCTGGACGAGGCGTCGATTCTGGCGTGCGTGGCGCGAGCGAAGGCGAGGTACGGCCGCATCGACGTGCTGGTGAACAACGCGAGCGCGCTGTGGTGGCAAGACATCGAGGACACGCCGACGAAGAAGTACGATTTGATACAGGGGGTGAACGCGCGAGGGGCGTTCGTGCTGACGCGGGCGTGCCTGCGGGAGATGCGAGCGGGCGGGCGAGGCGGACGGGTGATCTCGATGGGACCGCCGCTGCCGAAGAGCTATAAGGAGTACGAGACGAAGACGGCGTATTACATGTCCAAGTGCGGGATGAGCATGGTGGCGCTCGGCGCGGCGGCGGAGGGAGAGAAATACGGCGTCACCGGGAACGCGCTGTGGCCGGCGACGATCGTGGAGAGCCTGGCGAGCGAGAATTTTGAGCTCGGGTCGCGGGATAACTGGCGCAAGGCGGACATCTTGGCGGATTGCGTCGTGGAGCTGTGTTGCGACGCGCACACGACGGGGCAAACGTTGATCGACGACGAGTACTTGCAAACGCGAGGGGCGAAGTTTCCAGAAGATTTCGTCAAGTATCGGTGCAATCCGGACGTGGAGCCAAAGCGTTTGCTCGCGCCCGGATCGGAGTCCGCGGGCTGGGACGTTCGCAGGGGTGACGTCAAGAAACTTTCAAAGGACAAGGCGAGGAGCAGGTTGTAGGCGTTAGGTATGGTAGCTATATTTCACACATTCAGTATTCTTTATCAAGTCTTCATCAATTCTTCATCAATTCTTTATCAATTCTTCATCAATCTTGCTTCAAGCCGCGCGCGCGCGCGTATCTTCGCGCTTTCCGGACCGCGTACGCGGCGACGAAAATCGGCGCCAAGAATTTGAACGCGTACACGCCCGCGAGCCAGGTGAAGAAGACGACGATGCGAAAGGCGCGCATTTTTGGACTCATTTCGAGCGTCAAGTTGCATCCAGCACGATCGAACCCGAGATCTGGGACGTTTTCATCGAGCTCGGCGAACGTCACGGATTCTTCGAGCGCGACTTTGCCGCCGACGCTCTTGATGCGAGCGAAGACGGCGCCTCGCGCCCAATCGATTTCGATTTCGCCGTAGTTGATGTCCGTCCAACGCGTGTACGAGGGGAGAATCCATTGACGAAAGTACTTCGGCGTCGCGAGGCGCAAGAACAGAGCCAACGGCCACGGCTTCGCGTCCCTGAACGGGGTGTGCGTGAACCCGCTCGAGGTGATGTCGATGGTTTTGTACGGCAGGTAACATCCCGGCGCCGCCGCGGCGATTTGTCCGTGGTGCACGTCGCCGGACATGAAAACCACGCGCGCACCCGTTCGTTTGATCGTATCAAACAATCTCGATTGCTCGCGAGGAACGCGCGACCAACTCTCTAAGCCTTCGGCGACGAGTCGAGCCGGCTCGACGTACGGCGCCAGCGGCCGCAACATCAAGTGCGGCGCCTCTATGACTTGAATCCCACTCCCCACGATCGTCACCTCGGGTTTCGGTTCCGCCGCGAGCTGCGTTTCGAACCACGCCCACTGCGTCTCGCTCATCATCTTCCCCTCGCTCACCTCGTCCGGTTCTTCCAAATCCCAACGCAAATCCAACAAAATCACCCGCGCTCGTCGCCCGCTCGCCTCGTCCACGTAATCCACCGAGTCCCACACCCCGCCCTCGCGCGTGCGCCGCTCGCTCCCGACCGGTTCGTCCAAGAAGTCCAAAAACGCCTTCTTCGCGAACGCCTTGCGCGACCAGTGTTTCCCCGCGTTATTAAACCCATAATCGTGATCATCCCACGTCCCGACGACGTCCGCTCGCCTCCGCACCGCCGCGTACGCCTCGTCCCTCTTCACCCTCTCGTACGCCTCCTCGTGCGCTTTCTCCCCCAAATACCGTCGCGTCCGTTCCCCATTCGCCAGTTTCACCCGTTCGTCCGCGTACACCGCGTCTCCGATCCACGCGAACGCGTCGTATTCCTCGCGCGCGACGTCCGGCCACAGCAGCGTCATGTCCAGCGATTGTTTGTTGCACGACCCGAATCCGATCCTGAGCGACGTCGTTCGCGCGTCCGGTCGGCGCATCACGCGTTCGCTGCGATCGGTCGCGTCGCGTCGTTCGTCGTCAGTCTTCGCGCGTCGCGTCGTCGTCGCGTCGCGTCGTCGTCGTCGCGTCCGCCATCGCGTCGACGCACCGAACCGCGCGCGCGCGCGCGTCGTCGTCGCCGCGCGCGCCGCGCGTCTCGAGCGCGAGCGCCGCGATCGCGATCGCGATCGCGGCGCGCGCGCGACGCCGCGCGCGAGGCATCGGGCGTCGAGTCGACGCGACGCTCGAGCCGTCGCGCTGTGACACTCGTCGACGCGCGATGTCGAGCGGCGCGCGCGATCGCGGCGCGCGCGCGGACGCGCGCGGGGTCGATTACGGATGGCGCGCGTCGTCGTCCGCGATGCCGCGCGCGGCGCGCGCGATCGAGCGCGTCGACGACGCGTCGCTCGTGACGCTGCGCGCGACGATGATGCGCGCGCGCGAAGCGTCGCGACGCGGGCGCGACGCGCGCGAAGCGGTCGGGCGAAAACAACGCGCGACGGAGCGCTCGAACGCGGGCGTGCGGGCGCGCGCGGCGAGGGACGAGGAGGCGCGGCGGGCGGCGCGGCGCGGCGGCGGCGTCGAGCGGGCGGCGGCGCTGGAGAAAAAGGCGGCGCTGTACGACCGACTCGTCGCGGGCGGACGCGAGACGCTGGGCGAGGCGAGCGAATACGAGGTGGATTTCGCGGCGAAGACTCGGGAGGGACGGGACGGGGGCGCGGTGGAGGCGCGCGGCGCGCGAGACGCGCGCGACGCCGTCGCGTCGGCGGGCGACATGGTTTCGGACGACGCGCGACGCGAGCTCGAGCGTCGGAGGTGGGAGCGCGAGATCGAAAACGAAGAGCGCGACGCGGAACGCGCGGCGGAGGCGCGGCGGGTGGTGTTCGACATCGAGCGCGAGACGGAACGCGAACGGGACGCGGTGGAGGCGGCGAAGCGACGCGAGCGCGAAGCGCTCGAGGGCGCGCGCGAAAAGCTCAGGGCAGCCTTCGTGCGCAAGCGCGTGGCGGAGATGAAGCGAAAGAAAAAGTAGCGCGAACCTTCGACGGGTTTTAGAACGTCGCGGTAGTGGAGTGAATAGGCATGTATGAATAGGCGCGGGCGATGGGCGCCGCTTCGTCCTCGCGCGACGCCGCATTCGTCGCCGCCGCGACCCGCGCCGGCGACATGGCGACGCCCGCGTCGCGCGCGAGCGCCGTGGCGCCAACGATGCCGTACGACGACTTCGCGCGCGCCCTGCGCGCGTCGTCGTCGCGCGACGCGACGACGGCGAACGCCGAAGACGACGCCCAGCGCGCGGCGGCGTCGAAATCGCGCCTCGCGCGCGCGCGCGGGCTCGCCGACGACGCCGAAGCGTACGGCGCGTACGTCAGTCTCATGCGAAGCGGTCTGTGGCGCGACGTCGCGCCCAGGCGCGCCAACGGCGCGGCGGAAGGCGCGGCGGTGTTGCTGTGCGAACCGCTGGACCCGCCGCGCGAGCGTCGCGCGGGCGAACCGCGACCGACGAGGCGGCGCACGATCGCGGTACCGTTCGCGGTGAGTCGAGGATGCTTCACGCCCGCGCTCCTGGACGAGGTGACGAGGATGGGACGGCGGGACGCCGAGCCGTGGCCGTGGGCGGCGAGCGACGGGGACGCGGACGCGGACGCGTCGCGTCGCGCGCCGAAACCCGTCGACATCGAGCGCGGCGACGCGGACGAGTACCCCAAACTGCTCGTCATGATCGACAGCGACGGCACCACCACCACGGTGCGCGCGACGAGCGGATTCATGCGTCCCGCGGACGTGCCCGAGAAAACCGGCGACGGCGACGACTCGGACGCCGACGCCGACGGTTTCGACGACCGCCCCTCGTCCGCGCCGGCGCTCGCGTCGAACGCTCGCGCATCGGCAACGTCAAGCGCCAAGCCGCCGAGCTATTCCGACGGCGATTCCGACAGCGAACCGATGCTCGAGGACGAGCTCGCGCCGACGCTCGCCGAGCGTCACGCGCGTCCCGATCCCGACGTCCACGCCGCGTGACCACCGCCTCGGACGTCGACGTCGCCTCGGACGGTGGCGTCTCGACGTCTCGACGTCGACGTCGTCGACGCGATCCGCGTCCGCGCGCGCGCGCGGCCGTCCGCGTCTCGACCCGTCCCGCAGTATGCGCAAACAGTTAGCACGCCCCGAATGTCAATCCATTCTGTAGATATGATGATGGGCGTTCGCGATCCACAATACTGCGACCCCCTCCCCCGACGAGTTTCGACTCGACCGAAGACTCGGACCCGCCTGGACGAGGTCGATGGCGCGCGCGCGCCCGCCGTCTCTTCACGACGCGCGTCACGCACGATGGGCCGCGAATCCAAGCCCGCCGACGTCATCACGCGCGAGTACACCATCAACCTCGGCAAGGCCATCACCGGCGTGACGTTCAAGAAGCGCGCGCCTCGCGCGGTCGCGGCGGTGCGTGCTCGATCGCGCGCGCGCGACGAGACCCTAGAATGGATGCGCGACGCGACGCGCGAACGCGCGCGGACGCGCGCGCGAGGACGCGAACGCGACGAGACGGACGGATACGGTCGATCGAAATGCGCGCGAACGATCGGGCGTCGCGCGAGGGGCGCGGACGCGCGGATGCGCGCGGACGGGAGGATGAGTGCGATCGATGACTGACCGCGCGACGATGCGTGTGCGACGGACGTAGATTAAAAAGTTTGCGCAAAAGACGATGAAGACGTCGGACGTGCGGATCGATGTGAAGCTTAATAAGGCGGTGTGGAGCAAGGGCATTCGTAACGTGCGTGATCGGCGAAGCGAACGGACGCGGATGGGATGATGACGACGACGAGCGACGCGACGCGCGACCCTAGAGGAACTCGAAGGCGACGACGAGACGGAGACTGACGAAGATGCGAACGCTCGTCGTGAATGATGCGCAGGTCCCGAAGCGAATTCGCGTGCAAATCTCCCGCAAGCACAACGACAACAAGGATGCGGATGAGGATCTTTACTCGTACGTCACCGTGGTCGACACCCCGAACGGGTTCAAAGGTTTGGGAACCGAAGTCGTCGACCACGAGTAGGCGCTGACGGTCGAATTTAGAATAGTGGGGGTGCGAACGATCCATACAGGAACGGATCAGTGAAAACGAAAAGGTCGATGGGTAGTACTTGTAATCTATCAGAGTTCCTTTTTGCGTCAATCTACACTAGTTTGCGCGAGACGGCTCGGCGCGAACGCTCGGCGCGCTCGTCGTTCGCTACCTCGACGCGATGTCGTACGTCGATAATTTCACCGCCATCGTCTCGAGTTCTAAGTTTAAACATTCTTCGATCGAAGATGTGACGCGCACGATCGATCGACGACCGCCACCGTCGAATCCGGGGATGCGCGACGGATTTTCCATGAGCGACATGAAACGCTCGTGATTCTTCGGAAACCGTCCCGGGGGATCGGCCAACATGAACGTCCCTTCGCCCTCGCTCGAGCTCGCGCCGATGGCTTTACCGCCGTCCCCACCGTCGTCTTCGAACAATCGCAGCACCAAAGTCGCGATGGCGTCCACGGCGTCCGGGGTGTACAACACGTCGCACGCCAACGCGACGTCGAATCCCCCCGGCGCGAGCTCGGGCTCGAACCAATCCACCTTCGCCGCGCGCACGACGCAATCCGACCCACAATCGCGAACGTCATCAAAAACCGGCAGCGTCGGCAGCGCGCAATCGTCCGGCGCGTTCCAAACCGCCGGCATCTCTCGCACGTCTCGCACCCCGTTCGCCTTGCACCCCGCGAGCGCGCACCACAGCGCGCGTTCCTCCCTATCCGTCATCACCACCTCTCTCGCGCCGACCATCGCCGCCGCTATCCCCGCTATCCCTAATCCGCACCCTAAATCGATCACGCGCTTCCCTCGCACGAGTTCGGGCGTCTCGAAGATTTTCGTCGCGAGCGCCACGCCGCCGTGCCACAAATCCGCCCAGTGCGGGTCATCGTTCGGCCGTCCCAGCGCGGCGTACACGTCCACGACCGCTTCCTCGCTCTCTGGCAGCACCAATCGCACGTCGCGCGCGTCGCTCGCGCGTCCGCATCGACACGCGCCGACGTACACGTCGAGTCGGACGTGGTCGTCGTGCGGGTGCGGCAGCGTCGCGTCGCCGAGTCGCGTCAGCGTCGCGTCGCGCGCCGCGCCTCGGCGCTCGACGCGTCGCGCGCTCGACGTCGGCGCGCGCGCGACGACGCGCGACGACGCGCGCGCGACGCGCGACGGTCGCGGCATTCGCCGGCGCGCGCGATGTGCGGTCGCATCGCGCAGGCGACGCTCGAGCGCGTCCGCGCGAGCGCGCGCGCGGGCGACGTCGCGTGCGAGCGCTACGTCGCGTCGCCGAACGCGGCGCCGGGCGCGCGCGTGCCCGTGGCGCGACGCGCGGAGGGCGCGAAAGGGGACGACGACGACGACGACGCGAAGACGACGCGCGCGCGGTGCGTCGTCGACGACGCGCTGTGGGGCGTCGCGCGCGACGGGCGACGAGAGGCGTCGAATCGCGAGGCGCCGCTGCGATGGGACGAGATGGCGTACAACGCGCGGGGCGAGGGGCTGAGGGGAGGGCGATTCGCGGCGCTCGCGCGAGACGCGGCGTCGCGGTGCGTCGTGTACGTCGATGGATTCTTCGAGTGGCGGGTCGAGGGACCGCGCGGGAAGACGGTGAGACAACCGTATTTGGTGCGACGGAGCGACGGCCAGGCGATGGCGCTCGCGGGCTTGATTGAACGGCGAGCGGGGAACGACGCGGAGACGGCGGTGGTGACGATGGATTCGTCGAAGGGCGAGTTGGCGTGGCTTCACGACAGGCAACCGCTCGTGCTCGTGGACGACGATGATTTCGAAGCGTGGATGCGCGACGAGACGTGGGCGACGCTGGCGGAACAGCGCAAGGGGCGAGATCCGAAAATGAAGGGCGTCTTGAAGTGGCATCCGGTGACGACGCGCATGAACGTAGCGAGTTATCAAAACGAAGACGCCGTGAAGCCGGCGAAGCGCGAGTGCGAAAAGAACGCCGGAAACATCGCGGCTTTATTCGCCTCCGCCGGGAAAGACACGAAACCGAAGCGTCAGAAGACGGACGAACGCGAGAAACAAACGACCAATCTTTACATCGGATAGAACATACAGTAGGTAGATAGCTTAGATCATCGACGCGACGAAACACATTCATTCATTGAAACATTCCAAACAAACCACCGCCTTCGCTTCCACCGCCCGCGGGCTTTTCATCCGTCGCCGGCGCCGCCGGCGTCTCGTCCGCCGCCTCGCGCGTCGCGACGTTCGGCGCCCCCGCGCCGCCGCCGCGTCCCGGATCTTCCGTCCGGAACATCGTCGCGCTCGTCGGTTCGCTCAGCGCGCTCTGCGCGCCATCGTTCGAACTCACGGGCGCGCTCGACGCCGCTTGCGCCCGCGCCTTCGCTCGAGTCGCGGCGAGAATTTCCGCCTTGCGCGCCTCCTTCGCGCTCAGTTTCCCCGCGTACGAGTCGTCGTCCCCGGCCCGCGCCGCGCCCGTCGCGAGCGCGAGCGCGCTCAGCGCGGCGTCGCGAAGAAACGCGCGACGATCGCGCGCGTCGTCGCCGTCGCGAGCGCGGCGCGCGGCGCAGCGCACGACGGCGCGCGGACGCGACGTCTTCGAATTCGAAGACGGCGCGCGCGACGACGGTTTGGCGACGCGCGCGACGATCGCGGACGCGTGGAGCGACATTTCGAGCGCGGCGGGACGAATGAGCGGTGGTCGACGGGTCGCGGGCGTCGCGGGCGCGAGCACCGACGGCGCGCGTGGGAGTGCGGCGACGCCGTCCAGAAAACCAAAACCTCGCGCGTCGCCGACGAGGACGGCGCGTCGGCGACGACGCGACGCGATCGGGCGATCGTTCGGTGCGAAAATGTTCCGTCGTTTGTTACAAAAGAATAATTGATTGCTGTCTGCGCGCGCGATGCGGCTCTATCGCGGACCGGCGCCTTTGTCCGCGACGTCGGGGAGAACGCACGCCGGCGCCTCCTTCTGGGAGGGAATGTGCGTCCCTTGCGTGACGAGACCGACGCTCGCACGATTGTCTCGTTCGTCGCGCTGCTCTTTGCGCTCAGCGGCGGCGACGACTTTGTTGAGTTCATCCAAGCCGCCCGGAACGGCTTCGAGCTCTTGAATACCGAGAAAAAGTCCCCAAGGAACGCCCTCGAACGCCTCGGTGTGGTGAATCGTGTGCCCGGCGGCGATTTTTCGCAGCAAAGGAAGCTTGCCGAGCGGGCCGGTGGGAAAGCGCTTGTGCACCAAGCCGTCGTGGACGTACATGTACGCGATACCGTACAGCGTGATTCCCAAACCAGCGCCGAAGCACAAGCCACCGAACACGCCCGGAGTGAAGAAGCCGAACGCGCACAGCGCGAACGCCGGGACGCCGTTGACGAGCGCGAAGACGTCGTTCGCCTCGTACGCACCCTCGCGCGGGAGGTGATGAGACTCGTGTAAGAGCCAGATCGGCTTGTTCCACTCTCTGCGATACTTGCTCGACATGCTCCACCACGACGCGTGCCACAAGTGCTTGTGCGCGTACCGAGCGTAAAACTCCATCCCGACGGCGGCGCCGGCGATGAGCGCGAGCTGCGCCACGAGTTCAGCCACCGGGAATAACCCTCCGTTCACGTCCACCTCGCGCAAGATTCTAAAGTACGTCGCCGTAATGGCGATACTTATGATTCCACACGACGACGCCCACGCGCTCCACTCGTACGACTCCGCGCTCGCGTCGCGCTCCGCCTTGGTCCTCGCCTTGCGTCTCGGCGTCTTCGCCTCGCTCGCGTTTCTCTGCCCACCCCAAATCTCGCTCGGCGCCCCGTCACCGTCGTCCGACGACGACGACATCACTCCCCCGATCGTTTCCGCCCCCCCGATCCCGCTCGTCGAGTCCGAGTTCGACACCCCGACCGCGCGCGTCGCCGTCGTCGCGTCTCGTCGTCTCGCGCTTATCCGCGCGTCTCGCGTCCCGCGTCCCGCCGTCGCGTCCCCGATCGTTCGCGTCGCCGTCCGCGCGTTCGCGCGCGTTCGCGCGCCGTTCGCGCGCGTCCCCTGGCGCGCTCTCGCGCCGACGTCGCGCCTCGACGCGCTCGTGGACGTCGGTCGAAGTCGCGCGATCGACGCCGACGTCATGTCGGATAGCGATGGCGCTTTTTAAAGATCGAATCGATCGTTCGCCGCGCGCGTTCGGACGCGCGAGGCGCGGTCGAGCGGTCGAGCGAGCGTCGGTCGTCGTCGCGGGTCGACGTCGCGCGCGACGCGGTCGCGCGGGCGTGTGCGGGGCGGCGCGACGCGCGCGCGATCGACGCGCGCCGAGCGGTCGTCGGGCCCGCCGCCTCGAAAAGCGCGTGGTCGGGAAAATTCGGACAGTCGGATATAAAGAGCAGTTCAACAATATAAATAAAAAATGAGAAACGGATGGGCTAAAAAGGGAATGGAATATCCAGGCGTCGATCCCGGCACCTCTCACACGTATGGTCGACGTCTTCGCGTCGACGCGCACTGAGTATGCAAAGCGAGCGCTCTACCAGATGAGCTAATATCCCTCTCACTGTTAACGTATACGAATGTACGCGATCGCGCGCCCAAGGCTCGCCGACGACGCGGCGACGCGGGAAGTTATGGGTTTTCTCGGCGCCGACGCGGGCGCGCGCCGACGTCGACGCGCGCGGCAGTCGGCGGCGTCGCGAGGCATGACGAGCGCCGCGCGCGAGGCGGCCAAGGCGGCGATCACGCATCTCACGCGCGCGCGCCCGAACCTGTACGAACTCTCCAGCGCGCTCGGCGACCGCGGGATCGGACGCGCGTTCACGAAGCACAGCTGGCGGGCGCGACCGGATTGGTATCCGGACACGTATTGGACGCTGACGAAGATAAAGACGCGACCGAGCGGGCGATCGGGAGAGGCGTGGGGACGGTTGACGTGGAAGGGACGAACGCGCGAGGGGGAAGAGCGGATCAACGGAAGCATGAAACCGATTTGGCGGGAGCTGCGACGCGAAGACGGGGACGGCGACGCGCGCGGAGGGCCGCGGTTGTCGCAGCCGGCGGCGATCGACGACGAGTCCGCGGGTTAGAGCGATGTCATTAGCTGTTGTGAATCAAATGTAACTAGATTAGTTCAGTAGATGATGGCTTCTTGCCCTCGAATGTCTTCGCGGTTCATGCGTCTGCCTCTGTCGTCGCGCTGAGGCTTTACGCGCGCCGCTTCGTGGTTTGCCAGCGCATCTGGGACGTGGTTCTTGCTCTCGATGAGAAGTTCTTTGAGCTCGTACATGATGTCGCGATCGTCGCTCGTGAGGAAGCTCACGGCGGTGCCCTTGCGACCGGCGCGACCGGTGCGCCCGATGCGATGGGTGTAATTTTCAATCGTGTGCGGCAACTCGTAATTGACGACGAGATCGATGCCCTTGACGTCGATCCCGCGACCGGCGACGTCGGTGGCGACCAAGATGTCGTAATCCCCAGCCTTGAACCCGCGCAAAGACTCCTCGCGTTGGTCTTGCGATTTGCCGCCGTGTATGGACGCGCACGAGTACCCGAGACGGTAGCACAGATTCGCCACGGCGTCCACCGAGCGTTTGGCGTTCACGAACACGATGGCTTGCGTGTTGGGATGTCGCGATAACACGAGCTCAAATTTGGAGTCGCGCTCGTTTCTCGACACCCAAATAATCTCTTGCTTGATCAAATCGGACGTCTTCCCGGCGCTGCCGATGGTGACCACCGCGGGATTGCGCAAATAACTTCTCGCCAGACGCTCCACGCTCGGAGGCATGGTGGCGGAAAACATGTACGTCGTTCGGTACTTTGACGACGTCGGCCCACCTTGCTCGAGCGCCTGGCCGTCGAGCTCTTCCGCCTCGTCCTCGGGTTTCAAGTTACCCGATCCCATCGCCTCCATCACCGCCACGACTTGCGGTTCGAAACCCATGTCGATCATGCGATCGGCTTCGTCGAGCACGATGTAGTTGCACTGACTGAGCACGGTGTATCGGCGCTCAATGACATCTATGATACGACCGGGCGTACCGACTAATATCTCCACCCCTTTGCGAAGTTTAAAACCTTGGTCTTCGATCGATTGACCGCCGACGACCAAGCCGACGCGATAGTCCAAATACTGCGCAAACTTGAGAGTCTCTTCCTCAATCTGTTGCGCCAACTCGCGCGTAGGGGCCATGATCAGGGCGTACGGCCCGTGCGCGGCAATTTCGTCCGTCATTTTCGGAAGCTGCATGATGTGCGCGAGCATGGGGACGACGAACGCGCACGTCTTACCCGAACCCGTCTCGGCGATGCCGATGACGTCTCTCTTCAGCAAACCGATCGGAATGCTAGCCATTTGAATCGGCGACGGCTTTTCGTACCCAACCTGCGCGATAGCGCGCAATATCTCTTGTGGCAAGCTCGTGCACTCTTTCCACGCGCGCATGGGAAGCGGTAACTTGCCGCCTTTGTACGAAATGTTAAAGTCTTCTCGAAAAATGCGCCAATCGCGCTCTGTCATGTCTTCCAACTTTTTATCACTCCAGTGCTCCTTGAAAGTTCGTTTCAACTCGCGCGCCTCGACATCCTTACGTTTACGCTCGCGCTCAACTTCCATCTTTCGCACATCACCCGCCGCGTCCTTCGATCCGAGATCCTTCCTCGACTTGACGATGAGTTCGCGCTCGCGCTCGGCGTTCGAGCGCGCCTGCTCCCTTCGATCCACGCCCCCGATCATCCCTCGACCGAACATCGGCGCCACTTCGTGCGGCCGATCGTACAGTGGATTCAAATCTCTCGACGTGTCTTCCTCTTTCCGCCAATCGAACACAAACTTTCCTCTATTTGCTGTCTTCACCTTTTTCGACTTCGCGTCTCCGCCCATGTATTGTCGCTTGAGCATCTCGAGCTCGCGTTCGCGCTCGTCTTGCTCATCTCGTCTCCCACCTCGATCTCGATCGTCACGATCGCCCCTACCTCCACCTCGCCGCCGATCATCGCGTCCGCGACCACCCCCGCCGTATCGAGGCGCGAACCGAGACGTCGGCGCGTTCCGCCGCGTCCCGCTCGTCGACGGCGGCGGCGGCGGCGCCGCCGCCTTTCGACCTTCCTCCGCCCGCGTCCTCTGCGCCGCGACTTCCGCCTCGCGACGCGCGATCGCCGCCTTCGCACGCTCTTCTTTGCTCAGGAACGTCGGTTTCATCACCGCGCTCGCGTCTTCGCGGCGTTTCTTTGCCAAGTCTTCCAACGACGGCGGGGGATTCCGCTTCGTTTCGTCCGTCATTTTCGTTCGATTCAGCGCGCGCGCGTCGAGCGGTGCGATGCCGTCGCGCGCGACGCGTTCGAAAGTCTCTCGCTCTCGCGCGCGCTCGGTCGCGCGTCGCGCGCGCGCGTGCCGCGAAGTGAGGCGAACGGTTGCGGTTGCGTCGAACGCGAGAGGACGCCGCGCGCGAGAGACGCGAACGACGATCGACGCGCGGCGCGCGAGCGCGCGGATTCACGGCGAAGAAATTACAAAAATATTATTACGCGAACCACGACGCCGGGTCGGAATAGAAAATGTTACGCGAACCACGACGCCGGGTCGGAATCGAGGGCGAACGTCTTCGCGCCCGCGGGATCGCCGCCGACGAAGGAACCGCTCTCCGCGATTTCGTAAACTTTACCCTCCGCGCGCGCGTCGAACGCCGCCTCCACCATCACGCGCGCGACGAGCTCGCGGCTGATCTCACCGCTCGTCATCACGTCTTCCCCGGTGACGACGAGCGGATTTTTCGGCGCGTCCGTCTTCAACCCAGCCGGTCGAACGATGGTCCACGGCACGCCGCTCGCGCGCAGGTGATTCTCCCCCACGAGCTTTTCTTCGAGCACCCTTCCGAACGCGTTCGTGATCTTGTATCCAGCGGTATCCTGCGCCCCGAATCCCGGTCCGTTCGTCAGGATGGACGATATCAGCACGACGCGCTTGACGTTCGCTCGCTTCGCCGCGTCCGCCACCGCGCACACGCCCTCGTTATCCACCGCGCGCGCCGCCGCGTTCATCTTCAGCGGATTTCCCGGCACGAATCCCGTGGCGACGACGACGACGTCGAAGCCCTCGAACGCGAGCGCCAGCGCGTCGACGCCGCGCGTGACGTCGACGCCGTCGAGAATCTCCACCCCCGGCAGCGCGTCCAAGCCGAGCTTCGTCGCCTTCGCCGCCGATCGCGCGCCGGCGACGATCGCGCGCGCCCTGCCCGCGCGCGACAGCTCGCGGACGACGAGCGCGCCGGTCTGGCCCGTGGCGCCGACGACGAGGACGCGCGGCGCGTCCGCCGCGCGCGCGGTCGAGCGGTCGAGCGCGGCGAGCGCGAGCGGGAGCGCGAGCGCGACGCGACGCGACGCGACGACCGCGGACGCGTCGGACGGCGCGGCGCGAGCGACGGACGCGCGGGCGCGCGGCGCGGGAGGTCGAGCGCGCGCGATCGGCGCGGCGGGGGCGCGCGCGAGCATCGTCGGTTCGCGAGCGGCGGTGTGCGGGACGAGACGACGCTCGGAATCGCTCGGAATCGCTCGGAATCGCTCGGCGTCGAATCGCGCGCGAAAGGAATAAATCTCAAAACAAATCAACCGCCGCGTCGATCCGACGTCCCGGATAGACGCTCGAGCGTGCGAATCAAATCGTCCGCCGTTCGCCGCACGTCGTCGCTCGACGCCGACTTCGCGCCCAAGCCCTCCGCTCGAAGCGCGTCGTCGAACGCGTCCAGCGCCAGCGTCACGTCCCTGAGCGTCAATCCGTTCCTAGACGCGCGCATGCCGTCCTCGCTCGCGAGTCTCGTCACCGTCGTCGCGTCGGCGCGGAGTTTCGATAGATTTTCGCCTCGCAGCGCGCGTCGCGCGCCGTCGACGTCCCTATCGTCGCCCCGCGCGCGTCGTCAGTCCCGCGCGCGTCGCCGTCGTCCCATCGTTCGCGTCTCGCGTCATCGCGTCGTCGCGCGCGTCATCGCGTCGTCGCGTCGCGCGTCGCGACGCACCCCGCGAGCGCGAGCGTCCTCGCGCGCGTCGCCTCGTCGACGTCGCCGCGCAGTCGCCGCGCCGTCGCGCCGTCCGGCGCCGTCGCGTCGCGTCGCGCGAGCGCCGCGAGCACGGCGTCGTTCGCGCTCGCCGCGCGCGCCGCGCGCGCGCCCATCGTCATCAGCGCGCTCGTCGCGAGCGCCGTTCGCGCGAATCGCGCGCGCGTCGTCGTCGCGTCGTCGTCGTCGCGCGTCGCGCGCGCGCGCGCGCGTCGCGACGCGACGACCGCGCGCGGCGAACGCGTCGCGCGCGCCGTCGCGCACGCGCGCATCGCGCGTCGCTCTGCGTCGCGCGCGCCACTCGTCGACGCCGGGTCGTTACGACGATGACGCGCGACGGCGACGGCGACGGCGACGGCGCAGTCGCGCGCGCGCTGCGCGCGGTCGCGCGCGACGACCTCGAGCTCGCGCGGTTCGCGATCGAGCGCGCGTCGAGCGACGCGGACGACGAGGACGCGCGCGCGACGCGCGAGGCGATCGCCGCGCTGTGGACGTCGGACGACGCGCGCGCGACGACGACGCTGCGGGACGCGACGTGGCGCTCGCGCGCGACGGCGCGGGCGGCGGAGGAGGCGCTCGTCGCGACGCGGGCGCGCGCGATCGAGGGCGCGGGACGGGCGTACGCGCGAATGGAGGCGGCGACGCTGGGGAGGCGGACGGCGACGAACGCGGCGACGGCGAGCGACGACGCGGCGCGGGCGGGATGGGACGTCGATCGCGCGGGAGGGATCGTCGAGACGCGAGTGATGGGAGGACGGCGCGCGGAGGGCGCGGCGGTGAGCGCGACGGACGCGCTGCGGATGTGCGCGGAGACGGTGGCGCGATTGGACTCGCGGTGACTACGTCGATATTCGGGGGCTATGTCGCTAGTGATGGTGATTGTCTAACCCTTGACGACGGCGATGGGGCGCAGCTTGACGCATTTCTTGGAGATGCCGGCGTCGTGACACGTGTTGACGACTTCGGTGACGTCCTTGTACGATTCGGGCGCCTCCTCCATGACGAGTTTCGGCGAAGCGACGCGAATCGCGATGCCCTTGGTCTTGAGCTTGGCGAGCACGTCTTCGTACTGTAAGACGTGTCTGGACTTGTTGCGGCTTCGCGCGCGACCGGCGCCGTGGCACGTCGATCCGAACGTGTCTCGCATGCCCTTTTCGGTGCCGGTGAGGATGTACGAGCACGTCCCCATCGTGCCGCCGATTAAAACCGGCTGACCGGTGTACTGGTAATCGACGGGGATGAGCGGGTGATGGGGTGGGAACGCGCGCGTGCTCCCTTTGCGGTGCACGAGCAGCGTCTTCATCTCTCCATCCACTATGTGCTCCTCGAATTTGGCGATGTTGTGCGACACGTCGTACACGACGTGCATGTCGAGCTCGTCTGGCGGCTTGCCGAACATCTTCGCGAACGCTTGTCTGCACAAAAATGTCATGCTCGATCGATTCACCCACGCGTAGTTGGCCGCACACGCCATCGCGGCGAGATAATCTTGCCCTTCTTGGCTGCTTATCTTTGCGCACGCGAGCTGTCGATCGTTTACTTCGATGCCGTCGCGCTCCATCGCGCGCTCCATCGCCGTGAGCGAATCCGTCGCCACCTGATGCCCCAAACCTCGACTTCCGCTGTGAATCATGATACAAATCTGCCCAACGCGATCGATTCCCATCTTCTTCGCCGCGAACTCGTCGTGAATCTCATCCACGACCTGAATCTCCGCGTAATGATTCCCCGCCCCGAGCGTTCCCATCTGCGGCAATCCGCGCTTCTTCGCCCTCGCGCTCACTTTACTCGGATCCGCATTCAACATACGCCCGTATTCTTCCGTGTGCTCTTTATCCTCCGCCCACGCGTACCCTTCCCTCAGACTCCAATCCATTCCCATCTCCAACGCCGCCTCCAGCGCCGCCGGAGACGTCGGAATGATCCCTCGCGAACCCACGCCGACGGGTATGTGATCGAACAGCGACTGCGCCAGCGCCTCTTTCACCGGTCCCACCTCCGCCTCCGTCAGATTCGTTCGCAGCAACCGCACGCCACAATTTATATCGAACCCCACCCCTCCCGGCGACACGATCGCGTCGTCGTCCCCGCAATCGAACGCCGCCACGTTTCCAATCGCGAACCCGTACCCGCTGTGCACGTCCGGCAGCGCGATGGACGCCCTCACCACCCCCGGCAGCGCCGCCACGTTCGCGATCTGTTTCACCGCGGGCGAGTACCCTCCCCCGCGTCGATCTTCGTCGCAGTACGCGCGCAGTTCGTCCAGGACGAGCTCGCGCAGGCGTTCGTTGACGTAAATTTCTCCCGGCACGCGCATGTTCGGCACGAAACCTTTCGCGACGACGAGCTTCGTCGGCGACACCGCGCTGACGTACGCGCGCTCCTCGTCGTACGTGCGACGCGCGTCGGCGTCGGCGCCGGTCGTCATGGCGCGCGCGCGACGCGAGCGGCGTCGCGAAGTCGCGAATCCATCCCGACGGCGGCGCGGCACAAAGCGACGCCGACGCGCGCGCGGCGACGCCCACGCGCGATGAAGGTGCAGTTTAAGACTCTGTGAGTGTTCGCGCGAGCGCGCGACGCGACGCGAGGGCGACGGCGCGCGGGCGAGCGCGACACCGGACGCGGACGCGGTGGATTTGCGGCGACGTTTTGACGCGCGCGCGTTTAGACGCGACGCGCGCGCGCGCGAAGCGAGACGCGAATCGATGGTTGATGCGCGCGTAAACGCGATGACTGACGGGCGAGGACGCGCGACGCGCGCGCGGGCGACGCAGGACGAATCAAAAGTTTGATCTGGAGCTGGACGAAGGCGCCGACGTCGCGACGGTGAAGGCTGAGGTGCGCAAAGCGCAGGGTTACGGTGATGAGGCGATCGTTTTGGTGCACAAGGGGAGCGTGCTGAAGGATGAGGCGACGATCGCGTCGGCGGGGGTGACGGAAGAATCGTTCGTTGTGGTAATGGTGCAAAAGCCGAAGGCGGCGGCGAAGCCCAAGGCGGCGGCGGCGAAGCCGCCGACGCCGACGCCCGCGGCGGCGGCCCCGGAAGCGGCGGCCCCGGTTGCGGCGGCGACGCCAGAGTCGAGCGCGCCGACGCCCGCGGCTGCGACCGCGGTGCCGGCGGCGGCGGGGGGCGATTCGGGGCTCGTCTCGGGCGCCGAGTTAGAAGCCGCCGTGACGCAAATCATGACCATGGGATTCGAGCGAGAGCAAGTCATGAATGCTATGCGAGCGGCGTTTAACAACCCCGATAGAGCGGTGGAGTACCTCCTGACTGGGATTCCCGAGACGTCGCAGGCGCCGCCGGCCGCGGCGGCGCCCGCGGCCGATGCGCCAGACGCGTCCGCGGCTTTGGGCGGAAACGCGTTGAATTTGTTCCCGGAGGGAATCCCCGACATGGCCGGCGACCGCTCTGGCGACGGCCAAATGTTGGATTTCCTTCGAGACAACCCGCAGTTTCAAGCGATCCGAGCCATGGTGCAAGGTCAACCACACATTCTTCAGCCGATGCTCGCCGAGTTGCAGCGACAAAATCCGCAACTCTACCACTTGATCAACAACAATCAAGAGGAATTTTTGGCTCTGCTCAATGAGCCGCTGCCAGAAAATATCCGAGATCTCATGGCCGAGGGCTTTGGCGACGGTGTTGCTCCGGAACTGCAAGGCGACGACGACGGCGCGCAGATCGAGCTCTCTCAAGAAGAGCGCGAAACGATCGATCGTCTCGCCGGATTAGGATTCCCATTAGAAATTTGCGTCGAAGCGTACCTTGCGTGCGACAAGAACGAACAACTCGCGGCAAATTATTTGCTCAATCTTTCCTTGGGAGGGATGGAGTAACGCCGTGAAATGCTTTTTGAGACGCGAAACACACGACGGTACTTCGCGAGAGTAGACAATGTAAGAGTGCTTCCCGATCCTACTGTACTACAAAGGGCTAACTAGATAATGCATTCACTTTCTCGAGCAACGAAGACATCTGCGCGTACGCGTCTGATTCCTCGAAGCCTTGCTTTTCGCCAACCTTGACGACACTCTTGACGTGAAGCCTGAGACTGTCCGCGCTTCCGCCTCTACCGGCTTCGATGTCGTTCAAAACGCCTTCAACCATGACTTTTGTCACCGCGGCGTAGTCTTCGTACGAATCGAAGTCTTTACGCCATCCCGAAGAATCCAGCGCGCGAACGCTCTTCAATCGGGCATCCGTCGCTTCTTCGTACTCTCCAAGGATGGATTTGTACTCGCCGAGCATGGCCCAAATTTGCGATGTCTCTTGAACTTTACGCTCGCCACCGCTACCGCCGGTTGCAGATCGAACGAGAACTTGCTCCAGCGCGGCTTCGAGTTGTAAGGCAACGCGAGGCATGCCAGAAGGGTGCGCAGATTCGGTTTTCGCCGCGTAAGAAATCGTTGGCAAATCGATGCCAGAGAACGCCGCAAGCATGTCCGCTGCGAGGTCGCCCATTTTCATATCTGCCCACGACTCCTCTTCTTCGTCCTCGACAGCGGCATCTTCTTGTTCCCAGCTTGCGGCGTCTTGAATCCACTTCGCTCCCGTCGGATCGGCTCGCGCTTCCCTCACGCGTTCAAGCAAAGTCTGAACGGTCTCCACGTGCACGCGTGCGCCCTGCGTGAGTTCGAGCACCTTGAGCAACGCCAAAGCGCTCGTCGCGAACTTCCCGACCTTGGCGCATACCATCGCGTGATTTTCCCAGGTGTGCCAGCTTGTGCGTTGATGCTTGATCGCTTCGCACAAAGCCGTGTGCGCCGCGGTGAACCGTCCGAGACGAATGCTTAGCGCCGCGACGTTGTTCCACGCCTGCCCGTTTTCAACGTCTATTTGCGTGCATCGCACGAAAGCCGCGAGCGCGTCGTCGGTTCGATCGCATTTCAAGCACGCGTATCCACCGGAAAACCATCCGTCTGGAAACAATGGGTTAATTTCAAGCGCATCCATCCAGTGCTCTGCGGCATTAGCCCAATCCTCTCTCGCCGCGGCGCGGCGCGCCAGAGACCGCTTCGCCCTGGCGTTGCGCTCGCCGCTCACTTCCCAAGCTTTCCAGTAGTATTGTTCGTCATCGAGAGCGTCACCGAGCGCGCACCAAAGTTTAGGATTGGTATCATCTGCCTGCAAGCGCCGTCGCACTAGGTCGGCCGCTTGTTGTTTCTTGCCCAATAAACTCAAGCAAACGATGAGCGAATCCCACAGCTCGACCTCCTCAAACAGTTCGAGCGCTGCGCCAACCATACCGATGCTCACGAGCTGCTCGCCGAGTTCTTTCTTCAGCGTCATCGCGGGAGGGAACCACGTAGAAAATACGAAGCGCATGCGAGACGACACCTTCGGGTGCGAACGCTCGAGCGTCTGTACCAAGTCTTCGAGCACTAACAGCGATCTTTCGCGGGTACGCGCGCGATCGCGTTCATGTCTCGACGTCAAGACCGTCGTCGCGGCACGAAGAATTGGTTGTGACTTTTGCTGCGCACCTACAAATTCGGTGTACGGTGCCATTTCGTAACTTCTCAACCCATCGTCGGCTTGCTTTTTACGAACCGTAATAGCCGCGGCGATGAGGATCGCTTGCGCCGCGGAGGGCATTTGCGCCGGCGGTGGCATGCCTTCCATCAAACGAGGTCTCGTAAGAATCTGACTGCCGTCTTCGCTTAAACCCGTCAATTCTGTGGCGATGCGTGCCATAGCCTGCGAACGTCCCTCGAGCTCTAAATCGTCTAGCTCGCCCTCATCTTCGTCCTCGTCTTCGTCGTCGCTCTCGCCCCAATCCATCGAATCTAATTCAACGTTGAGCACGAGCTGGGACTTGGCATCTTGCTGATGAATCGTTCGGTAACCTAAAACACCACCGATCTCATGCTTCAAACCGAACGCCGCCGCCGCACCGCGCTGCAAAACATAAGCGCTGTCGACGTGTCCGTATTGGTGTTCCATCAACGACGCCTCCAGGCGAGCCATCGCCTCGAAGACGACGTCCTCGCGGTGCGGTGTCTGCCCTTCCACTCTCACCGGCGCAAATGTCGCTAAATTATACGCATGTAATCCCAATAATTCCCCACGCAACGTCGGCGACTGCCCCGCCAACGCTCGCTGCTGCGTGATGGCAACGCGCGCCGCGAACCACGCGCACATCGCGTCGTGCGACGTCCGCTTCGCCACCGCGCCCACGGGCACCGCCGCGCGCGCGTCCTTCAGGGTCAACGCCGGCACGTCTAACGTTTGCAGCCACGCCAACGACGTTGCGAACCGATCGAGCAAAAGCACGCGCGCCAGGTACAAATACTGCGGCATATCGCACCTCCCCACTAAATCCTCCCCGTCGAGCGACAGCCGCTCTCGCGCGTACGCGTCCCACGCCTCGTCCCTCGCCTCGCGCGCCGTCGCGTCCAGCAGAGGCGTCGCTCGCGCATTTCCAATCCTCGGTCCGGTCACTGTCGCTCGCACGAACGCGTACAGCGCCGCGACGCCCGCGCACGCGACGGCGAACGCGCCTTCGTCGTCCCGCGCGTCTCGCGCCGCGGCGCCCAGCGCTTCGTAATGCGCGCGCGCGTCTTCCCGCGCGTCGTTCGCGTCGACGCCGAGCGCGGCGAGGACGGTGGGCGACCGCAGGACGTCGTCGTAGGCGCCTCGACGCAGCGCACGCGCGAGGGCGACGCAGGATGTCGGCGCGGTTGACGGCGCATCCGCGGCGGCGGCGGCGGCGCCGTCGCGCGCGCGTGCGTCCGCGGGGCGGCTGAACGAGGTCAGGAGGACGTCACGACGCAGCGCTCCGAACGTGGGCTCGGACATGGTGGCGTGACGCGCGCGCGCGTGTGACGTGCGCGGTCGACGGCGCGGCGCGACGACGGAGTGGTTTGGTACAGAACTTGATATTAAACGGCGGCGACGCTCACGCGTTTTCGATCAAGAAACTAAACACGTCGGATAAAGAAACGACGCCCTCGACAACTTTGGTCGTTGGATCGACGACGATCAAGCGACGGATGTTGGGGAGTGATAACATCTCGAGCGCGGTGCGCAGGGTGTCGCCGCGAACGCACGTGCTGAAACGGCCGTAGTGCGTCGAAGACGGATCGTTTTGCTCGTTCAGAGCAGTCGGACGAGTCGCGCCGAGAGCTTGAGCGACACACATATCCTTGATTGAGGCGCGGTACGCGCTGTTGGCGGCCAGACGGATGACATCGCCGCGAGCGTAAAGATCCATCAACACGCCGTGCTCGTTGACGATGGGCAACGCGGATATCCCGTGTAAGACATCGAAAACTTGCTCGATCGACGCGTCTGGGGTGACCGCGCGTATGGGATAGAGCTCACGTACTAAGTAACTCTCTTGGACGCCTTCTGGTAATGGCGGAATCGGCTTCGAGCGAGAGCCGCCGTAGCGCTCGGTCCACGTGCCGATCGGCAACGCCCCGATGGGTTGCGAAAAGAGCGGCAGCGCGCTCGGAATACCTCTAAAATGTCTGTTTAAGCACGCCAAGACCTCTGCGAGATTGGTCATATGCAATAACTGCGGCGAGCCAGTCGTCGTGGACGTGGCCGCCGACCCACCCGCCGGGCACACCGAGCCGTGCGACAGCACTGGAACGTTGTGCACACCGGCCTCGGTCATGGTTAACGCTACGTGATACAACGAATCCTCCGGCTTCACGCAAATGAGCGGTTTCGCTTGAATATCCTCTTTTGCGTACTCCTCTCGAATGAGCTGAATCGTGTACTGATCCAAATCTGCATCGCTCAAGTCCTCGCGATCGGCCAGCGTCGCGGTTAACCGACGCATGATGTCGATGAAGTCGCCCGCGCTCAACAATCCGATGAAATCGCGCGCGTCCTCATCCCACAGTGGCGCGGCGTAGATGCCCTGTTCGTAAAACGCGTGAAATGCCTGACGAATGGGAAGCTTCGTGTCTAAAACCACGACCTTGTTCGATTCCGGAATTAGCTCGTACGCAGTGTGCTTTTGCAAAAATTCCATCACGCGCGCCCCGCTCGTGTCCGCCTCCCCGCTCTGCGCGCTCTCCGCCCCCGCGTCGGCGTCCGACATCGCTCGCTGCGCGCTTTGCGTGTCCATGCTCGTGCGCCTCGACTTGACGGATCCCGCGCGCGCCGCGGTCTCTCCCCTCCCCCCCGCGATGCCGCCCGCCTCTCGCACCCAGTCCATCCCGCCGCTCTCCGTGCTCATCGCCGATCGATTCATCATCGCCCCCGGCACGGGCACCGGCGCACTTCTCGGCGCCATCTCCGCCGTTCTCGGCGCGCTCGACATCGGCGGCGTCGCCCCCCCCGCCGGTTTCACGTACAACCAATTATTCACGTTCCCCAGCGGGTCCTGAATAAACGCCTGATTTTCGTCGTGTCGCCACTGTCCGTCCACGATGAATTTATACTGATGATACCCCGGCGGCAGATCGCACATCACCGTGAACACGCGATTCCCATCACCGTGCGTCTCGCACGCCATGGGCACCGTCTCCAACCAATTCGTGAACGATCCGCACAGGTGCACGTTATTCGCGCCCGCGTACGTCCACTGAAACCGCGTCGGGTACGCCTCGCCGTGTTGATTCTGCATCGTCGGCGTCTGCGCGTGCGGATCACCGTTCGCGTCCGCGCGATGCGCGCTCTGCGGCGTGCGCGCGCGATCGATCCCCGCCTCGTCCGCGTCGTCGTCGCGCGCGCCTCGTCCGCGATCACCGCGCGCGCTCATGGCGATTGCGTCTCGATTGCGTCTCGATTGCGTCTCGATTCCGTCGCGCCCGCGCGTCGTCGCGCCCGCGCGTCCGCGATCGAGCGCTAAGAGACGATCGAGCGCGCGGTCGACGCTCGCGTCGCGCGTCTTCGCGCCAGGGCGCGTCGGTCGTCGCGAAGTGCCGCTCGACGTCGGGCGTCAATTCGCGACGCCGCGACGCGATGGATCCCGCCACCGGGTTGCCGTACGGCTGGAACGAGCGCACGAACGCGGTGCGCGACCCGGGCAGAGTGGCCACCGCGAGCTTCAGCGCGCGAGGCGCGTACGGCGCGAGCGACGAGGGCGACGCGTCGTACAAGACGAGCGAAGAGGTTGAGGCCTATTGGATGTCGAAGATAGACGCGGAAAGGCGCGCGCAGGCGCCGGCGCCGCCGGGAAAGAAGTCGCACGACGAGGCGAAATCGACGCAGAAACGGCTGCCGATCGATTGGGACGAACGCGCGAAGCGAAGGGCGGCGGACGCGGAGCGGTACGGCGCGAGCGCGAACGCGAGCGGCGGTTCCGACGCGACCGCGAGCGCGAGCGCGGCGACCTCGCCCGAGCTCGCGCTCGTGCGCGTCGCCACGAACGCGTGCGAGTCGCTGGCGGCGGTTTTAGATCAAAGATTGGTTTCGTTGCCCGAGGAGGATCGAGCGGCGTTCGCGGCGGCTGTCTCGCGGTCGCTCGCGTTGGTCGTCAAATGTCGATGACTTCGCCCGCGTCGTCGACGTCGAGAGACGCGCGCGTTCGCGTTGTAATTCTACCAAGGTCTCATTTTTTCATCGTTCGCGGCTCGTCGTCGCGTCGCGCGCGTCGCGTTCGTCGCGTCGCGTTTCGCCGCCGCTCGTCGGCGCGCGCAACCCCAGCTGATCGCCTCTCATCGGCAGAGCGCGACTGCTACCATCGCGAGATGTCGCGCGCGCTCGCTCGACGCTTGGCGACGTCCGCCGCCGCGCGGTGGCGAGTCACCGACGCGCGCGCGTCCACGCAGGCGCTCCCCGCGCTCTTCGCGAGCGCGCGCGCGATGAGCATCAAACCGGGCAAAGATTTCAAAGTTCCACCGCCGAGCGTGACGAGCGACGCGGTCGGCACGGGCGGACGGTCGTCGTTCAGGTGCGCGCGAGCGATCGGTGACGCGACGCGACGCGCGATCGCGCGCGACGAGCGAACGCGGGTGGACTGGACGCGAGCGAGCGCGGGGCGATAGGTTTGAGGACGCGAGTAAAGCGGCGACGACGCGACGCGGCGACGCAAAGGCGCGCCGGCGTGGAAATCGCGTCGAGAGTCGGTGCACGACGCTCGTGCGAGTCGTCGCCGGTGGACGCCGACGAGCAGAGAGACTGACGAATGGGATTTTTGATGACGAACAGCGGGATCACGTGCACGGTTTTCGGCTCGACGGGTTTTTTGGGACGATACGTCGTCCATCACGTCGCCAAGAGCGGGTCGCGCATGATTCTACCCACGCGATGCTCGGAGAATGATCGTCAACATCTCAAAGTGATGGGAGACCTCGGGCAGATTGTGCAGTTGGATTACGGGATCAGAGACGAGGAGACGATTCGATACGCCGTAGAGCGGAGCAACGTCGTCATCAACATGGTGGGTCGAGAGTGGGAGACGCGTAACTTTTCGTTCGAAGACGTCAACGTGACGTTTCCAAAGAAATTGGCGGAGATTTGCGCCGACGTGGGCGTGCGTAGACTGGTTCACGTGAGCGCTTTGGGGGCCGAGGAAGACCACCCGAGTGCGTATTACAGATCAAAAGCCGCCGGCGAGGCGGCGGTGCGGGAGGCGTTCCCTTCAGCTACGATAGTGCGGCCGGCCAAAATAGTGGGCGTCGAAGATAGATTCTTGAACATTTTCGGCGAGCATTCGCGCAAGTATCCAGCGGTGCCTATCATCGATGGCGGCGACACCAAGCACCAACCCGTGTTCGTGGATGACGTCGCGGTGGCGATTCGTCAAATCGTCCACGACGAGTTGACGAGCGGGCGAACGTACGAGCTCGCGGGGAATAAGGTGTATACTTTTGACGAACTTGCGAAGATGGTTCTTAAAACCATTCGCACGCGCAAGTCGACGGCGTACATCCCGAGTTTCATCATGAAGGCGCTCTCGTGTCCGCACGAGTGGCTTTTGCGACGCGTACCGTTCCCCATGCCCACCCCGTTGGGCTTGACGCGATCGTACATCGACGCTCAAAGCCGAGATTACGTCAAGCGGGCCGACAGCCTCGGTTTTTCCGATCTCGGCATTGAGCCGAACAACATCGAAAACGGCTACGTGTTGGACTACTTGCGAAGCTTCCGCGCAGGGGGCTACCAAGTCGGCGACGCCCCGTGGGAACACGAAGAGCGCGACGCCAAACTATCCGCGTGATCGTACTCCATCGCACGCTCTCGCGTTGTAATATTTTCTTCTCCAAACCGAAACGAAAACCTCATCGAGCTCGCGCGAGGCGCCGAACCGCAAACTTTTGCGTTTGCGCGTCTACGCGCGACGCGCCGCCGCACTTCGCGCCGTGTTCGATCGCGCGCGCGCGCGCGCGACGGCAGCGATGGCGTCGGCGCAACCCGATCCATCGCGCGCGTCCGATGCCCCGATCGACCGCGGCATCGCCGCTTTGGGAGACCTTGGACTTGGACTTCTTCGTTCAATTTCGCGCGCGGTGTCGCGCGGCGGCGGCGACGCGGACGCCCGGACGAACGACCCCGAACCCGCGCCCGCGACCGCTCGAACACTTTCGCGACGCGATACGATGGCGACGAAATTGAACGAGGACGCCGTGCGCGCGGACGCGGACGCGAAAATGAAATCAGAAATGGTTGAAACGCTCGCGAGAGAACGCAAACGCGAGGAAGCGAACGCGAGCGACGACGAAGACGAGGACGAAGACGAAGGGTTTCGAATGAAGCGAAAAGAAGAGGATGCGGCGGTACCGGCGTACACGTGGACGGCGACGCTGCGACGACGGGTGCGAGAACTCGAGGAGGGCGCTGACGTCGAGGCGCGAGAGGCGGAGAGGCTTCGGTTGGACGAGGCGCTCGGCGCCGCCGACGACGAAGACGCCGGTGATATCAGCACGTTTGTGAATGGCGCTCCGACAGTGATTACTAAAATGAAGAGTCGAATCAATTCGATGAATGCGCCGACGGGCCCGACCGGTGTGCTGGTGAAGACCGCGCACGCAGAGGATAAGCCGATGCAGCAAGTCGTGGAAGACTCGTACTACAAAGCTGTCATGAGCGAAAAGCTCCCGGCGTACAAAGCACCGCGCCGACACATCGCGCGATTGGAGAATCTCGAGTCTGCGGTTTTGGACAAAGAGGGCAACCAGCTTCCTTTGTGGAAATCGACGAGCGACGATCTCGACGTTCTCGGCCCGGGTATCAGCTTGTGGTTCGCTCAGTTGAAGACGTTGGGTAAAACGTTTGTCTACATCACAATGCTCGCGTCTGTCGCGCTCTCGCACTATGTGTATATCGCCAATAAAAGTAGTAGCGTCGAGGTAGAGCCGGAAATAACGACGACACTCGGTGTCACGGCGGCGGGCGTTTATGCTTCGGCGTATGGTATAGATATTCGTACCATCATGGCTGTTCTCTCGTGCTTGGACGTTTGCATGGTTTTGATGTTCATGCTCATAACGGCGATTTTATCCAGACGTATTCGAAGCTTTGTCGTCCGCGTTGATGAAGCTTTACTCACTTTGGCGGACTATTCGCTCCAAGTGACCGGCTTGCCAGTAGACGCGACGGAGGACGAAGTGCGCGAGCACTTTGAAGAATTCGGACCCGTGGCAGATGTCGTCATAGCTCGTTCGTATGGTGCAGTTTTACGCGCGCGAATACATCGTGCGCGCTTATTTAAACGTGCAGAACAGCTGAAATCTGAACTGAGCGCGATCCGTCACACGCTGAAGAAGCGCGGCGAGGATTACAACGCAAACTACGCCTTCAAACGCAAATGGAAACAATTTTACAAAGCACGCGATAAGATGAACGCCTTGAAGGAAAAAATCGAGCAGCGTATGCTCGAGCCTTTTAACATCGTTTACGCTTTCATCACGTTTGAACAAGAGTCGGACAAAATGACATGTCTGGACGAGTACGCTCCGTACTTTAATTTTTTCAGAAGTAAGCGAACGAGATTTCGCGTCCACCCTCGCGAAGACGGCAAGGGCGACACATTTCACTACTTGCGGGTTGCCCAAGCCGTGGAAGCCTCTGATATCATGTGGGAAAATATGGCTAACGTGGGTTGGAAACAATACTTCGTACGACGGGCGATTACAACGATTGCTATCCTTGGTCTTCTCATCGGCAACATTATCCTTGTCGTTTTTGCCACCGACTGGGTAAAATCCGGCGGGCGATTACTCGTCAACTGTGGCGACTTGTTCGCCTCGGGGGCTTCTGATAACATGTACTGCCCTGCGATCTGGAACATCAACGAAAACAGTCTCGAAACCGATTTGGGATTGATTTCGAACGTCAACTTCCGAAAACAAGTCGAGAGCTCAGACTGCAACCCATTCATCGAGTCGGCAATGTGGTCGTATGACATGACGCAATACTCGCCATATTACGAAGCCGTGGGCGCGTACTCTTCATTAAGCGTCTCTAGCGCTAACGCTTATGGATATTCTGGTGGAGTATGGAATGGAGGCATGGACGCCTCTACGAAGGCCGATGAGTGTGCGGCGAAAATTTGTTATGACTGCATGTGTGAGAGCGCGATACGGTCGGGACGCGTGACAACCATCTGCAAAGACTACTTTTACGATCAACTACTAATCTTTGGTTTCGAAGTCGGTCGGCTGTCCGTCGTCGCATTGACGTCTATGCTCTTGTTGTGGACGTCGGGAAAGTTTGCGCTCTTCGAGCGCCACAAGACTGTATCTGCCACGGAAAGAACGACGAGTCGTTTTGCGTTCTTCACCCTCATCACGAACGCCCTGATTCTTCCGTTACTCGTTAACATCGAAATCAAGGGTTTCTCAGGCTTCCCAATCTTGTTCAGAGGAAGCTACGAAGACGTGACGTTGGACTGGTACGCGCTCGTGATGAGATCGCTCATGATTACTACATTCATCAACGCCTCGTGGTTTGGACCGTCGCGTCTTGTGCAAATGTGGCTCACGCAACTCTGGCGTTATTGGACGGCGCGATGGTGCACCACGCAGTACAACTTGAATCGTCTTTATCAACGACCAAAATTTACGCTCGCTGAACGTTACGGTCAGTGTATGACGGTGATATTTACCGCAATCGTTCTCTTCGCGGCCGCTCCAGTGCTCGTTCCGGTGGCGGCGTTCTATTGCTTCTTGGCGTACTGGAGCGACAAGACGATGATTTTACGTCACTCGCGCTACCCTTCGCTGTATGATCACAAGTTGGCGAGACAGTTTATGTCGTACGCCCCGCTGGCGTGCTTGGCGCACTTCGCCTTCTCATCTTGGGCGTTCTCTCAGTGGGACATACCGTCCTACTTTCTCACTGGGTTGGACGGGTGGGCCGAGGAAATTTACGACCAACGCGACTCCGATTTCTGGACCGTTAGAGCGAATATGACCAAGTACGAGCAGCTCGACTTCAAAGAGCGATTCTATCGCGTCAATGGATTGATCCAATTGATCCCACTCATGGCGTACTTTATTTACTTGCTCATCAAAGCCTTCTTCTCGAGCGTCGGTAATACGGCGCTCTACTTGCTCGGCTGTAAAGGCTTGGGAGCGAGCGAATGGAAGGCTGACGTGCAATTCAGCAACTTCTCTGAAGCTCGAGACAACATGTTAAAGGATGGTGATCATGAAACTTCACTCTCTGGTTTGCCGAGTTACCGCGTGCAGGACAATCCGGAATACACGGCGTTATTCCCAGAGGCGAAACAGGTGCACGGCGCGTTCATCAGTCACGACGACGCCGAGCGCGCGACCGACGCCCCCGCGCCGGCTTCGACGCCCAAATGGGCCAATCGAGTCGCATCACCCCGCAAGTGACCTCATTCATCATGTGATATTCGTAATGTAAACGCGCGCCGCGATCCGTCCTCTCGAGTCTCACGCGTCGCGCGGCGTCTTGATTCTCGACTCACGGCGCGAGTAGATTCAGAATGCGCCCGCTCACATCGTGATCGTCACTTCGCGCCCGCCGGCGAGATCGTCGACCGCACGCTCGCGAAGTCATACACCGCGCGTTGACGCGCGCGTCGCACCGTCCAAGCGTCGAAACGAGCCGCGATTCGCGCGCGCGTCGTCGTCGTCGTCGCGAGATCATCGATCGCCGATCGTCATGTTCTTTCACGTCAACCTCGAGCGTAACATCACGCTCGAACCGCGACACTTCGGGGCGAGGATGAAGGCGGTGCTGGAGCAGAAACTGCGACACGAGGTACGGCGGCGCTCGAGCGAAGCGAGGGAGAGGCGCGGCGGCGTCGAGGACGTCTGGCGCGCGGGTGAACCCTAAGACGGCCGCGGACAACGAAGGATAGAAGGCGCGCGCGCGACGCGCGGCGAAAGGATAGAAGGCGTGAAAGAGGTGACTGACGCGAGTGATGGTCGCTTGAACGATCGCAGGTCGAGGGCACGTGCTCGGGAAGGTATGGGTTCATCGTCATGGTCACGCGGCTGGCGGAGGTGAGCGAAGGCGTGGTGACGGACGACGGCACGGCGCGAGCGAAGTTTCACATCAAGTACGATTGTGTCGTGTTTCGCCCGTTCAAGGGCGAGGTCATGGACGCGGTTGTGACGCAGGTGAATAAGTTTGGATTCTTCGCCGAGGCTGGGCCGCTGCAGTTGTTCGTGTCGAACGCGCTCATCACGGAGGACATGCAGTTTGATAGCTCGGGGGAAAATTGCTACGTGAGCGACGACCAGCAGATTAGAATCCAACGCGACGCATCCGTGCGAGTGCGCATCGTCGGCATGCGCATCGACGCGAACGACATTTTCTGCATCGCGACGATTAAGGATGATTATTTGGGTCTCATCGATTTCGGCTCGGGGGGCGGGATTTAAGACGGCATTTAGACGAACAGAGAGAGAGCGCACAACTAGCGGCGACTGTTGTACATAGAATAAAAGGATATATAGTTGCTACTGATGTCATCTGTCGAGCATCGTCTTCATCGTTCTCGCGATCGCCTCTCGATGCAACTGCAGCGCCGTCTTCAAGTCGCCGAAGCGCTCGATATCCATCCTCGCGCCCGCGTCGCGAAGCAGATTCAACACCTCGACGTGTCCACTCTGCGCTGCGAGATGCGCGGCTGTGTTCCCCTGCATCTTCGTCGTGAAATCAACGTTCGCGCCCGCCTCCAGGCACGCGCGAACGCACTCGAGTTTATTTTCCAGAGCGGCCTCGAGCAGCGCCGTTCTCCCGTACCCATTCACCACCTCCGTGCTCACTCGGCCGTCTTTAAAAAGTACTCGCACGACGTCGTCTTGCCCTCGTCCGCACGCCTCGATCGCACAGAGCCTTCCGTTGCCCAAACCAAAGCCAAAGTCGACGCCTCGCGCGTCGCCGAACTCGAGCACGCGCTTCAGGGTCGCCACCTGCCCGCACGCCATCGCGCGCTGCGCCGCCGTGCGCAACTGCGCGATTCGTATCGCCTTCGACGATGCGTCCGGCGGGTCCGCGGCGTACGCGCCGTCGAGAAGCTCGTTCAGACGACGCAGATTACCCTCCGAGGCGTATTCGACCAACTCTTGTCCACCGCCGGGCAAGTCCGTGCCGGCGAGCGCGCTCGGGCCCGAAGCGCGCGCGAACGCGCGACGGCGCGGCGACGCCGAGACGCGCGCGATGGGGCGGCGCGGTGCGCGCGCGTCGACGGCGCGCATCGCGATGTGACGCTCGGAGCGCTGCGCGGCGGCGACCGCCGCGACGCGCTCGCGTTTCGCGCGCAGGCGTTGGAATGGTATTACACAAAGAGACGAAGCGCTAATACTCGTTCGCCATTCGACCGATGTTTGTACAGAATTCTTGGAAATCGATCCTTCCGTCGCCGTTGATGTCCATGCCATCAGCGAGCTTGGCGAGGGCTTCGTCGTCGAATAAATGCTTACCGGTGGATTCGTCGAGCGCGCGGAGCATGGAGACGAAATCCTCCTTGGCGAGCGACTTTGATTCATCGAGGTCAAAGTTGGAGTGCCAAACGTGGTAGAGCTCTTTACGATGGGAATAGAAGAGTCGACCAAACGCTTCGCTGAGGTTTTGCTCCCATTGAGACTCGTTCGAGGCGTCAGAGTCGCCGGAGGCGTTTGATTTTTCTGGCGTGCGCGTGCTCCAGCGAACGCCGACTTTTCCCTCTCGCTCCCTGGATTGCATCGAATTCGAGAGCATCTCGCCAAACTCTTCGAAATCTACCGTGCCCGAATTGTCCACGTCAAACGCGCTCCATACCGCGGCGAGTTGCGCGTCCGAGAGAATCGCGAGCGACGGTATGCTTCGCCGCAAGGCGGTGTTGAATTCGTTTTGGCTGATGACACCGTTTTTGTCCGCATCCATCTCGTCGAACGCCGTCAACAAATCGTTTCCGGATTGTAATACCGCCGACGTAATGCGCGAAACGACGTGGTCTTGCCACTCCTTGCAGCCACCCCTGAGCTTTACGGTGTACTCACCCAGAAACTCTTTCCACTTTACATAGCGTTTGCCGTTCATCATTTCGATGTGTTCCGTTTTCACGAGCTTGTCGAACACCTTGGACCATAATATTTTGATCTTCAGCACCTTGGACAACCCGTCCGCCCACTCGAACAGGTTGATTAAGTACGAATGCTCGCGCCGTTTCGCCGAAACAGTGGACCAGTGGCGGTATAAATCAGCCTTGTTTTCAATAATGTACTCGCTCGCTTGCTGCGCCACGGCGTCGTTCACCGCTTCCTTGCCCTTGCGCTCGGACTTGATGCGCTCGTAGCCCAACAACCCAGTGCCCGATGGAATGCTCCAAACGAGCGCGTTTTGCGGCTGTGGCGTTCTATCACCGTGCATGAGTGATAAAATAGCCCCTTTATTCTCGCCAGTACCGCAATATCTAGACGCGGAGAACAGCGTAAACACCTTGCCGCCGTGGCACGTCTCGACACCGCCGGCCACGCACTGATGGGAGCGGATGATGACTTCTAATTTGTTTTTCTGCAGAAATCTTTCCGAGACGTCTTTGCCCCAAAGTACACCAGCGCCGCGATGCGAAGGCACGCTGCCTATGAACGTAGCCTCGGGATGCGGATCGCTCCAAACAAGTTCTTTGTACCATTCCACGCGCCTTTTGTCCACCGACACGCGCGCGCTCTCCGCCCCTCGCGGTAAAGTTCGCACTTCATCCACCGTCGCCCCCTCGTCGCACGGCGGGCCGCCGTGGATGACAAACACGGACTCATTCACCACGCACGCGTACGGTAACCAATCGAAGCAACTTTGGAACATCTGGAATACTTTATGATCGTACTTTTGTAGACACTCCTCCTCGAAGCCGCTGTAAATGTTGATGAACGCTTCTTCGTGGTTGCCGCGGTTGATGAACACGCACCGCGGCGACGCGAGCTTCAGCGCGCACAACAACAGCGCGATTTCGCACCCGTGATTACCTCGATCCACCAAGTCTCCGTTGAACACGTACTTCACCTTATCCGACGGCATCCCTCGCTCTTTCAGCACGAAGAGCAAATCGTGCAACTGTCCGTGCAAATCGCCCACGACGACGACGGATCCACCCGGCTCGGCGTTCACGTAATTCACGCTCTCTTCCTCCGCGAACCGCACCGTCGCCGCTTGTAAAATCGCCATCGCATCAATCAACGAAAACACGTTCCCTCGCTTCAACGAATCGATGATATCCTCCAACGCCGCCGCCCCGAGCGACGGCAGCGGCGCCTCCTCCTCCGCCTCCGCGTCGTCCCGTCCCTTCCCCCCCAACGCCCTCGCGATCCGCATCCGCGCCAACCCTCTCGCCAGCTTCCCTCGCAGCCCACCGCCGAGCCTCTCGTTCATCCTCACCACCAACGCCTGCCTCCCGTTGATCATCGCCTCCTCGTGTTCCTCCAGCGTCTCCAGCGCCGTCGTCTTCGCCCTTCGTCCCGCGTCCGCCCGCGCCTGATGCCTCCGATACGCCGCCTGAATCATCATCGCCGCGCGATCATCGTTCCCGAGCGAGCTCGGCGTCTCCAGCGCCATCGTCGTCGTCGCGTCGCCGTCGATTCGCGCGCGTTCGCCCCGTCCTTCCTTTTTGTGCGGTCGAATCGCGTCGCGCCCGTTCGCGTTTCTCGCGCGTTCGCGCGTCGTCGCGCGACGGCGCAACGCGCGTCGCGCGTCGTCGTCCCGGCGCGCGCCGTCGTGTCGCGCGCGCGCGTCGCGTCGCCGCCCCGGCCGTCCGTCGGTCGGCGGAACGATGGATGATTCTCGTCGTCGGCGCCGCGCGCGCGAGTGATTTCGTCGTCGGCGCCGCGCGCGCGTGTGATTTCGTCGGGCGGCGGCGGATCCATCGATGGATCCGCCCGATCCGATCGATCGATCGATCGCGCGCGCCGACGACGCGACCGCACACGACGACGCGCCGCGCGCGACGCGACCGCCGACCGATCGATCGCGCGCGCGCCGACCGACGACCGACGACCGACGACCGACGCGAGACGATCGATCGCGAACGCGCATCGATACGGGACGACGATGGCGACGACGACGACGACGACGACGGCGACGACGACGAGACCGACGGCGCGATGCGCGCGAAGACGCGAGGGACGATCGGTGACGACGCGGGGACGGCGCGGAGGGGCGAT
>Ga0206682_10000134_pt1 | contig 74351 bp, 52 predicted proteins | sample M240m12015metaG_FD_155444 | JGI IMG/M metagenome (GOLD analysis project Ga0206682, IMG submission 155444) | Ammonia-oxidizing marine archaeal communities from Monterey Bay, California, United States - M2 40m 12015 | ecosystem: Environmental > Aquatic > Marine > Intertidal zone | place: USA... | reverse complement strand
CTACAGTCGGCTCTACTTGCGCGAGAGCTTGCGCGAGGCGCACTCTCGACCAATGCACGTGTACCTCTTAAGGAAGTTTTTCAGCTCATTCAAGCGATTCTCGAGCTCTTCTAATGACCCCGGTCCTTTGCTCAGCGCGTCCCGCGCTTCTGCCACGATGGCCTCTCGGAGCGATTCGCACGTGTGTTGGATCCCCTCAGCGCCGAGCGTCGAGGACGCCCCGCGGAGCTTGTGCAAGGTTGCGCGCGCCGTATCGAAACCTTCCGTCGTTCTCTTTTCTTCATCGTTCAAAATCTCTTTCAGTTCGTCCAGCATGGTTTGCGAATCGTCGCAATACATCTCCACGATTTCCTCCATAAAAGTCGGCTCAGAATCCGTCTGCAAATCGAGCAACTCGTCGAACTGCGCGCGGTTGAGCAAATTGTTCACGGGATCGAACGCGTGTTTCTCCATAGCGAGCAACTCGCCCAGTAACGATTCGTCACTCGTCGTTTTCATGCGCGCTTCCAGCTCCTCCACGGTCTCCTCACTCGATGTCTGCTCGTCCGCGTCGCTCTCGTCGCCTCCATCTTGTTTCGCTTCGTCGTCGCCGTCGCCACCCTTCGCGCTCGGTTCCGCGTCCGCTTTACCCTCAACTTCGCCGTCGCGCGCGATTATCTTTGTCTTCGCGTCTTCGCTCGCTTCTCCCGCGCTCGCGCTTCGACGCGTCGACGCGCGCGTCATCGTCCCACGAAATCGCCTCGAATCGTATCCGCGATACGGTTACGACCGATCGATCGCGCGCGCGCGGACGCGGTCGTCGTCGCGCGCGCGACCGCGACGACCGCGCGCGCGCGAGAAGACGATCGCGTTCGCGACGCGCGCGACCGGACCGGTTCGGTGTCTCGACGTCACCGCGTCGCGACACCGGGTGTGTGTGCCAAAGTGCCGGCGATACGCCGACCGGACGCGATCGCCTCGGGGCATCGAAATCGGGTGTCGGGCGAGCCGGGCAAAGGATTCGCTACGTATGAGTACAACCCCGGACGGAGACCGGAGGCGAGGACTACGGCTCTACAGCTTGGCGAGGAAACCGCCGTCGACGGGCAAGACCACACCCGTGATCCAGGCCGCGGCGTCGCTTGAGAGAAACGCCACGGCGCCCGCGACGTCCGCCGGCGCGCCCGCGCGGCGGAGCGGGACGCTGGAGGCGACGATGTCGTCGCTCGATTCACCATATTTCGTGAGACCGGCGCTCATTTTGGTGGGTATGTATCCAGGAGCGACGACATTCACGGTGATATCGAGAGCGCGCTTGCGTGCGAACTCGTCCGCGAGTTTGAGCGCCAGATGGTGCAAAGCCGCTTTACTCGCGTCGTACGAAAACGTCGGATACTTTTGCGGCCGGATGCCGGCTATGGAACCTATGACGATGACGCGCGCGGGATCTTGCGGTGTGCCCGCTTTCATGAGATGGGGCAAGAGCGCAACAGTCAATCGCCACGTCCCCATGACGTTTAGTTGGAACGTCTTCACGAAGCCTTCGTCGTCGTGGCTTTCCAACTCGGCTCCCCAACTCGCGCCGCTGTTATGCACCAACACGTGCACGAGATCGTCTCCGCGCGCGGCGATCGTCGACGCAACTTTTGCCGCGCCATCGGGCGTGCTCAAATCGGCCGAGACGCCAACGATCTCGCCCCCGCTCGCCGTCGAAGGCTTCAAAACGGTGTCCTCCGTCGACCTCGACACCGAGTACACGCGCTTCGCGCCGTGTTGTCGCGCGAACGCGTCGACGATGCCCGCGCCGATGCCGCGACCACCACCGGTGACGACGACAACCTTTCCCGCGGCGTCGAACGCAAAGTTGGACGACATCGCCGTCGCGAGCGTGCCGGCGAGTGACGCTGTGTCGGCAGTTCGAGTCGCGCGCGATGACGGCGAACGATGACGAAGGCGAGGACGACGAGCTCGCGCGGCTTTGCGAGTTGAAAGCGGCGCTGCGCGCGCGATTGCGCGCGATGGCGGGCGAGGAAGGCGCGGCGGCGCTCGACGACGACCTCGGCGACGACGAATATAAACGCATTCTCGAGCAGCTGCGCCTGGAGGACGGCGACGACGACGGCGGAGGCGACGACGGTGCGATGAGCGAACACATGCGCGCCGTGTTTCGCGCGTGCGACGAGGACGGCGACGATTTCGACGCGGAGACATTTGAGCAAACGCTCGCGGGAGCGCTGGAGGTCGACGGCGAGCCGGCGAACGCGAAGAACGCCGACGGAGAGACAGCGTTACACTTGGCCGCGCTGTATGGCAAAGTCGCTTACGTGGAGGTGTTGTTGCGTCGAGGCGCGGATCCTTTAGCGACGGATGAATCGCTCGGGACGCCGCTGCACGACGCGTGCGCGTCGGGGCACGCCGACGTCGCGCGAGCGCTGTGTGACGCCGCGCGAGACGCGGGAACGCTCGCGACGTTGTTAAAGAAGGTCGACGAAGACCAAGAAACACCGTTACATCACGCCGCGCGCGGCGAACACGCGGAGGTGGTGAAATATTTGATCGAGCTCGGGGCGGACAAGAGCGCAAAATCGAGCGTCGGAGCGACGCCGTCGGACTTGGTCGAAGACGACGACTCCGTTCGGGCGTTGCTTGCGACGTAGCGCGAAAGATTAATAACAATAGTACTTGTACCAACATTAGTAGTCAAGTGTTCGTTCACACACCGTACGTGACGTCGCCCTTAGACAAGTACATCGCGTTGTCTTTGGCGTTGAAGACCATTCGACCGCGCCCGATGACGTCGAGACCCAACGCCATGAATGGCGATACGCTCGCACCAAGCGCCGCGAACGCGGGTAAGTCACCGATGCAACACATTCCTTGGTAGGTGGAAGTCAAATCTTCTTCGCCGTCACCGAGCACGCGCAAATCGTACGGCGCCATCGCCATAGCCATGCTTTTGCCGTCGACACCCGTGACTTGCAAGCCGCCGCGTTTGACTTTGTCAGAGTCCGGACCGATCCCTGCGGTGGTGCTCGCCATCCAATTCACGACGCTAAAGAACGAACCCATGTCTACGATGGCGTCGAGCTCGGCGCCATTCAGTGAACAACGCACCGTTTTCAACCCCACGGGATGCTGGTTCAACCGGACGCGCACGAGATCTTCGACCGCCACGGCGCCGTTCTTCACGCTGCCCGGCGGCCAAAACGTAATCACCGACTGTTCAAAGTCGAACTCTACCTCAAAGTTTCCGAGCCAATCGAGACCGAGTAAACCACCGATCGTCGCCGGCAAGCCGACGGCGGTTAAATCGGTGACGACGGCGTCGAGGACGAACTCCTTGCTCCCCAACCGCACCTCCGAGATGGAAACTTTTTGTCGCAACGTCTCCCCGGTCCCGGTCAACCCCCGAACCGCGGCGCCCTCTTTCACTTGGTCTTTGTCCAACATGTCGAGCGCCTTGGGCGTGATCAACGCCGTCGTCGCGCCCGTGTCGATGACGAAATCGCACAACCCGATGTCGCCGCCGACGTCCAACGTCACCAGCGCGTACCCCGACCGTGGGTTCCCACCAATGTTCCCGAGCTGTCGCAGTGGCACCGTGATTGCAAAATTTTCGCACTTCGTCATCCACGTTTCCGCCAAGCGATCGACGAGTTCGTCCTTCTCCAGGCAGTCGTCGCTCCGCGCGCCCAGCCTCGCCAAGTATCCTTTCAGTATTTTCGCCCGCATCGTTCGCGCCCGCGCGCGCCATCGCTCGACCCGCGCGCGCTCGCTCGTCGACGCGTCGTCCGCAACGTCGTCATCGCTCGTCGTCGCGCGTCGCACCGTCGTCCGGCTGCGCGCTGTCGCGCTTTTCGGTGTCGAAGTCGAAGAACGTCTCCGACTCGCCGCGCGCGACGACGAAGCGGCGACGCGATCGATGCGCGTCGTCGTCGTCGTCGTCGTCGTCGTCGTCGCCATCACCGCCGCCGGGGACGCGAAAGCGGCTCGGGGTCGGTGGGCGGTGTGACGGGAGGCGTCGCGATTTGTCGGTTTTAGTATTCCGGTCTCACACCGCGACGCCGCGACGTCTTGCGCTCGCGCGTCGCGCGGCATCGGCGCTCGACGCGCGCGTTGACCATAATCACATCGCGCCTGCGCCTGCGCTTCGCGCGGGCGTGCGTCCAAGGGACGCGCGAGGCGACGATGCGAATGGGCTGCGCGGCCGCCGCCGCCTCGACGGTGACGGCGCTCGCGCGAGGACGATGGACGCCGAGGGATGGACGGTGGGCGTGCGCGTCGCGCGCGCACGCAACGCGTCGAAGCGCGCGAGCGCTGGCGGCGAATGGGACGCCGCCGACGCCGGCCGGAGAGGATGGCGAACGGGCCGACGCCACCGACGACGCGCCGCCGCTGCGGTCGACGATTCCCGAGGGCGGATTGAAAATCGAACGCTTACTGGACACGTTGAGCGGGGACACGGATGGGACGATGAGTAATCGAGCCAAGTTTCGCGCGTTACCGATCGATCACGGCATTATGGGGAGGATTAAAAAGTATAGCTTGTCGACGAACGCGTCGACGGCGGGAAGGACGACGCGCGTGCTGCGGAATAGGAACGAAATCAGCGAAGTTACGCAGCGTTACGCGATGTACGACGTGGGGATGTTAGAGGTGAAAACGCAACGTTTGCTTGGTTTTGGAAGATCGAAGCGAACGGCGAAGTTTATTGCAGCCGCGGCGCGAGAGGGGGAGGAGCCGCCGAAGCACGCCGTGGGCAAAGGCGCGAGTAAGATCAAAGACGACGTCCCAGAGATTGCGTTCGCGGGACGATCGAACGTGGGGAAGAGCTCGTTGATTAACGCATTGACGCTGAGCTCAGTGGCGCGCTCGAGCGATGTTCCGGGAAAGACGCAGAGCTTGAACTTTTATTCCATGGACGAGCGCATTCGTCTCGTCGATTTACCCGGGTACGGGTTCGCGTTCGCCAAGCAACACCGCGTAGAGTCGTGGAACGAACTGATGGACAAGTATCTCACTTCGCGCCCGAACTTAAAGCGCGTATACTTGGTCATCGACGCTCGCCACGGAATGAAAGCATCGGACAGAGAAATGTTGGCATTTTTGTCCAAGTACGGCGAGACGCAGTGCGGAGTGATTCTGAACAAATGCGACTACGTCAACCCGAATGAGTTGGCGCGTCGCGCGTACTTGATTCAAGAAGAGCTTCGTTACACCAAGCGTGCTCGCACCATGGTGCTCATGGCGTCAACATCCACGGGTGCAGGCGTCACGGAGATTGCTCGCGAAATTTACGGTATGGCGCTTGACGATCCCAGTGGCGAAGAATACGACGACGACGACGACGTCGAGAGTGAATCAGATGGCGAGTACGGCGAGGGCGACGTTGGGGACGACGACAGTTTCGCCGGAAGTTCAAGTAAAAAGACAGAGTTTTACGGTGGTGAGTGGAAACCCGGACAAAAAGCTTCGAAGAAGTACACGCCAGCGTCGAAGGCAGTGCCGGCTGCCGGTCGTGGCGGTCGAGGCGGTCGAGGCGGTCGAGGCGCGCAGGGCGGTCGTGGCGGGCCCAGCGGTCGAGGTGGGCGTGGGCGAGGCGGACGGGGGCGAGGCGATGATGCACGCGGCGACGAGGCGCGAGGCGGCGGTCGAAGCGGCGGTCGAAGCGGCGGTCGTGGGCGAGGCAAGGGCTTCACGCAAGGCACGCCCGGAAGCAACTAGCGAGATTTATTGTTTGTAACAAACCGAGTGCGCGATACATGTATTAAAACTCCCACGCGTGGTTAAGTTGGAATGTCGGGTTTTGCAAACCTTGCGTAGTGAGCACGGATTTAGCCACGACTTCCCATCCCTTGAGCTCTTCCGTGAACTCGTAGCCGACTTGGAATTCCATCTCGCGAGCGGCGACGCGGGTCAGCGCCTTGGCGCTAAAGTGCTTGGCGAACTGCCGTCGGGCGCTCAACTCCAACTCTACCCCTTTATCCGTCATGAAGTTTGCCGCTAAATCAAAATCACCCTTACGCTGCGCCCAGCCCGCGCGCCAGCACCCTCCCGGTTTGATGTCGAGCTGATCGTCCGCCGCGGTGTGCTGACTGACTCTCTGCACGCGCAAGTCGCCGTACTCCTCGTGCGTCGTGCTGACGTCAAAGTCCAAATGGTCCATGCTCACCGAGTCGTGCACCATGGTGTACTTGGCGTTAATCGACACCCCATCGATGTCCATCTTCGATTCCAACGCCGGATTCCACTTCGTCTTACCGTTCCAAGGAAACGGCGGCGACGGCGCGAGCGCCAGCGTCGGCGCCTTGGCCACGTTGAGTAATTTTTCCAAGTTCAATCTCGCCTTGAACTGCATCAACTCTCCCTTGAACGGTCGCGATTTGAACTCAATCCCAAACGCCCCGATATCCTCTCGCGTCGTGATCTTCGCGCTCTTCAAATCGGGAAATCTCGCCTCCATCATGCTCCTCGCCCCCGCCAAGTCAAACGCCGCCCGCGTCGTGCTCTCGTACGTGTTCACATCGATCGTCTCCTCCACCGCCTTCAGCTTGAACCACGTCGTCTCGCGAATCAAGTCCTTGACGCAATCTCCGAAGCGCTCGTTCAAAGGTTTCAGCACCTTACCCGCCAGCACGTCGCGCTCGCGGTGCAAATCGACAACCTCGCGCTGCAGTCGACTGATTTCTCGCGCCTGCGCGCGCAACTGTCCTTGCAGCAGCCCGAGCGTTTGCGCGGTGTCGTCGTCGATGGACGACGCGCGGGACGCGCGGTGCATCGCGACGGATCGTTTGTCGCGCGCGCGACGCGCGGTGACGACGACACACGCGGGCGACGCGTGGGACGACGACGACGACGACGACGCGCGCGTCGCGTCGCGCCTCGCGCGTCGGATTTGGAAAATTTAAATTTTCCAAAACCTCAAAACGCTGGGGTTTAGGGCGGGTGGTGAGGGCGCGACGTTATCCGCGTGCGTCGTATGGGTAAACAGTAGTGACGCTTTGCGACGCTCCGATCGCGCCCTCGCGGGACGATCGCTCGCGCGCGCGCGCGCGGCACATTTCAGCGCACCGTCCTCCGCGACGCGCCACGCACGAACGCACGGAAGACTTTACGCCTCGCGAATCCACGCGACGCACGACGCTCGACGACGCACACAGACGCGGAGACGACTAGATACCCATCGACATGATCGCTCGAGTCTCCACGACCTCGACGGTGACCGCGCGCGCGTCCGCGAGACAAAACAAGACGGAACGCCGCGACGCCGCGGTCGTTCGCGCGAACGCTAAGGAACAAGCGTGCGCGGCGGTGCTCGCGATGACGGTCATGGCGAGCCCGTTGGCGAACGCCGCGGTCGAGGTGGCTCAGGTCGCCAAGGGCGACACAAAGTCGCTCGCGAGCGATTTGTTCGCCGAGCAACAAACCAAGTCCACGCCGGCTGCGCCGAAGAAGACGAAGCAACTCGCGTCTCCTTCGATGCCGAAGGTGCCGTCCATCAGCGCGCCGTCCTTGCCGAGCTTCAGCGCGCCGTCCATTTCGTTGCCGTCCTTCAGCACGGCGAAGAAGACGGACGCCAAGGCGCCCGCGGCCAAGGAAGCGCCCGCGCCGAAGGCGAAGAAGGAATCCGGTGCTGGCCCTAACTTGGCTCTCACCCTGCTCGTTCTCTTCTCCCCTCTCCTCGCCGTGCAAGCGGTCTCTTTCCAAACTTTCGCGCGCATCGCGAAGCAAAGTGCGGGCAAGTAAGCGCGACGAAGTGTTTAGCGCCGAATTCGGCGTATAAATTGGCGGCTTTGATAATATTACATCTCTTATTGAGTACACATGAATACGCTCGCCTCAACTCCTCCCCGGATTTCCGCGTTTCGCGCGGCGAGCCTCGCGAAGCCGCGCTTGCGATTCTCGAAGTTGCCTTTGCGCGCTGTCCACGACAGCTTGAAGCTCATCGATCTCCACGCGAGCTCGTTCGTTGTCTTCTACCTCGGCGATGCGTAAGCGTCGTTCGCAATCCGCTGAATCGTCGTTGCTTTTATCGTGAATACGCGCTTCGGCGGCGAAAAAGTTTCTCACGACGTCGACGGCTTCGGCGCTAGGATCGCGCGCGATGGCGGCTCCGGGCGCTAACTCGCCGTTTTTCAGTAAATGAGCGTGCTTGTTCGCGAATTCGGCTCGGAATTCCGCCTCTGACACCTTGGGAGAATCGACGAATTTACGCTTCGAGCCTGGCCTTGATTGAGCCTGCTCGGATTGAGCCTGCTGCTGGTAATGTTCCGCGATGATTTCAGAATACGATGAGATGTCAAAATTCGTCACGGCGCTCAAACCGCGATCTGCCACACACGCCACGTCGTACGCCACCGCCGCCTCTACTTCGGTATCATAAAGTCCCAAATATCTGTACTTCTTGCCTATCATCTGGCCAATTCTCGCCTCAAATTTCCCCTTGGCGTGTTTAGTCACGCCCCTGAACTTCGACGAACCTTTTGAAAATCCTTTGCTCTGACGCCGCAGACTCAACACTAAGTCTTCCTTCGAAATACTCTCCAGCGCGTTCAACTCATTCGCATAATTACGAAGATCGAAATTGGTTTGTGCTTTCATGCCTCGACATTTGACAGCGATTACGTCGTACGCGATGGCCGCTTGTTCCTCGCTATCGAAACCGCCGAGATAGACCTGCTTGCCCGCGTCCCAGATGTGTGCTTCGTAGCGTCCCGTGCGGCAATGATGCGTAACGCCTCTAGCGTCACTAGTACTTCTTACGTTTCGTTTTTCAACCTTCGCCACGTTCGGGCGAGAGCTCCGTCTAGACGGCGCCTGTCGCCGCTTCGGCGTCTCGAGGTCGAGCTCAGGAAGCCCATGGAATAAATGATCAAAGTCAGCCTGCAAAGCGTCCGTATTCGTGTTATCGAGCATTCCAAAGTCGAATGGAAAGTTCAAAGCACTCGAGTCATCGCTCATGTTCATTCCATTCACGCCTATCACAGAAGTATCCCTTGGATTGACGACATCGTCGAGGCCGCCGAAGAGCTCCTCGTCGACGTACGTCCTCAATTCCGGCTCCAAACTCGTCGCGATTCCTCCGTAATCGTCAGCTTCTGACCACATCACACTGTCTGATCGAGTCCGCGAGTCACCCGATGGCGTCGAGGCGCGTCGCACTCGTTCGCTCGCACGAGATTTGCCTCGAAGGTACAAACTTGTTAACAATCACATCATCGGTCAGTTCAATTTCTACAACGCGCTCGCCATTCCGCCGCTACGTCGCGACACTATTCCTCTATTTCTTTCTCAGCCTGCGATTCTCGCCATTCGGCCGTAGATTCCATCCACTCCTTGACTTTTTCGAACCCATCAGCGCGTCGAGGCTTGCGGCTCGTGGCCACTCGCATGGCGTGTTCTGCGTCTTGCACTGAAAAATCGCAGTCGTTTTCGTACAAGTACTTCAAAACGTCTACGTGACCTTCCTGCGCGGCGACGATCATGATGTCATTGTTTTCGCCGTCAGATCTCTTGAAATCACGCCAGATATTCTCAAAATCGCAGCATTCATAGTTCTCCTTCAAGTACCTCACGCAATCGACGTCGCCGAACGCGCACGCCGTGTGTATAACATCCTCCGTCGCCGGAAACCCACTCTTGTGCAAGTGTTTCAAAACCTTGACCGCCGGGACGTACGCACACCCGTCGGTGGGCTCGTTCGTATCGTGCGGTTTACGCTCAACAGCGCATTTCAGCGCATCTTCGTTGATTTCATCGCGCGACGCCCCATTCGCTAGCGCCCAGCTGATGACACGAATCGGATTCTTGCTCGAAAACGCCGCGGTGGAGAAGATCGATTTATCCCACGCGACGACATTGCGATAGAGCTGCTTATCCTTGATCAACTTTTCTCTGACATCGGCACACACTTGCACGTCACCGTCCACGACTGCCTTGATCATTTCGGACCATTTCTCTTTATTTTCGTACGCCAACAAGTCCCGCTTGCCGTCTGCTCCGATCGGAGGCAACTTGGTTTCCTTGGGCTTGTTGCGCGGGCTCGAACCTTTTCCCCGGCGCGGTAGTCCGGCCGCGATTCGCGCTTCTTCGATTTCTTTTACGCGGTCATGACACTTGATACATGTCGAGAAGTTATGCTCATGGAAATCCATGCCCTCCCTGTTCGTGCGCTTGCAACGATGGCAAAACTTGACGCCGGGAATCGGCACCAGGATGATCTCACCGTTTGGTCCGGTCTTCGCCGTGGTCGTCTTCTGAAGCTTGATACGGCCATTTGCCGTGATTTGACCGTCGGCATTGGTCACAGTCGGTCGACTCTCGATGAGTTTCTTCTCTCGCTTCTTTGTTAGCGCCCCGTTTTCCTGTCTCGCCTTCTCCGTCGCTTGTAATTTCTTCTTGTACTTTTCAAAAGTTGTGTTGTAAAACCTGTTGTAAGCGTCCTTTTGAGTTCGTTTGATGCCCCCGTTCATTTTAGCCAGACGCTCGAGGAAATCTTGAGTCAGGTAATTATGGATGAACCTTCCTTCGCTCACTTGGTAACCACTTTTCTTCAAATGCTTCATGAAGAAATCTTCCTCCTCCTTACTCCAGCAAGGTATCCTCAATCCCTCCTCCTCCGTGTACAGCAAGCACTTTTCAGCTTTGCGTTTGAGTTCGTTTCTGAGGCCACCCTTAAACCACTTCGCCGCAAGCGCTCCCTTCGTCCTTTTGTTCCCACTCACGGCTCGCAATCGCTCGAGAAAGTCCCGGTTCCGGAAGAGCGACGCAGCACTACCGCCCCAGACGCCAGCGAAGTAGTTCATGACGAAATTCTCCTCCGCGACCGTCCACGGGGTACACGTCTTCGTTTTTGCGGCATGGTTTGGACTCGAGCGCGTCGCGTCGTCGCCGTCGTCGTCACCTTTGTCGTCCGAGGAGGTTGAAGCGTAATCACGCGAGTCTCTCGTGCGTTTCGTCCCTCCCGACTCGCGGTTTTGCGGGCGCGCGGTCGACGCGAAGGCGCGCGGGTACGACTGCGGCGTCCCGTGCGACGACGACCTCGGCGCTTTCTCCGCGCTCTCTTTCAGCTCGCGTTCGAGCCGTTCGATGCGCTCGTCGCGCTCGCGAAGTTTAATCTGCAACTCGAGCGCCAACACGCGCGCTTGTTCGTGCTTGATTTGTTCATCCTTGAGCGCGAGTTCGGCTTTCATGCGGTCGATGTCGCTCGCGGACGCGTCGATCATCGATCGTTGCTCCTGCGCCGCGGCCGCGGCACCGCCGGTGAGGTACGACCACGCCATCGCGTCGCGAAGTTGCGACGAGGCTGTCGAGACGAGCGAGATTAATCATCATCACGACTCCCCAGACTGACTCTGGAGACCGCGGGATCGAACGGGTGACGTTCGCGCGGCGCGCGATCGATGCCACGCGATGCGATCGGCGACGCGATCGAACGCGGCGACGGAGTGGACGCGCACCGAAGATTCAACGCGAAGACTGCTCGATGTCGTTACAAGGCGACGCGCGTCTCTGAAGTGCTCTCGCGCGGCGTCGACTTTGTTCCTAATAAACAAACCGACCCGCGCGTGGTGAGAGACGAAACGCGCGCGCGAACGCTACCGACCGACGACCTCGCGTCGTTATATTTGACTAGCATGTAGTAGTTAACTCCCCACAAAAACTCTCCTCGAACTATTAGACAACCCGGCGTCTCGACTAGATGACGCCGATCCTGTTGGCGACGTCGACGGCGTCGTAGTCATCCGTAAGGCGGCAGTACGCCTTCTTGTCGCCGTTCGGGCGGATGAGCGTGTTCACCTTCAAGCACTCGATGTCGTACATGCGCTTGATCGCTTCCTTGATTTGCCTCTTGTTCGCGCGAGCGTCGACGACGAAGACGAGCGTGTTGTTGGACTCAATCTTCGCCAACGCGTTTTCGTTCGCGAGCGGGTGCTTCAAGATCTGCGGAGAAAATCACGGTCGACAGAACCATCGTCGTCAGTCTTCGCGTTCGCTATCGCGGTTCAATCGATTCGTCGTGCGTCGCGAGGCCGTTGAGTTCTCGCTCGACGTCGCGCTCGACGGAAAACCCTAAAGCCCATCCCAGCGTCGCGCGCGTCGGTCGTCGTACGCACCTGCCAGCGGTCGAGCTTGCACTTGGACGGCACGGAAACGCGCGGGTACGCCGGCTTACGCTCATGCTTCAAAGTGCGCGGCCTATTCACGGTCGGAACGTCGCGCACCGTCAGTCTCATCGTCGCACGAAGGCGCGCTCGGGGCGTCGAACGCATCATTCGTCTTTCGTGCGGCTCGCGTGCGCGTACCTGTGGAACGTCGCGGAGAATCGCTTCTTCAGAAGCTTGCCCTTGGCGCCCTTCTTCACGAACTTCGCCGCCTTGCTCGCCTTGTTCACCTTTTCGTCTGCTCGCGACGCGACGTCGTGCGCGATCCGTCAGTCCAAAGCCCTTTCCGTCGTCGTCGCGCGCGGCGCCGCGCGTCGTTCGCGACGTCGCGCGACGCTCGCTCGCGCGCGCGCGATCCGAGAAGAATCGTCGCGTCGCATCCCGTCGCGCGCGCACCTTTCGTCGGCGCCATCGTTCGTGCGCGCGCGGAAAAGACGGCGCGCGACGCGACGCGCGATGGGGCGCGTCCACGACGCGCCGCGACCACGTACGAAAACCCGTCTCGGGACGCACACCGCACGACATCCGCGAAAAAAAAATCGTCGAATGCGAATGCGATTGCGAATGCGATCGATGCGGCGTCGCGCGATCGCACTCGCGCGCGTGCGGCACAGACGCGCGACGAACCGCGCGACCGGTGCGCCATCATGTCGACGCCGACGCCGCGGAATCGCGACGGACGGCGCGATCGACGACGCGCGAACGCGGACGCGTTCGAGAGCGTCGTCGTTCGTAAAAACGAAACGCTGAGCGCGTTCGCCAAGCGCACGGGGACGCGCGCGGAGGTGATCCTGCTGCTGAACCCGCACGCGTCGGCGAAAGGGTTGATCTCGGGGATGGTGCTGGACGTGCCGCTGAAGGCGAAGACGGAGAAGACGGCGAAGACGGCGAAGAAGGGGCGATCGGCGTCGACGAACGCCGCGGCGTCGGCGAACGACGCGCGGGGAGGCGGGAAGCGCGGAGGCGAGAAAACGACGACGACGACGACGACGACGACGAGTTTTAGTGGGAAACTGTACGAGAAAAGTTATCCCGTGCTGGAACAGCGGAGTAAAGAGTTGCAAGCAGAGTTACGGGCGAGGGTGGAGGAGTTCGGAGTGGCGGCGAAGGGCGAGAAGGCGGCGCTCGCGGGCGAACTCGTCGGAAAATCTCGCGACAAGCTGAGCGCTTGGAGGAAGAAGATGATGTCGGTAGTGGCTAAAACCACGGACGAAGCGGCGGAGAATTTTGGGGCGAGATTCGAAAATTTCAAGTCGCGAGCGGGCGCCAAGAAGCCGAGCGAGGCGGCGAAGGATAAGCGGCAACCGAAAAAGACGCCCAACGCGACGGCTGCCAAGGATAAGGCGAAGGCGGACGCGGCGAAAGAGAAGGCGAAGCAGGATAAGGCGAAGCAGGACAAGAAGGATGCGATAGCGCGCGAGAAGGAGTCGACCGATAAGCCTAAAAAAGTGGAGACGAACAAGGCCGTCGCGGCGAAGCCCAAGCTCAAGGCGGACAGGGCCAAGCCGCGTCGCGAGTCTACTTCGATCAACCAAACGGGTCAGGAGGTCGCGTGGACGTTGCTCTTCAGCGCAGGCCTTGGTGCGATCGGGCACGTGTTGAAAAAGATCGGCGAGAAGTATCACATTGCCGAGAGCGACGACGACGAGGTCAGGGAATTCAATCCGACGACGCTTTGGCAGTGGGCGCGCGACAATGTCGTCTTCCGTCCGTGCCTCGGCGGCGGGATTTGCGTGACAATCCGAGACAAGGACGAGGATCCAGATGCGCCGGTCCAAAAGCACCCCAAGGTTGGATCTCAACTGAATCATATCGCGAGCACGAACTTTGCCGAGCACGCCGCGCCGGTGGAAAAAGCCATGGTGAGGCGCGTGGAGAAGACTAAGGCGCAGTTGCAGACCTTTATGGAAGCGATGAAGATACGCAACATCGACGAGCACACAGAGCAGTTACTCGAGCTTCAAGAAGAGCTCGAGCGAGGGCAGTTTGAGAGCCAGCAAGAGCGTGCGCAGTGCCAAGAAAAGATCGTCGCGATCAAGACGCGCTTAGCCGAAGCGCAAGGGCTGCTGTCGATGTGGGTGGATCACTCCGCGAACGACGCGTACTTGAAGAACTTGAAACGCCGAGTTCTCGCGGCGTGGGTTGAGTTGTTGCAAGAACGTTACGTTCGTCAGCGCATAATGACCAAGGTGTACTTGCGATGGCAGAACATTGAACTCTCGCAAGCGTTTAATCAGTGGTACGAAAACGCTCACGTGCTGCGCGTGCAACGTCTGCGCAAGGAAGGCATGGACATCCAAGATAAGTTGAAGTTGGAGAGACAACGTTTGGAAGAAAAGCGCGCGGCGGATCAAGAAAACAGAATGCGTTGGAGTAGCCCCAAGAACGCCGAGGCCGCGAGGAACGAGGCGCGACGAAGCGCGTTCGAAGAGAAGTTGGCTTCGGCGGCGGCGGATTCGCTCGTGGAATAGCAAGCACATACTCGTTGTATTTATCAACAAAATCGAACATTGACGCTGCAATCTATGATATGTGTGTGTTTCTGTGCGCTTCGACGTGTGAAAGTAAATCATCAATGCGCCGCGAGTCCCCAAAACGACTCGACGTTGGCGCCGCTACGGTGTTGGCGTTCGCGCTTGGGCGATTCCAAAAATTCACTAATCATCGCAAAAGCCGCCGCAAGAGGTGACTGCGGGGCATCATTATCGAATCCATTGCCTAATCGCATCGACGACGGCGACTTTGCGACAATCATTTCCAGCTGTCCCGGCGACATCTCCTCGATCGGCTTCGGCGACGGCGCCTCGCACTCGTCGAACAGCACCCTCCCGCCCGAATCCACCGATCGCGCCCCCCACTTACCACCGTCCATCGCAGTTCTAACGTTTTCTTTATCGCTCTCGTACTCATCCTCTTCGTCTATCCGAGACTCACCGCCCTCGCGCGTCTTCGTCGCTCTCGCCCGACTCGGCGCCGTCCCCGTCGTCCCGCTTCTCGCCTTGGGCGTCTTCACCGCCGGCGTCTTCGCCCCGAGCGAGTTCCGCGACTTCCCAGACTTCAACACCGGGCTCGTTTTGTGTCTCTTCACCGCGCTCGTCGCCTGCGACGCGCTCTTCCGTCGTTTCTCCCCCGTCTTCGCGTTCGACGCGTTTGAATTCGCGTTCGCCTTGGACGCTATCCCGAGTTTACCCTCCGTCCTCGCCGCGCTGTTGGAGACGAAATCGCGCACGCACCGCGCGCATCCGCGATCGCTGTATCGACACTTCGAGCACCCCATGCGCGTCGGTCGCGCGCGGCGCGCGTCACCGTCTCGCGCGCGCGCACCGGCCCATCCGCCATCCGGCGTCGCGCTTCGAGTTTTTGAATTTTCGCCAGCGGAGGGCGAATGGCGCACCGGGCCGTTGCGCCCGCGCGGCGCCGCACTTCGCGGACATGGCGCGCGAGGCGCGGCGGAAGACGGCGCCGCCGCGCGTCGCGTCGATGGACGGAAAGCGCATCCTCGCCGACGGTCCCTACGACACGAGACGAGACGCCGTGGAAGCGCTCACGGCGTTCGAGCGCGAACAAGCGCGCGGAATCGCGGTGAACAAGCGACTGAGCGGCGGGCGAAGGGCGGTTTTCGGCTGCGCGTGCCGCGGTGCGAGGGAAGACGACGACGGCGCCGTTCGTCCACGATGTGAGTTCAGCGCGGTTATAATGAGGCGCTCGGGCAAACGCGACGACGAGAAGTGGTACTTGACGAAGTACGTCGCGCACACGACGGAGACGTGCGAGGGGCGACCGCGCATGACGATCGCACATATTTTGGCCGACGATCGCGTGCGCGATCTTTGTTTGAGCACAGACGGAAAAGTGTCGTGGCGCGCGATCGCGGCGCTCGTCAAAGACTTGCACGGCGTGGACGTTCCCGAGCGCACGTGTTCGCGCGCGCGCGAAGTAGTTTTACGCGGGAATAAAGGGAATGAAGAAGAGTGAAGAAGCGTTCGCTAGAGGCTAGAGAAAACGGGGTAAGAGCACCAAACTAGCATATAGAGGCTGCTTTTTTCGACCTTTGGACGGCTCGATTCGTTCGAATGAATTTCGGCCCGATTTGAGGCGACGGCGTCACGCGCCGCGCGCGCCATTGTGTGACGATTCAGATTTTCGTGATGTGCGGACGGACGTGCTGCACGGTGTTCACCGGCATTATCATCGGCGCGGCAATCACGATCGCTGTGACGTATCCGGTGTTACGGGACGAGTGGTTCGGCCCGGGTGATGACGAGACGGGGGCGCGCGCCGCGTTCGTTGCCTGCTCCGACGCCGGGACGCAATCGCCCGCGGACGTGAGCGAAGGTGCGCTCGCGAGCGGTGCGAGCATTTTGCCGACCAATGCGATTTTGAGAAACGTTTCGTTGATGACGCTGGCGAATGTGCACTACCACTCGCCCGCGGAGCACCGGAGTCAAGGCGAGTTTTCGACGCCGAACGCGAGCGAGTACGGATTCGCGTGCGACGACGCGAGCGAAGCGACGGGCACGGCTCGCGTCGTCGCGACGAACGGCGACGATGTATCGGATGCTCGGTACGCGTTCTCATTTTGCCAAGACGTCGCAGTTGGTGACACGATTGAATTGCATTGGGTGTACTCGACGGGCGCCGCACGGACGGGCGTCTCGGATGGTTTGTCTGGAGCGTTCGCGACGCAAAACAACCCGTATGTGGTTGTTCGCGCGCAAGTCTTCAAAATCACGAATAATCCCTCGGACGACGTCGCTGACTTGTTTGTCTCGTGGAATACGACGTTGGTCTCGGACGCAGTTCGTTATGTCGGCAGTACGACTGGCGACAAGTACGATAATGTCGATCGATGTTCGCCTTTCCTCGTAATTTGGCACGTCGATCGAGAGTGTCATCGAGTGAGCGCTCGATCTCTCGATGAGATGTGCCGCGTGATGAAAGATAACGGACTGTCAGACGACTTAAAGGCGCACGCGGCGCGTCAGCTCGTGCCGAGTTCCTTGACTGCTTCGGCCCTTAGCCTTTCTTCGACGTTTTACTGAATCGAGTCGAGCGCTGAGGCGCGCCGAGTTTCAACGTTTCAATCAACACATGCATTCTTTTCTTCACAACTCATTCGCTATCCGTTCGCTATTCGCTAAAAGTAGTCTACACTCTAATCGTAAGGGCGCTCTAAACCGTAAGGGCTTCCGTTTCCATCTCCTCACGCCGCGAAATCTCGTCGCCGCTGATCGATCGCGGCGCCGATTCGCTTCGCTCGATCGAGAGATTTTGGAAACTCGACGCGACGCGTCGTCTCGCCATCGATGACGATGACAAAGTCTACCGCGACGCATCCTTTGAGTGCGTTCGTCAAAAATGTCGCCGCAAACGCGTTCGCGAGCAATTCGCTGACGTACGCGCCGCGTCCCGCGTCCGTCGCATCGACGCAACTCTTCAGCAGTCCCATGGCTAAACCTTCGAGCACTTCATCTCGAGCGGCGTAGAGCGTCTCTCGCTTCTCATCCATCTTCAAAGTCGCGAAGTTCGTCGTCAAACCTTCCAAACACTCGTGCTCCCACTCGTTCGATCCCTCTGGTTTCACTTTGCGCGTCATCACGTACTCGACGCACGCGTCGTTCGGATGCGCCGCGTTCCATTCCGCCAATCTTCGCTCAAAGGGCACGCGCTCGCGCACCCAAGCCGAGTATTTCAATTCATGCGGATGCCTCGGACTCGTCTCCCGCGCCGCATCGAGATCGATCAACACGCCAACGCCGCGCTCTCGAGCGTTCGATTCGCCGCCGCCGTCCGTTCCTCTGGGCTGAATCAAAACGTCCACCGTCTCCGTCTCCGTCTCCGACGCGCGTTCACGATGCGCTAGAATCGTCACCACGCACGTCTGCACGTCCATCCACCGTGGATCTCCCCCCACGCGCCGCAACGCCGCGCTCGCGCTCGCGCGCGCCGCCGCGCTCGCCAACCGCGCGTAATGCCCGTCCTCGTCCTCGAGCGCGAACGCGCGGGCGACGTCGGGCGCACCGCGAGCGTCATCGCCATCGTCGCGCTCCGAGCGCGCGCGACGCGCGATCCCGACCGTGTACACGCCCTCGGGACGTCGTTCGAGCATCGCGCGCGGGGTCTCGGGCGCGTCGTCGACGGCGAATTCGACGTCGTTCTCAAAGTACGCGCTCTTCGGCGGCGCCGCGCGCGCCGCGGGCGTCGGTGTCGACGACGCCATCGCGTCGTCGCGCGCGCGCGCGCGCGGGCGTCGCTTTATGTCGCCGTTCGCGGCTCGGTCGCGGTCTCGGCGCGAACGGTGCGCGCGACGGTCGAGAGACGAATCAATCTTTAACGCTGTGTTTTCATCGGTCTACTTCGCGTCGACGGCGCTCACGCCGTGGCCGTCTTCACGTTATCAGGATCTTTGTAAGTGCCGTCTTCGTTGAGCTCGTTGTCGAACTCGTCGACGAAAAACGTCCTCATGATTTCCTCGCCCGTCTCTTCGTCCATCTCCTCGACGGTTTTCTTGATTCGTCGCGCCAGTAACGCCTTTTTCGAGAGCGGCTTTTCCTTCTTGTGCTTCTTCGACGCCGATTGCGGGCGCGAGTTCGGTTCGCTTGGAGCGACATCTGACGCGTTCTCGTCGTTTTCGTCGTTGATCGGCGTCGACGGCGTCTTGCGCTTGGAAGACGGCGGCGTCTTCTTGGGCGTCGACTTGGGCGTCTTCTTCTTGGGCGTCGACTTGGGCGTCTTCTTGGGCGTCGATTTTGGCGTCGGTTCGGGTTCGGGTTCATCGTCGACAATTTCCATGTCTTCCTCCTCGTCTTCCTCCTCGTCTTCGGACTCGATCGTAATCGCGCGCTTTTTACGCGGCTTGCGCTTCGCGCCGCCGATTTCGTCGTCCGAATCGTCGTCGTCGCTCTCATCCTCTTCGGCGGCTAAAATCGCCGCCTCCGCGCTCGCTGGCGCCTTCTTCTTCGGCGTCGGCGCCTTTTCTTTCTTCACCTCCGCCACCGCGGCGCGCTTCGGCGCTTCGCTCGTCGTCGCCGCCTTCGCCTTGGGCTTCGGCGCGTTGGCGAACATCGACATCAACGAATGGTTCTTCTTCGCGCCCGCGTCCTTTTGCTTCGCCGCCGACCCGCCCGCGGCGGTCGCCCCACCCTCCTTCGGCGTCGCCACCGCAGGCGTCCCCGCGACGCTCGCCTTGGACGCCCCGTTCGTCTTCACCGCCGTCCCGTTCGCCGCTCGCGCGTCGCTCGCGCCTCGTCGTCCGCGTTCGGCGTTTCTCGTCGCCGTCTCGCACGTCACCGTCCCGTACTTATTCTCCCGAAACGCGTTCATCTCCTCGTTCGGCGCGTCATACATCTCGCGTTTTATCCTCTGTTCGTCTTCGTACACCATCGCGCACGCTTCGTCCCCCCCGCTCGCCGTCGTCTTCACCGCGCCCGCGACGCGTTCGTCCGCCTCCGCCTCGCGCGCGACTCGCCGCGTCACCCTCCTCCCCATCCCGTTCGCCTCCGTCGTCGTCCGTTCGCACACCAATCGCACGCGAGTTCCATCCTTTGCTTCTTTCGCGTCTTCGCGCGCCAGCGTCTTCACCGCGTCGACGAACGCGCGGTGCGCCACGCCGTCGTCGACGGCGCCGAGCGCCATGCGCATCGCTTTCGGCGTCGTCCCTCGCGCGCTCGCGGCGTCGCGCGCGGCCCATCGCGAGACGTACGCGCGCGCGCGTCGCGCGTCGTCGTCGCACCGCGCGTCGTCGCGCGCCGTCGTCGTCATCGGCGTCGGCGTCGCGTCGACGCGCGCCCGAGACTGCGGTTCGGTTTGAATCTTTCTCGCGTCCGTCGAAGCGTCGTGAATTCGTCGATTTCGAGTCGACATCGCGCGACGCGCGACGCGACGCGCGCCGACGGGGAAGACAGATTCGTGATTCGTCGACCGTCGATGTCGACGACGCCCGGAGCGCCGCCGATGCCGAGCCACGGCGACGCGGAGGCGCTCGATCGGTACAGCGCGCTCGTCCCGACGCTGTTGCTCATGGTGTGCGTCGTCGTGAGCTACGTCATACAGCGGTATAACGTGCGCGCGGTGCAGCCGAGCGGGGCGGCGCTGATCGTGGGCGTCGCGTTCGGCGTCGTCGCGCGCGCGAAGACGGCGCGAGGCGCGGACGTGGCGGCGTTTCAATTTTCGCCGCAGGCGTTCTTTTATGGGTTGTTGCCGATCATCATCTACAGCGCGGGATTGAACCTGAAGCGACGGGATTTCTTCGCGGATTTTTTCACCATCGCGCTGTTCGCGTTCGTGGGGACGGTGATCTCGAGCTTCGTGTTCGGGCTGAGCACGTTCGTGCTGGTGGAGATTGGCGTGATTGCGAGGAAACATCTCGGGTCGAATCCGTTGTTGGAGTGTCTGTTGTACGGGACGTTGATTTCGTCCACCGATCCCGTGGCGACGCTGAGCGTTTTTGCGGACGTCTCGGCGCCGCCTTTGTTGTATAATTTAGTTTTTGGTGAAAGCGTTTTGAACGACGCCGTCGCCGTGGTCTTGTTTCGCACGTTGGCGGAGTTTTACGAGCAAGAGTTTACGGTTTCGACGTTTTGGACCGTCATAGGGCAATTCATACTCGTTTCCATCGGATCGTTGCTCATCGGGATCGCGATCGCGCTCGGTACGGCGCTGTTGCTGAAGACTTTGGGATTGGCGGAAGCGCCGCCGAACGTGGCGGCGTCGTACAACGGCACGGCGTACACGTTTGCGCTGTTGCTCATCTCGGGGTACTTTTCGTACGTCTTGGCGGAAAACGTGGGCATGAGCGGAATTATGAGCATATTTTTCACGGGCATCGGCAACGCGCATTACTCGTACCATAACGTCGGCGAAGAGGCCCAAATTGCTGTGTTTAAATCGTTCGAGGCGGCGGCGTTTTTATCCGAAACCTTTGTGTTTGCCTATCTCGGCATGCAAGTCGCGACGTTTGATCATTTGTGGGATTTTGGGATTTTGCTCACGGGCATCCCTCTCGCCATGGCGGCTCGAGCTGTGAATATATTTCCACTCAGTCGTTTGGCGAACACACTGCGAGAGACGCCTATTCCCCGGAACGTTCAAGTCATGCACGCGGCGTGCGGTTTGCGAGGCGCCGTCGCATACGCCTTGGCCGTAAACATGCCGTCGACGCGACCAGGCGAGCAAGGCTCGCGCGCGGTCGAGACCGGGACGTTGGTGATTTGCTTAGTTTCTACCCTAGTTCTCGGCGGCGCCACGCTACCGTTGATGAAACATCTCGGCTTGCACGACCCGAGCGACAGAGAGGGCATGGTGAGCTCGGCGATGAGCGCGACCGCGCACGATGGCTTGGGTTTCATCAACCCATCGCCGCGCGCTCGTGCCGTGCGCGCGCGGGCACTCGCAGATGGTCACCCGATTTGGTACCTTTCCATAGCTTTTCGCGTCAAGGCAAGATTGTTCGAGTGGTGGGACGATTTAGAGAACAATTTTATGATACCGACGTTCGGCGGCGCGCCTGCGCACGGAGCGTGGTCGCCCGTCAACACGAGCGACGCCGGAGGGAGCGCGGATGCTCACGAGACGACGCCAGCGAACGGCGAAGAGTATAGGGATGTGGAGTTGACCCCCATCGGCGATGATGACGAGAAAGATTTAGAAAACTTGCGCGCGGCTGGGCCGTCGAGCGACGACGCGTAAAACTTGTAGTTGTGTTGGATTTTAATTTAAAACTGTGCCAAGGCCAATTAATGCAACAATCGGTATTAAGGGTTGGAATAATGGGGGCGAAATGTGTAACTGTGTCTCGAAAACCTAAAGCTCGCCGCAATCGGCGATGAGAACTTCCGCGGACGTGGCGCCGGATTGCGAGCCAACGGCTTCAACCTTCTTAACGACGTCCATGCCGTCGACGACGGAGCCGAAGACGGTGTGCTTACCGTCCAACCAAGCGGTTTCAGCCGTGCACAAGAAAAACTGCGAGCCGTTCGTGTTCGGTCCGGCGTTCGCCATGGACAAAATCCCCGGTCCCGTGTGCTTCAAGGTGAAGTTTTCGTCTTCAAACTTGTTGCCGAAGATGGACTTGCCGCCCGTGCCGTTGCGGTTGGTGAAATCCCCACCTTGGCACATGAAACCCGGGATCACGCGATGAAACGGAGAACCCTTGTATCCGAATCCAGCCTCACCGGTGCACAACTGCCTGAAGTTCTCCCCGCACTTGGGCGTGACGTCGCCGCGAATCTCCATAGTGACTCGCCCCGCGGCTTCGCCGCCGATGGTGATGTCAAAATAGCACTTGAACTTATCTCGGTGCTTCACCTCGAGTCGGTCCAAGCTCATGAGCTCGATATCAAAGTTCAACGTCTTCCCGGCCAACGGGTGATTGGCGTCCAGCGCCACCTCACTGTCCGTCACCTCGATGATCTCCGCCGGCATGCCTTGTCCGACCATCAGCTTTTCGCCAACTTTGACGAAATCTTCACCCACCGCGTCCACGACGTCCTTCTTCGGCACTCTGAGGATATTTTCCGGTCGCACCTCCCCGTACGCATCCGCGGGCGCGCATTTGATCGTCTTGCTTTGACCGACAGCCAATCCGAGGACGCCCTTGTCGAACCCAGGGATCATCATCCCGCTGCCGACGGTGAATTTAATCGGTTCGTTTCGTTCTCTCGAGCTGTCGAACGTCGTGCCGTCCTCGAGCGTGCCGACGTAGTGAATCGCGACGGCATCGCCCTTCTCCACCGTCTTATCCGAAGCGCGCGCGGAGACGGTGAAACCACGACGCGGCGCGGCGATGGATTGGCGACCGAGGGTTGGTCGGCGGCTCGCGGACGCGGGGCGGGCGTACGCGCGCACGGCGTGCATCATCGCGGTTCGCATGGTTTTTAAGACGTGTGCGCGTGCGCGTGGGTCGGTCGATCGTCGTCCGCGCGAGCGAGTCGCGGAGTGCGGCGCGCACGGCGTCGACCTTCACGTCATCTTCACGTCATCGTCGTCATCGTCGTCGTGAGATAAAAATCATTTTTCGCGGCGGGCTACTTGATGTACTTGTTCAAAAACCTCTTGTGGAAATCGCTTCGAATGGTGTCGTTGATGAAACGCTTCCCAACCTTGGGCTCGTCGCGCGCTTGGTTGCGGAACACGACGTCGTCGTCCCAGCGCCGTTTCGTCCTAAAGTCGCCGCCCGCGCTCGCGCCGGCGCCGCCAGTCGCGAGGTCCAATAACGGGTTCCCCGTCGCTAATTCGTCTTTTTGTCGCTCGAAAGCCTCCGACGCCTCGGCCTCGGCTTTCAAACGCGCTTCTTCCGCGCGTTCGCTCTTGATGCGCTCGAGCTCGGCCAAGAGTGCGGCCGTGTCGTCGTCTGCGAATCGAGAGCGTGGTAGGGTTAGTCAGCCGTCGCCTCGCGTCGTCGGGTCTCGCGTCCCACGTCTCGCGTCTCGCGTCTCGCGTCTCGCATCGCATCGCGCGCCGCGCCATCGTTCGCGAGAGACGAAAACATCGCACACGCACCATCGCTCTCATCATCGCTCCCCGAATCGCTCTCGTCGTCGCTCCCGCTCGCGCTCGCGTCGTCGTCCGCGTCCTCCGCTCGCGTTCGAAACCGTCCACCATCATCGCTCGCCCCGCTCCCCAGCGCCGCGATCGTCTCCTTCACGTCCGCGCCCGCGATCGCGCCCTTTCCTTTCGCCCGTCGTTCCTTTTCCTCGAGCTCAGCGCGCAAATCCCGCGCGAGCAGCGCGTCCGCGCCCGATTGCGATTCGTGTCTCGTCTTCAGCGTCATGAATCCATTCGCGTCGAGTTTGCTGTGCTTGGCGCTCGGTCCGAACAGGCGCGCGCCGCCTTGGTGTTCCTTTCCCTTCGCCGGCGCCCACGTCGGTCGGTGCGCGGTCGTCATCGCGTCAGTGAGTGACGCGTCGAGCGTCGAATTCGTCCTCGCGTTCGCGATGCGCGCGCTGTGCGTCTCGCGCGCCGCCGCGGGCGTCGACGCGCGGCGCGAGCGGTCGAGCGATGCGTCCGGGACGCGCGCGCGCGCGATCTCGCGCGCGCCGCGGTGGCTCGACGACGACGCGACGACGAACCCGGCGTTATCTGGGAACTTCGCGCCGGTGGAGGGCGAGCTCGAGACGCCCGTCGCGTGCGTCGTCGCGCGCGGGCGGTTGCCGGACGATTTGGACGGGTTGTACCTGCGGAACGGCCCGAACGCGCGATTTCGACCGGCGCTCGGGACGAATCGGTATCACTGGTTCGACGGCGACGGCATGGTGCACGCGATTCGTTTGCGCGGCGAGGGCGAACGAGCGGAGTATACAAGGCGGTACGTGCGCACGCGCGGTTTCGAGCGAGAAGAAAAGGCGAACGCGGCGCTGTACACGGGGCTCCGGGATATAAATCCGATTTGGCGGTACTTGCTGCCGAGGTTGTTGGAAAAGATGACCTTGGACGTTCGGCAGCCGGATTCGGCGTTCTTCGTCATTCAGTCCAAGAATACGAGTAGTAACGGATTGACGCATCATGCGGGGCGATTGTTAGCGACGTACGAGAGCGGTTCGCCGTACGAGATCGCGTTAGAGCCGACGCTGCGCACGAAAGGGCTGTGCGATTTCAATCAGACGTTTGGCACGATGGATTATTGGCTGGACAATTTCACCGCGCATTCGAAGACGTGCCCGATGACGGACGAGTTAATTTACATCGGGTACAATCTCGTGGCGCTGAGCGGCGAGCAGGATGGGCAGACGACGATCACGGTTGGCGTGATCGACGGCGAGACGGGGAAACGCACGCACCGGCGGCAATTTAAAGTGCCTCGACCCTCGATGCAACACGACGTCGCCATCACGCCGACAAAGACGGTGCTGATCGATGGGCCGTTGATCTTCAACTTGCCGCGCGTCATCGAAGGCGGACTGCCGTTTAGCTTTGAAAGAGAATGCACGTTGCGTATCGGATATCTCCCACGAAGAGGTGAGGAAGGGCCGTTTTGGATTGACACTGGCGAGACGTGCTTTGCGTATCACGTCGTGAACGCGTACGAAGAAGGAAATATTCTGACGTTGGATGTGTGCAAAGCCGACGAAACGAACGCGTTGGGGATGTGCCAAGAGTCGAACGTGCCGCGTTCAACGCCGGCGAAGAATCCAGTGAACGCCGGTCGCGACGTTGCGGCGTTGTGGAGATGGCAAATCGACACCGACGCTAACGCGATAATATCGAGCAAGCGCCTATGCGAACAGACTTCCGACTTTCCGTGTATTAACCGCAAGTACACTGGCTTAAAGTACCGCTTCGCGTACTCGGTGGCGTACAAATTGGGCACCGAACCAAAGTCGCGCATGGACATTCCTCTGTTCGACGCCGTACTCAAGCACGACCTACAGTCAGGAGTGACGACTCGATACGAATTAGGTGAAGGTGTCACGTGTGGTGACATTATTTTCGTTCCTTCGAAAGATGCCGCGCGCGAAGACGACGGTTATTTGCTCGTGTTGACACACCTCGACGTCGACGGTGAAGAGCCTCGAGCAGAGTTATTAATTTTAGACGCCTCGGGCGACGAACTCACGACGCAGTGCGTCGTGCATATTCCAATGCGCGTACCGTACGGATTTCATTGCGAATATGTGCCCGGACCACTTCCAGACTGGCCGCTGTAGTATCTATCTTGTAACATGTTGTATTCGTTGTCGTTTCGCGCGTCCCGAGGCAGCTGCAGCTGCAGAACGCAACTCGCAACATTCTACGACTTCGATTTCGCGTGTAGTTCCAAAAACCCGCATAAGACACATGCTTTCACGCGCGCGTCACGCCGCGAGCGCGTTTGCGCCCGCACCGACGTCGCGATGGTTTGGTCTTCTCGCGCGTTGGAGCCGCGAGGAACTCTTTCACATTGGGGATACGAAACACGAAAACGCATCGAGATTCTCGCACGTCGATGGATTGATTTTTGCGTGTCGTTTTCTCAATATCTTGATATTCACCTCGACGGTGTTTTGTGCGTTCGGCGTTCGCCGATTGGTCTCTCGCGGCGAGCTCGGTTGGATTTTGCCATCTTTCGCCGCGCTCGGCGTCGTCGACACAGTTTCGCGATTAACGCGTTTGCGCGTGACGGAGAAATACGAGCGAGCAGTTTATGATACTTTATTGCTGGCATCAAACCGTTCACTGTGCGCGGAACGAATTGCGCATGAATGGCGACTGTTTGCGCAAAGCGAGGCTGCTTTGGCAGTTTCTGGATCGAGACAGAACTACGTGGATGCGGTCGCTTACGCGGTGTTGATTACCGCTTGCTTCGCACATTCCGCGTATGTACGATACATCGACGAAGCAGATGCATTTTCAGCGCTGATTTTGACTCGAGCATGCGTTCGAGCGCTCGTGAGCGCTCGGCGAGCGAAAATTGACTCGGCACGACGCGTCGAATTTGTAGCTCTCGTGACCGACAACGAACGGAGCTCTCACAGAGGGCCCTCTGTGTCAACATCGGCGCTCGTTGAAAACGGCGGAGAGCTCGTCGCCATCGTCGGCGATGGACGATACGACTTATTTAATCGACTTATTCGAGGCGTCGAACATGCGGACGAAGTTGACGTACTGCTTTCGCCGAGCAAGGAATGGCGCGTGCCCGAACCCGTCGATAGGCGTGTCAACGCGCTGGTGTTGGGATCTGCTTCATCACGCGTAGATGCTCTGAAACGATCGCGCCTGATAGAGTCGTTAGAAGCGGCGTTATGCTCATCAGATCGCTACCTGGAATGTGCGCTTCGCAAGCGACCAAAGGAAACCGCGGACGACGTCATCGCGTGTAGCACGAGCGATGGTGGTGCGTGTGAAATCGGTTTGGAGCGTGCAAGGTGCGCGCACGCTCGTATCATGCTGGCACAAGACCCATTCTATGAAATATACGATGAACGCGCGCGATTGCGAGCAATGAATCGCCTAACAAACCGGCGTCGGTCCTGCGTGTTCACCACGACTGATATCGCCGTACTTCCTTTGTGCCATCGTATCGTCATCACCGAAGGCAACAGCGTCGTGTTCATCGGTAAATGGAGCTCTATGCTGGAGGGTTGCGACGCGCACACAATTCATCGAGCGCTGTCGTCGTCGTCGTCGCGGCGACAGACTGCGCCGATTGACAAGTCAAGGGTTATTCATCCGTCGCCGCGAGAATTTCTCGCTGCCCCAACGAAGAACGTTGCCGCGTCCATGAAAGGTTGGAACTTTCAATCAGTTTCGTTGATCGTCAGTATCTTTGCATGCGTCGGTATCACTCCAGCTATATCACTGCACGCTTTTGAAAGATGGCTCGACGGCAAGCGACGAATGTGGAATCCTTCCAACGCGCTCTTATACGCTGCCATCGGAACGTTTGTGGCATCCATTGCGATGCAACGCATTGTCGCGCATTCGCTGCAGTATTCGAGGACCGCACACGCGTTCGCGCGAGTAATCTACGTCGCACTTGCCGCGGGCTTCACGATGACGAGCGCGGCGGACGCGGCGGTGGCTTTCGCCTTTACCGTCTTCATCGCATGGAGCGTTGATTTCAATCGCCTCGCCTCGCGTCTCAATCGCCAATGCGAAAACGATCACGTGCGACTGGCACATTTCGTCGCGCGCGTATCACAAGGTGCGCGGCAAATACGCGTGTCAAGGTGTCAATATCTATACTGGGATACTTTCAAAAACTTACTCGCGGCGCTTTGCGCGGACAATCGCCGCCGCCGAAAAATTCGCGGTGTACAGCACGCGTGGAGTTCCCTGTGCACCGTCGTCGGCATCGCGGTCGGATTATCAGCGCTCGACCAAAGCGAAACATCAAGACGAGGCGCTCTTGCATTCATTGGTCTTCAGGCTGTGGAGGTCTTCATAGACCTCACAAATCGCGACTCGCTTTTTGACGCGCGCCGAACGCACACCGTCGAAACGCAAACGGGCGACTCAAGACCGTGGCTCAGACGAACGCGCTCGTCGTCGTGAACTGTATACACTATCATTTTGCTAAATGTTGTAACGTTTATCATTACACAATCAATTCGTATCATATCATGATGCTAATTTGCCGTTCTGTTCACGCGTCGTCGGACTTGTCGCTGAGACCGACGAAGGTGAACGGGACGAAGGCATAGCCGGCTCCTTTGAAGAACTTGTTGTTGAACTCGACCCAGTGCAAGCGCAACGCGTGTAAAAACGCGGACAGAGATTCCATGAGCATGAGCACCCCAATCGTGGCGAACGCCCACACGGCGAAACCCATCACGATGGCGACGACGTTTCCGCTCGCCACGGCGCCCATGAAGACGCGATCCCAAAACACGGCTGAGAGTTGCGCATGCGCTAGTGACAGCGCCCAAAGACGAAGATAAGACGCGGTATTTGACACAGCGCCGAGAACGAATTCAATGGTATGGATCCCTTGATGCACCATGATTTCGCCGAAATCAAATTCTTCTTCCTCTTCAGCCGACGGTGAGCTGTTCTCCGCATCTGACGCTTGCAAAAACGCCTCGTCGTCGTCATCTTCTGCATCAAGCCGCGCGTATCGCACGCCGCCTCGCCGAACCCCGCCTCGAGACGCTTCGTGTCGCTTCTTCAAAATGTACGGTTTCGGAAACAGCATCACCGGCACCGCCACAAAGGCGAGAAACAACAAAAAATTTTGAAAGCCCGCTTGCCCTGGGAACAAGACGTTTTCGGGGCAACCGGGACCGCCGTTTTCGCCTTCGCCGGCGCAATCGACGTTGCCCGGGGAAAGGAACATGTATATCATAACGTGATACAAATCGGCAGTCGAACCAGGCGTGCACCACTTGATGACGATCAGCAACGACAGGTATCCGAAGAGCGCGCCGAGGAAGATGACTTGCGGGAAAAACTCGCAATACATCGAGAGCTTGTCGTTTGTGTACACCTGATTTAGGAATGACATGAAGATTCCGACCATCATCTGCGTCACACCCATCAAAATAGACATTTTCATCTTCAGCGAGTTCAAAAACGGCAATTCCGAACGCGAACCGTGCCAGATGGGGTCGACGCCAAAGGCGTACGCGCCGTCGCCGTTATTCACCAGGCCGGTCTTATACGCCGAATCGCACGTCGTAGACGCCGTCGGGTCATTTGGATCGCACACATACTTACTCGCACCGAACCAATTCATTGGTACAGAGAAACATTCGTTGTAGAGTAAACCAGTGTAAATACTAAAAATGGACATGAGTAGGATGGCGTATCGACCGTCGAACGCCATCTGGATGATTTCGTTCAGTCCCGACGCCGCGAGCTTCTTTTCGTTCATCACCAAATATAGCGCGGCGAAGAGCATGAGAAATCCATGGCCAAAATCACCGAACATGACGGCGAATAGGAATGGGAAAGTCACGATGGTGAACACCGTGGGATTCACCTCGCGATAGCTCGCGACGCCGTACGCGTCGACGATGCCTTGGAAGACTGAGGTGACTTTGTTCGTCTGAAAGTGCGTCGGCGGGGATTCCTTGGTTTCTATTTGCTGAAAAATCGTCCCAACGGAAGCGAGCGAGGAATGATTCGCATCCGTCAAGGCGGTCTGCACGGAGGACAGCGCGTAGTCAGGAATCCAAGCTTGAGCCACGAGCACCTTTCGTGTGACGTCGACCGAGCACATGCTCATCGTGTGATAAATAGCCTTCTCGCGCAGAACTATTTGAATCCAATCTTCCAGACTGTCGCCCACTTTACGCAAAACATCGTCGCGATGCTGCGTGGAAGCGTCGAGCGTTGACTGCAACTCGACGAGACGCGCCGTGCACTCGGCGTACATTTGTCGCTGACGTGTGTAATCCTCAGGGAACGGATACCGATTCACGTTGAACGCCTCACAGATTTTGATGATTTTCTCTCTCGCTCGCTCACCCGCGAAAAACACCACGCACACGGTCTTTTCGCACTTTTCGCCCGTCGTGGGGTCGACGACGGTGCCCAGGATTTGCGACTGCTTCAAAAACATGTTCCCTCGCGTCGCGCGAAACAAAATCCGCTCGAACGAGATCACCTTATTCGTGAGGATAACTCCAGTGATGAATCCGAGTCGCACCGCCGACGCGCCCGCGGCGCTGTTGGACGACGCGGACGCGCCGTCGCCGCCTCGCCCGCTCGAGCCCGCGGCGTCCAATTCCGCCATCTCTAAATACGACCCCGACCTCGATCCCATCTCACCGCGCCGCTCCGTCGCCGCGCCCATGCCGACACTCGCGACAGGCAGCAAGCTTTCGCCCCCCCCCTCGACGTCGTCGTACGACCGCGTCCCGCGAAAATCCACGTCGCCGCCGCCGCGCCCTCCTCCGTCCGCTCGACTCTCCTCAAATATCCCCCCCGCCTTCTCCAGCACCAACTGCAGCTCCATCAACTCGCTGTGCGTCCTCATCAGCCTCTCGTAATTCTTCAGCGCTTGCGCGAGATCGCGTTCGAGCTCCTCCGTGACGTGGTCCAGTTCGTCCGTCGTCGTCGTCGTCGCCCCGCTCCCGCGTCCCGTCGCGTTTCTCCGTCTCGATCGCGCCACCGCGATCGTCGCTCGTCGCGCTTCGTCTCGAAAGTACCGCAACCGTCGCAGCAGTTCGTCCGCGCGTCGTATCTGCGTCGAGTACGCGCGCTTAAACGCCGGCGTGTCCGAGTTCAGATCTTGAAACTGCATCACCCCGAGCTCGCCCACGCGTTCGATCGTGTCCCGCGCGGCTTCCTCGGGCACGATGACGCGCGCGAGCGACATTCGCTCGCTCCGAAACAGCTCCATCGCGCGCGCGCGCGACGGGCGAGCGAATCGCGCGACGCGAATTGAGGTCAACGGCTGAAAGTCCCTCCGAGCGTCGATCCCGCGTCACTTTCGCGCGCGCGCGCGGCCGATCCGAGCGCGATGGCGCCCGAAGGCGCGAGACAACACGCGAATTGGTCGCCATACGTGCGTGCGCGACGCGAGCGACGCGAGCGCGCGCGCGCGCGAGGCGTGAGACGCGACGACGCGCGCGGACGCAATCGCGGATGATGACGCGTCGATGCGGTTTACGTCGCGACGGGACGCGCGCGCGCGAGGCGATGAATGAACGAAGACGCGATGACGTCGATGCGATCGTCCGATCGCATCGACGGCGACGAAGGAAGGATCGCGATGACTGACGACGCGCTCGACGACGCGCTCGATAGGACAACAACGGCGGGACGGTGCTCGCGGTGGCGGGCGAAAATTATGTGATATGCGCGAGCGACACGCGGATGAGCACGGGATACAGCATCTTGACGAGAAATTACGAAAAGGTGGATCAGATGAGCCCGAAGACGCTCATGGCGAGCGCGGGGTTCATGGCGGACGCGCAGACGCTGAAGAAGACGCTCAAGGCGCGATGCAAGCAGTACGAGTTTCAAAATAAGAAGCCTATCGGATGCGTGTCGTTCGCTCAAATGCTGAGTAATACGCTGTACTACCGAAGGTTTTTTCCGTATTACGCGTTTAACATCGTCGCGGGGTTGGACGCGGAAGGGAAAGGGGCGGTGTTTACGTACGACGCCGTGGGCTCGTACGAACGGACGAATTATTCCTGTCAAGGTTCGGGACAGGCGTTGATCATGCCGGTGTTGGATAATCAGCTCAAGACGGTTTCGCCTTTGGTGCTGCCCGCGGTGTCGAGCGCGACGCCGTTGAGCGAGGCGGCGGCGATCGAGCTGATCAAGGATTGCTTCGCGACGGCGGCGGAGCGCGACATTTACACGGGCGACCGCGTGGAGCTGTGGATCATGAACGCCGACGGCGTGCGCAAGGAAGAGATGCCGCTGAGATTGGATTAGTCGTACACACACAGTCACACATTTGTAGTCACATCGAAAGTTTCTTAGACGAAATTTCAAGAGACGCGGTCCAGGGCTTACTTAGCTCTGGACGGAACAACACCCAGCGATCCAGCGTGGACACTTCGCGTCGCGCCTCTGCGCACGCCGACGTTACCGCGCGCGTCGACGCGAAGGATGCCATCGAAACAGCGTCGCGATGCTTCTCTCCCGCGCACCGGCGTGATCGTCGCCGGCGAGACGGGAAAGGCGAGAACGATGACGACGACGCGTAACACCCTATCGAATGTGCGTCCACGGCCGAGAACGATGACGACGACGCGGAACACCCGACCGCACACTCGACGAAATGTGCGCGCGGTGGTGACGATCGGGCGCGCGCTCGCCGTCGCGCTCGCGTGCGTGACGGTGTCGATCGCCGCGGTGGGGACGCTCGGGGCGTACACGCACGTGGATGACCCCAGAGTGCCGCACCCGGGATGCATGAGGTACAGCCATCGCGGCGTGACGGACAACTTCGATAGATGTCCCGGGATCATGATGCGCGAAAACCCGCGATACGCGAACTACGACACGCAAATAATGCAACCTTTTAACTTGCCCAAGTTTCAGAGTGCGCTCACGGCGTATGTGAGCGAGCATTACGCTGGAGACGCCGATTATGACGCGTGCGTCATCACGGGCGCGGATGACGACGGCAATCGGAACGAGGTGTGGAAAACGTACAGCCCAGATTACTTCGGTCGTCTTCGACTCACTTACACGTGTCCTTGGATGACTGAATCAGTGCTGAGACCGGCTTCCGGATACGGTGATCCGAGCGATACGACTACGTTCGTGATGGACATGCGTTACGCGGCGTTTTTGATGATAAACGCGCGCGTGCAACGGGATTTGCAAGCTTGGCTGACGAGACATGCGATCAGCGATGCCGATATCGCCAGTGATACTAAAGACTATCTATTCGAGTTTTTCCGTCTTTACTATCGCGCGGGGGATGTGTCGAAATTAGGCAAGTTTTACCGCAAAGGTTTGTCGATCAGCGCTTCGACGAAGAAATGGATGGATCGATTTGAACAACTTTCCGGTGACAAGCACCTCGAGCTCCAAATCGACGAACAAGCCGCCTTGGACGATTTCTTGCTTTCAAACGCCGCGACTGGGTATGCGCCATCGGGTTGGCCGATCCGTGACGTGGTCAACGATCTGGAGGGATACAACGCAGCGCTCGAGTCGGCCTACGACGCCCATTACTGGAATACGGAGAGTTCTCGTGTTTCGACGTGGGCGTCTACGCACTCGTACAGCGTGACCACTCCAGAAGCAAGATTGCAATCCAACGACGACGTGACCAGTACGAACGCTGCAGTGAAAGAACGCTACATTACGACGAAGGTGGACGAATGGCAGTCTTCGCAGTGCACAATAAACACGTACCTCTGTGATCTTTCACTAGATTCAGAAGCTGCGGCTGCAGATGTTTGGTCGTTCAACCAAAATGTCAATATATCTGCCGATGAAGTGTACCAACAACACGTTGTAGACACAATCGAGGCCTGGAAAACGACGAATAGTTATTCATTCTTGACTGATTTGGATGCGCAGCTCGCGCAAGACGACTTGGCGACTTTTAACTTGGAAGCAGAAGAGAGGTATCTCGAATATCACAACGCAGTGCTGGCACCTAATGCCGCCGCCGCCCTGGCTGCCGCACCGACGCCGACGCCGACGCCGACGCCAACACCGAGTCCGCCTCCGAGCCCGCCTCCGAGCCCGCCTCCGAGCCCGCCTCCGAGCCCGCCTCCGAGCCCGCCACCACCGCCCCACTTTGCGCCATTCGTGCCGCTCGCGAGTGTTCCGGAATACGACGAGCACGAATCGTTCGAAATGGAACCTTTCGTCGTGTTTGTCGCTAACCCATACGTCGTTCCGGTGTATGGGCACCGTAACAATCACACACACATTCCCATTCTCCCAGTTCCATTGGCGAGTATTGTTGATGATGTGGCTGACGACATTACGATGCCGGCGTATCTGTCGAAGTATCATCGCAATAGTCTCAGCACCTATGGAGCTCAATGGCATTTCAGATACGGCAGAAACTGCAAGGCTACGTGCGCCGGGTCTCGAACGCAACTCGACGTTCAAGGTCCTGTCGGCGCGCTCTGGAACTGCGATTCCGATGACTTGGTTTGCCCTCAAGACAACGATACGAGCGAGTTGGAAGGCATTCTTGAGGCGCTCTCAGCTTCAGATCACAAACATCCGAGTTGTCCGGCTGCTGATCCATGCATGGTCGTTCCTCCGCCGTGCTACTACGTCAGTACGGAGTGCATTCCACAAAGCGTAATAGAGTACACACTGAACAACACGTCTACGCGAGAAGCCGAGGAAGGCGTAGACGAGCGTTATCTTCACGTCCCGCTGGCAGTCGATGATTTGACGCAAGTCAAGCTCGTATCACAGAGACCACCTCTTGGTAACCGCATGAGGTGGCCGTACAGCAGAGGTATCGCCATGACTCCGATAACCGGGCGCGATGGAAATGATTACTATCATACATGCACTTACGGCGCCACACTAAGTGGTTGGTCTGGTTCCGTCGCTTACGGGTTCGCGCTGGCGGACGCCGAAGGCAATCACGTCTACGATTCGGGACACATTTTCGGTCACGAAATGTGGCAACGCTACTACGGAGAGACTGCGTCTCCGGCGTTCACGTCCGACTGTACGGACGTGCAGGCGGGACAGTGGAGAAATCGAGTGCAGTACCACACCCCGAATCTCGCGTCGCAAAATTTCGTCTTCGGAACGTGTGCAGGACAGTGCTCTGCGATTCTTGGTTCGGTGCCAGAAGACCAGATCGTTGCTCCTATTGGTTTAAGTAAAGGGCATCTGCGAGATAGGCTGATTGAAGCGAATGATGCAGGACTCGGCGCCGCAGAGAAAAACGTAATCACCGCTCACGAGCTCGTGCGAAGAGCAGCGGCGGCTACCGTCGCGCTCGGCGTGAAAGAGCTCGGCGTGAAAGATGTCGGAGTCAAAGATGAGCACCACGAAAAAGCGCGTGGTGACGCCGTCGACGACGTACAAGGTAAACACGCTTCCCTCGGCGATGTGCGCGATTTTGAGCGTCCATTTGGTTCGTTCGTCGCGTTCGCGGCTCCATTCGCTTTCGTGTGCGTCATCGTCTTAGCGGTGTTTAAATCGCGCTCGATTCTCGACTTCGCTCGTGAGCGTCGCGAGCGCCGCACGCCAGAGGGGCGCGCCGAGCGTGCAAATCTTGTCGTGTGAACGAGTACGTTTTGTATGCAATCGAGCATTGTAAGTCACATCGATAACTATTGACATCGTCGCTCAGACCCGGCGCTCGAGCCAAGGCCAGACCCGCGGCATTTCACCGGTGAAGCTCTCGGCCATGCATATCCGGGCTTCGTCGTAGCTTTCAGCACCGTGCACGTTGCGCAGCGCCTCACGACGAATACCACCGAAATAAATCGGCCCTCTGCCTCGTTCCATGCCCGCGATCTCGGCGATTTCTTCAACCTCATCATCGATTGCGCCTTCGAGCTCAGCCATTTCTCGTTCAAACTCCCGAGAGTGTCCGTCTAGGAGATATCTGAGTTTTGCAACGTGCTCCGCGACGCGTATCGCCGTCCAACTTTTGAGTTTCCCGGCGATAAATCGCTTGCTTATTGGGTATTCGTCGATGCGATCTTCGCACCCATGAGTCTGGAGAGCCGCCTTCACATCAGCCCTGCGCTGCTTCGCAGTTTGCTGCAAGTGTTTCGTCTTGTGCCAGAGTTCCAGATTTAACGCGCGCGTATGACGCTCGATGATTCGCCACGATTCGACAGGTAGCGCGTGGAGCTTATAGACGAGCAATCTACAGCTGATGAGCTTTCTTCGGTTCTTCTCGATCTTGGTCAGTCGAACCATTGCGTCGAAGAGGCGCGTTGTGAAGGAGCGCGCGCGCGGCGTCGCGACGTCGCGACGTCGTCACTCGTCTGGCGGCGTCGCGACGTCGTCACTCGTCTGGAAGTCATACAGTCATATTACACAATCATGTCATACAGTATCGTCGAATAATGGTCGCGTTAGCACGCATCAATGCGACCGCTCACGCGCTCGCGGGGCGCAAGAACGTCTCTCTGAACTCGCGCAGCAGCGGATGACGCGGCAGCAACGCGGCGACTTCTCGATCGACGTCTCGCACGCTCAGAAAATTATATTTGTGCATGTTCATGATGTTCACGAACTTGTCGTGCTCGCGTGCTCCGTGACATTTCAGTTTCTTCAAGAATAACACCGCTTTTTCTCCTTTCGTGAGTGGAGCGGGCGGCGGCGCCGTAGGCCACGGCCAACCTCCGGTCGGGAAATCTCGCCAGTGTCTCGCGACGCTCGCCGCCGCCGCCGCGAAGGTCTCCGCTCCAGTCACATCCCGCGTCGCCTCCGAACGAATTCGTTCATACACTATTGAGTCATCTCTGACGCTTTCGACACGTCCGCGCGCCATCACCAACTCGTGAAGGCGTTTGTTGATCTTCGCCGCCATCGCGCCGATCTCGCGTTTGAACGCACCGGAGTGCTCGAGCAAGTACTTTTGCCGCGCCATTTCATGCGCAACTCCGCGTGCCGTCCACGATACGTGCGCGGACCCTCTTATGAACGATTGACAGAGCGCGTGCGCGTGTCGTTCGGCGCACCCGACGCGTTCGAGCGCGCGGCCGAGGTCTCGCTTTCGCCCTCTCGACGTCTGCGCGAGATGTTTACAGTCCTCGTAGAGTTGTTGATTGGCCGTGCGAGTTCGAATCTCTATGCATTGCCGCACCTCGCGCGGTAGACACCACTCGCGGTAGACACGAAATCGCGCGAGTAGGAGCGCATCGCGTTCTTTTTGAGCTTTGGTGAGACGCATGCGGCGAGAAGTGCGGACGCGCCGCGACGACGGAGTCGAGACGGATGCGAATAGTAGTGTTGCTTAGCGGATGTTACAACGAACATGCGACGACGCGCGAGTGCGGTAACGACGGGAAGTGATATTGAATCAACTCTCGTCCTCCATCACACCGAGCGCGCGGCGATCGCGCGAATTGAACAAAAAATGACGTCGCGACGAATCGCGCCGCTTCGATCGACGTCGATCGAGCGCTTAAAAGATCGACGCGGTGGCGACGAAGAAGAGCATGGCGAGCATAGCCATGCGACCGTTCACCAGTTCCGCCTTGTAAGTGAACACTTCGTCCAACTTAGCGCCGGAGTACGCGTTCATGGCGGCACCGTTGACGTTGTCCGGGATGTAGCCCGTCGGGTTCACCTTTTGCACGACGCTCGCCGCGCTGATGGTGGCGATGACGAAGACGACGGCGAGGGGAACCTTGGCCATCATCGTGAGCAAGTCACCGTTGAAGGTGTTCATGACGGCGAGAACGAAACCAACCATCTGCGTTGGCGTAAACATATTCGTCAGTCAGTCTTCGCGTCAGCCGCGTCGCGCGCGTTCGCGCGCGCGCGACGAGATATTTCCAGCGCTGGCGTCTCGAGCGCGCGTCTCGCGTCCCGTCTCGCGCCCCGTCTCGCGCTCGCCACCGCGCGCGCGCGTCCGCGTCCCCCCATCGCGATTCTCGACGCATAATCCCCATCGAACGACGCGACTCGCGCGACTCGCCAACGCACCGCGCATCGACCGTTGATCGTCTCCGCCAAGCTCGTGAACCCGCTCTCGCGGTACAGCGTCTCCCCAAACTTTTCGCTCAGCACCAACTGCCCGAGCTCCGCGCCCTTCGTCTGCGACCCGAGGATCGCGAACACATCGTCCAACTCCTTCACGCCGAGCGATTTCACGAAATCCGGCGTCGCCCCACCGTCCGCCTTGTCCATCATGTCCTCCAGTCCGCCGAGCCCGATCTCGCCGCCGGCCATCTCTTGATTCATCTGTTCGCCCTCTTTTTCCGCCCGCGTCGAGCGCGTCGCGCGTCGTCGTTCGACGCGTCGCGCGCGCGCGACGATCGCGCGTCCGTCGGCGATTCGGTTCACGGCGCGCATGGTCGTCGGCGTCGCGGTGTGTCGCGACGCGCGCAATCATGCACTCGCATTCGTCGACGTCGACGTCACGCGGTCGGTCGATCGATCGGTCGAGTGCGCGTCTACGTACGGGATTTTAATGTTATGGGTTCGCGTAACGACCCGCGCGGGATCGCATCGAATCGACGACGACGACGACGGCGACGGCGCGCGGCATCGAGCGACGCGACGTCGCGTCGCGTCGAAACGCGCGGAAAAACCGTCGAGCGGACGCGACGCGAGCGGCGCGGCGCGAAAGCGAGGCGGTGGACGGTGAATCGTGGTAAAGCGCGAATCGAGGGATGATGACGACGGCGACGACGGCGACGACGGCGACGCGGGCGGCGGTGCGAACGACGACGGCGCGGGCGAGGCGACAGACGCGGGCGATGGGGCGAAGGGTGGCGGCGCGCGCGGTCGGGATGGGGGAGACGCGGACGACGGGACGGCGAACGGCGCGCGCGGGGACGACGACGACGACGACGACGACGACGCGCGCGGTCGCGGCGAGGGAGAGAAGCGCGACGCGCGCGCGAGGGACGACGACGGTCGTCGCGCGAGGGTACGCCGGGGGTGGATTTAACATCGTTCCCGTGCCCGATCGCGTCGTGGCGTTGGTGCCGTACTTGTTGCCGTTGTTGAGCGCGTTGCGGTACGGGCGCTTCTTCTTCGGCCAGTTTCCAGCCGCGGTGGTGCTGTTGAAGCCGTTGATGCCGATTTTGCGCGGGGTGGCGATGTTGCCGATGGGGAATCTCATAATGTTTTTCGCCATATATCTTGGGATCGCGAAGAATCAAAACTTGTCGCGCTTTTGCCGCTTCAACGGTATGCAAGCGATTTTGCTCGACATCGCGTTGATTTTCCCGTCTCTCCTCGAGGCGTTGTTCGGACCGGGTATTTTGGGCATCGGTTTACCGGGAATCGTGACCATGATCATGCACAACGCCATCTTTGTCGTCACTCTCGCCGCCTTCGCGTTCGCCGCGGTGGGTTGCATGAGCGGTCAATACATCCGATTCCCGATCCTCGCGGAAGCCGCCGAGGCGCAGATGGGGTACTAATAAACCGTTTTGATGGGAATCGACAGTTGGCCGGGGAGAGAGGCGCGGGCGGAGGCGGACGCAGCGCACTATTACGCGATGCCAATCGAAGCTTTTTAATAAAATGAAACAACAACTTTTTCTTTCTAGTATCCGTCGGATTCGTCGCTGGGCGAGCGCGGCGGCACCGCAAAGCCTCGATCTGACGTTAAGGACGACAGGCGCGCCGCCTTGTATCGCGTCGCGCTTTCATCCGCGTCCGGTGATGATCGCTTTTGACGCGGCGCAGAGGTGTCGGCGACGTCTTCATCTTCAGAATCTGGTACTTCATCATCGTCGTCCCCTTCCGTATCAGCGACTGGCTCATCTTCTTCAGATTCTTCCTCGGCTTCAGATTCTTCCTGTTCGGATTCTTCCTCGGTGTCTTCGTCTTCGGATTCGCTCTCAAGTTTCTTCTTCTTCTTGGGCGCTTTCGCGGCAGGTTTCACAGCTGCGCGCATGGGCGGCATGCGACCTTCCGATGGCTTCGCAGCGATCAGAGTACTCGGTCGTTGATACGCCGGCATCGCCGTCGCCTGCGGCGCAACTCGCGGCGCGAGCGGACGTCGCGCCGGCGGCACGAATCTGGTCGGCGGGCGCGTCGAGTGCGACGGCATCGTCGGCGTCGGCTTCTTCTCAGACGCTTCCTCCGACTTCTTTTCGGGTGCTGGAGCTTTCTTCGATTCATCAATAGCCGCGCCCTCAACTTTGAGCGAAAACACGAAGGATACGTCCTCGCCCGCCGACTTTTTCATCATATCGTCGGGAACTTTGTCCATGCGGTGATGGTGCGCCCACTCGTCGAGCTTTTGTTCGTCTGCGTCGTCGATTTGTTCCTCCCATTCCTTGTATTCCGCGTCCGGGTCGCACCCGAGGTCGTCACCGTTCCGCGCGGGGCATCGCTTGCAACCGCACGTGTCGTGCGTATCCGAGTACGTCGTGCAGTCCAACGAAAACAACTTTCGCAACTCGTCCTTGGACATGACGGATTGTTCGAGTTCCCCCGAACCGTTGACGACGTTTTGCAAGCTTTCCTTGGACAGTTGACGCTGGAAAACTTTCTCCTCGATCGTGCCCGCGGCCAAAAAGCGATACAAGTAGCACTTCTTCTTTTGACCGTCGCGCCAGCACCGCGCGGCGGCTTGCTTGTCGTTGGCGGGATTCCAGTCGGGATCGAATAACACGAGACGATTACCTCCGATGAGGTTGATACCGCATCCGCCAGCCTTGGAAGACAAGAGAAACACAAAAGAATTACTCGTGGGATCATTGAACTGTTTGACGAGCTTTTGACGCTTTCCGATAGACGTCGAGCCGTCGAGGCGCACGAACGGGTAGTTTCGCTCGCGGCACATGTTGCCCACCAAGTCGAGAGTTTGCGTGTAATTGGAAATGATGACGATACGGTCCTTAGTCTCGGCGCGCAAATTAGCGAGAAGACGCGCGAGTACAGCAAACTTTCCACTGTGCTCTTCCCAGCCGTGCATCATGCCACCGCCACCGCGACCACTCCGCCCCCCGCCGCCGTCGTACATTCCGGGAGTAAAAAATTCCGCGCACGTGCTGAATCCGCTCGCCGCTTGACCAGTGTTCTTTGCGCCATTAATCATGTCGTAAATCAATTTCGGGTGATTGCACAACTTCTTTAACGCCGTGATTGCGGGTAACACGGCCGTCGCCTTTCCAGTCAACGCCTGATTCGCCGCCTTTGACGTGAGAAAGTGCTCGTACAGCGCCTGCTGAAGCGGCGAAAGCTTACAGCACACGACTTCCACGACTTTCGGCGGAAGGTGCTTACTCAAAATCGTGTTCGTGCGACGCAAGATAAACTTGTTGACGAGATCAGAGAGCTCGCTATTCGCCTCTTGCGCGCGTTCGAGTTCCTTTTCCGTCGCGTCTGGTTCGCGTCCAGCCAAGATGGGTCGCTCAAACTTCTTCGCGAACTCGGGAGGGGTGCCGAGCAAGCCGGGATTGCAAAAGCCAACCATCGAGTAAAACTCATCCAAGTGATTTTGCATGGGTGTCCCGCTCAGCATCACTCTTCGCAAGCACGGTACCGAACACAACGCCTTGTTCGTCAGCGTCTCGCCGTTTTTCAGGCGATGCGCTTCGTCGCACATGATCAAATCCACCGCGCCGTCAAAGTTGAAACGGTCCGAGTGGATCCTAAACGTTTCGTAGCTCACAATCATGACTTGCGCGAGATGTCGCGGGGCGAGAAATTGCTTCACCGAGCTCACGACTTCAGCGCGAGTGGAGTCGCAAATGGGCAACGTTTTCACGCGCCCATTCAACCACTTGTTGCACTCGTCGTCCCAGTTGGACACCAGCGACGTCGGACAGACGATTAACGCGCGCTTCACCGCGGGCGTACCATCGATACCTTGCTTCAAGAGCGTCCAGAGCAGCGTGATCCCTTGTAATGTCTTACCTAAACCCATGTCATCCGCGAGAATGCACCCTTGGCCTTCGAAATCGCGCAAACCCATGACGCACTCAAACATAAACTTGACCCCCTCGCGTTGGTGCGGTCGCAACCATCTCGTGAGCATGCGATCGACCACGATCGGTTTCGCGCTCGCCCCACCGGCCGTCGCGCTCGTCTCTCCACCATCACCCTCGCGATCCGGCTCCCAAAGCACTAAATCCTCGATCCCTTCCGGCAATACGATCGCCTCCTCCGTCGCCGCGCACTGCGTCGGCTTCGGCAACGCCCTCGCGACGTCGCTCGCCTTCGACCCCCACGGCACGAACACCCGTCGACTCGCCAACCGTCGCTCCAATTCCGCTGTTCGCACGAATCGCGATCGTTCGACGCGCGCGTTTCATCGTCAGTCTTCGCGCGCCGCCTTCTTCCCTCGGGTGCCCGGTTTCCCTCGCCGACGCGAAGATTCAAACGCGTCTCGCGCGCCTCCATCCCATTCGCATCGCCGTCGCATCGCATCGCTCGTCCCGCACCGCTCCGATTCGGCGCGTTCGGAAACGGCGATTTAAACGCCCGTTTCAGCGTCACCGCCGGGTCCTCCACCGTCAGTCCCCGCACGTACGGTCGCGCGCACGTCTCCAACGTCCCGTTCACGAGCGACGCGATGTTCGCCGCTTTCACGTCCCGTTGCGTCACGACGACGTCGTCGTCGTCGTCGTCGCCATCGCGCGCCTCGTACGCTTCGTCTCCTTCGTCTTCGTCTTCGTCGTCGTCGTCGTCGTCGTCGTCGTCGCTCGACCGCATCGCGTCGTCGTCCGCGGTCGGCGCGGCGACGCCGCGGCGACACCGCGCGGTCGCGCGCGCGGTGATGGGGCGCGCGTCCCTCGCTCTACGGCTCGTGATTTATTCGAAAAAGCGCGCGTTCGAGCGCAAAAGTTCTCCATGTAGTAAAAGGTGCGCGTCGAAAAAGGTGCGCGAGATAAACCCTACGACGCGCGCGCCGCGCGATCGACGCGACGGCGCCGCACACGTCGTCGCGACGGACGGACGGACGGACGACGGAGGATGCACCTGCGTCGCGTCGCGCGCGCGCTTCTGACGCGCCGCGCGGCGTCGCGCGCGTACGTCGCGAGCGCGTCGCGATCGGAGAAACAGACCACGGGCATCGTCGGGCTCGACGTGCTCGACGACGCGAAGGCGACGTACGAGGCGATCTGCGAGGAGGTTTTGCGCGAGGTCGAGGTCGGGATCCCGAGCGATGCGGGGTATCGCGAGGCGGTGACGAAGCTGTACGCCGAACGGTTGGCCAAGGTGAGGGCGGGAGGGAGCGTGAGGGAGATCGAGGACGCGATCGGGGAGGGGCAAATCGAGGAGATGTACGAGGCGGCGAAGGACGAGTTGGCGCTGATTCCGAAGATGCGCGCGTGGAAGCCGTGGGATTTTGATCACGAGATTGAAATCATCGAAGAGCCGAAGGAGAATCCGTATTTTGCGGAGGCGGCGAAGGAGGATTGATCGTCGTCGTGGGTGTCGCGTAGTGTAATAATATGGGAGGAATGGGTGAGAGAAGGCGCGTCGTCGACGGCGACGCTGGACTCAACTACTAAAACTCGTCTAATTTCTACGCCGGGTGCTCGGCGGTAAAGTTGACGACGCCGCGACAGTTTGCGGCGCCGCAGTTGCATCGTAACGTCTGATCGGCGCCGAGTCTATACTCGTACAAAATTTCCTCGCCGGGCTGGATGTTTCGCGACGCGAATAAGCAAATGTGGTTGTCGTTCGCGGCGTACACTTGTCTCGAATGCGCGTTCGGCGCGCACGAATGGTTGGCCAAGTTTGCGAGATTTCCTGCACACGTGGCGTCTAAGCGCACGGGTTGATCGTCGCCGCCTAGCGCGAAGATGTACGTCCCGTTGCCGAAACAGGTGTCGTACACGTCGCGCTCGCGAATATCGGCAACGACTGGACGCACGATTTCGCCGACGTAATCGATGATCATCTCGCCTCGCGCGTGCGCGCGTTTTGCGAATAAACCATAGCCGTGAATATACGATTTCCCCAGCGTCAAGCGATCTGAAATCGTCGCCTTCATGCGCTCGAAACGCTCGTTCAGATTTCGCGGCGGATCGGCAAGTGCGACGGCTCGAAGACTGAACGATTCCAAGCGACTCGTTCGCGCGCCCGTGACGAGATATGGTATCGAATCCTTTGGCGACACCGTCAACGCGCGAGCGTACGCGCCTAAAGGGTCAAACTTGGCGCACTGGAGTGGTTTCGCGTCTTCGTCTTTGTCTTCGACTTCGCGCGAATCCACAGTTGGCCTTGTCTTCGGTGTCTGAGTTCGCTTCTTCGGTGTCGACGCGCGCCGTTTGCGCTTGCGACCTCGCCAGTTTGCGCACGCGGGACAACTCGGAAACAAAAGTGTGTCGGTGTTTCGCAGAGGCTGTTCGTAACCCACGATGAATTTGCGAATGCCCGCCTGTTTCAGCTGCGCCACCGTGCGCGAGTGCGCGATGTATCCACACTCCGCGTCTCTCGCGCAGTACACGTGAAACGCTTTTTGACACTTTTTCGTACCCATGCACTGCGCGCACGCGCCGTAACTTTGCTCGCACACCGCGCACGTTGCTTTCAAACTCTCCGCTGGAACCGTGTCGACGCCTTCGATGGGCTCCGCGACGCCATCAGGATGCGCGAACGTGCATTCCGCCCACAACGCGCATACGACGTGGCACCACCTCCCACACAACGTTGGTTTCATCGCACCACCCACGTTCGGACACAGCGCGCACCGCGGCGGCGTGCGCAAGCCGAGTTCGCACGCTCGACACAGCCAACGCCCGCCCGTCGGCGCAGTCGTGACGCCGTAGCAACCCATGTGAACCAAAATCATGCACTCATCGCACTGCACGAGCACATCTTGGTCAAACTCTCGAACAGAATCACACACATCGCACTTTTCGACGCTGGGCGTCCTGAAGATGCTCGGCGTCTCGTCGGCGCCCGCGTTTTCGATGGCCTCACGCCGGCGCCGTTCGACCACCTCAGCCTCGCTCATCCGATACCTATTTCGCACCGTCGGTCGCACGTATCCCACGACTTTATCCATGTTCGGCAGCGCGCTCAACCTTTGCTCTATGCTCGGATCGCTGAACCCAAATACGTCGTCGTACGACGGACACGTCGTACGACGTCCCGTGGCCCGGTCGACGAAACGCTTCGCCTCTCGCGTCGCCGTCCCGGGATGATGCGCCACGAACGCTTCATCGTCGTAATCGTGCAGCACGACTCGAAACAAAGGTCCGAAACTCGTCGCCTCGATGCTCGCCGTCGTCGTTCCGAGGCTTCCGTTCGCCGCCGCGTCCCGGCGCGCGCGGTAGCCGTCGCAGAACGCGCGCGCGCCGTTCGCGTACCGCGCGTCGCCGACGACCGCGCGTCCGAGCGACAGCACGACGCACGCGCGCGACGACGTCGACGCCGTGGCGTCGCCGGCGTCCTCCGCGGCGCTGTCGACGTCGTCGCGCGTCGCGTTTGACCTCGACCTCGTGGGACCGACCGGCGTCTCGCGCGCGGCGTCGCGCGCCTCGCGCGGTGCGGGCGCGTCAGACGACGTCGCCAGCGCCTGCATCGTCGACGCGGCGCGGCGCGACGCGCGACGCGCGCTCGTGTGACGGTTCGCGCGGCGCGACGGTTGACCGGTACTGACCGGTACAAACCCGACCGGTACAACGACGCGCGTCCGGTGACGCCTGGACGGACCGCGGGCGATGGCGGCGTCGACGACGCGAATACGGACGTTTTTACGCCTGCGACCGCGTCGCGCGTCGCGGTCGGCGCGCGCGGAGGCGTCGATACGCGCGCTCGAGCGCGACGAAGAGGAAGACGAATCGACTCGCGCGCGGGTGGTTGAGTGCGCGCGCGCGGCGTCTGAACGACGCGCGGGAGCGAAGGATGCGAGACACGTGTTTGCGTTCGATGATGTGTTCGATGAAGACGCGAGTCAGGCGATGGTGTTCGATGCCGTCGGTCGCGACGTCGTGGAGGCGGCGCTGGGCGGGTACAACGCCACGCTGTTCGCGTACGGGCAGACGGGGAGCGGGAAGACGTACACGCTGACGGGAGGACCGGCGCGGTACGAGGATCGAGGCATCGTCCCCAGGGCGCTGTCGTTGATTTTCGAACGCATCGCAAAGATCGGAGCGGACGAGGATGCGAAGTTCACTGTGGAGGTGAGTTACGCGGAGATTTACATGGAACAAGGGTACGATTTACTCGCGACGACGTTGGACGAGCGACAGAGCGCGGCGCGAGGATACGCGCGAGCGTCAGAAATCCCATTACCAAAGGTTCGATTGATGGAGGACGAACACGGGTGCATGCACACGATGGATCTGACGACGCGCGTTGTGTCGAGCGAAGCCGAGGCGCTCGATTTGCTCTTCGTTGGCGATAGTAACCGAGCGGTGGCGGAGACGCCGCTGAATATGGCGTCCAGTCGATCGCATTGCATATTTACCATCACCATCACGCGGCGATCGCGCGGGGCGGACACGTTGCGTCGGGCGAAATTGAATCTAGTGGATTTGGCAGGGAGCGAACGGGTGAACAAAAGCCGCGTCGACGGCGCGACGCTGCAAGAGGCCAAGTACATCAACGTCTCGTTGCACTTCCTGGAGCAAGTCATCGTGGCATTACAGGAGCGCGCCGATGGTAACGAAAACATTCACGTGCCGTACAGAAATAGTTTGATGACGACGATGCTACGAGACAGTCTCGGTGGGAATTGTCAAACCGTTATGATTGCCACGGCGAGCGCGGACGACGGCGCGTTCGATGAGAGCGTTAGCACGTGTCGATTCGCCCAGCGCGTGCGTAAGATATCGAACGAAGTCTTCATGAATGAAGAACTCGACGTGGACATGCTCATCGCGCGTTTGAAGGAAGAAAATAAACGCCTGCGCGTGGAACTCGCATTGCTTCGGCGAGTGGAATCGAGCGAAAACGACGCGCTTGAGCTCGAGCTAAGCGCCGACGTGCTCGAGATTTTGCGAGCAAACGTGCGTATGTACGTGGATGAAGATGATTACGTGCTCGAGTGTGGATCAAGCGTGGCAAAAATTAGAGCCGTGCAGCAAATACTGCGCGACATGTGTCGGAGCGCCGAACGCGCCGGCGCGGTGACGGGCGCCGCGTCACCGCCAATGGAACCTTCGGCGATAGATCAAGGCACCGCCGACGCCGCTGATGCCGTTCATGAAGACCCGAACGAAGAGATATTTACGAAATTTTGTCGCGACATCTCGCGCGTGGCGCCGATGCTTCGACGTAAAACGGATGAGTCCAAGGCGCTCGCCGCCGAGGCGCGAACTCTCGCGCGACGCATGAACGAGCTCAAAACCAAAATCAACACCGATCGCGGTGCCCTGGACGCTCTCAAAATCGCCCGCATCATCGACGTTTCAGCCACGCCATCCGCACGCGAGCTCGACCTCGAGGTTTCCATCGACGACGGTTTTCGCGAGCACGCCTCGGCGCGCCGACGCCTCGAGCGTCTCCGCGACTCCGCGCGAGACGCCAAAACCACCATCTCTAACCTCAAGCGCGAGCTCGCCGCCGAATTCGAATCCTCGCTCGACTCGTCGCGTAAACCGTGATCGTAATCATAATCCGTTCGCCTTTCTTACGACGCTCGCTCGCGGGCGACGAAAGCCGCGCGTCTACTTCCCCTCCTTGTTCGACGTCTTCTTCCCCCCGAACAAGCTCCCGAACACGCTCCCGCGCTCACACGCGCACCTGTCTTCCACCGCGACGCCCGCGAGCGCGGATTCGATGTGCATGCCGCATCCTGAGCGAATCGCGTCCGCGGTCAGTCGTTCGGTCGAGCATTCGTCGCGCGCGGCGTCGTCGTCGTCGCGCGCGCGCGCGCGCGTCGAGGCGTCGATCGCATCGCGCGTACCCGCCCACGTGGGTTTATCGCACTTCGAGCACTGCACGCGTCGGCACATCGTCGCACGAGGCGCGAAGAAATGCGTCGGGGTGCCGAGCTCGCGCCGACCTCGGTGGCTTTTTTTGGCTCTCGGCGCGGCGCGACGAAGACGCGCGATTTGTTGAATCGTAAACTGTGAATTGTGATTGTCACCGCGGCGAACTCTAAAGCGCGCGATCTTCGGGGAGTTTGCGATCGACGTCTTCGTCGACGAGGGCGACGATCGGCTTGGATGGGACGTCGGGGAGGGGATGGCCCCAGACGGCGTCCGCGCGGATGGCGCCGTCGCTCGCGTCTTCGCGGGTGAAGACGATGTTGCGAGCGACGGAGTTGGACGTGCCGGGGACGCAGTAGCTGGGTAAGACGAGCGTGGGACGTTTGTCGCCGTCATCGGTGCCGGATGGAAGGAGGCGCTGCGAGCACAGAACGGGGGAGAATAACACGGCGCGGTAGTTGCGAGGACCGTCGTCGGTTTGCACGCTCATGGTGGCAAAGTATCCGGCGTCGAAGCCGCCAGTGACGACGCCGGTGACGTATTCACCGAGCATGGCGAGATCACCACCGCGAAAGTCACCAGCGCCCGCGGCGTGCTCGACATCGGCGCGAAATTGCATGTTCAAATGCGCGGCGGCGACACGGCGAAGACGCGTCACTTCGAGATTGTCTTTGGAAGATGTCGACGGTTTGGCGTCTTCTTTGTCAGGATGTTCCCCCTCGCGATCTTTGCGTTTGCGTGCGGAAGGTGGACCTTGAGCCATCTCCAACCACTCATCGTGCTCTTCCTTCGTCAGATTACGCCAAGCGGCTTGGAGCGCCTTTGTGCACTCGTCGTGTCCCATGCCCTCGTAAAGCTTTGCAGATTTGGTCAACTGGAACGTCGCGTAAACCTTGAACGCAACGTCGACGTCTACGCTCAGAGGTTTGGCGACTTTCGTCGAGGACGGCTGTGGCTCCTTCGCTTCGACTGGCGCCGGTACTAGCTGCACTTTAGATGCCGGTTGTTTTCGTTCTCGTCGTTCTCGATACTCTTCGTCTCGCAAACTCTCCGGCAAGGGGATTCTTCTAATTTCCTTCCCCGTCGCCTTTTCCTTCAAAATTGAAAACTTTTGGTCGTCACTCGCGATCCATTCGTACGGCACCTCGACACTCTCGGGCGAATCACTTCCAGCGATCGTGGGCGCCTCTTGATCCGAACTCGTTTGGAACGACGGCATGCGCTCCTCCGGGTCCATGTCTTCCCACTCGTCGTCGTCTACTGGGGCCAATCGAACGCCTGGGATGGGGAACTCTTTCGCCGCGACCGCCACCTCTCGCGTCGTTGACTTCTTCGTGGGCGACGCAACGACTGGCTGTGGGCTCGGCGTCGACTTTTCCACGGCGCCTACCTCCTCGTCGTCGTCCGGCGGTGCCAACTTCACCCCCGGAATCGACGCAGCCGTCGCGGCGACTTTCTTAGGCGCCGGCGCCTCCGGCGTGGGTGTATTTTCCGCCTCCTGTCGTGTTTGCTCGTCGTTGACACGATCGGATACGTTTACGGGTCCTGAGAACAAGTCGATTTCGTCTTCGTCCACGTCGTCCGGCGGTGCGAGCTTCACGCCTGGCACGGGAATGTCGCGCGTATCCGCGCGCGGCGGCGCGACGTTCGCGGACTCTTTAACTACTTGCACCGATGAGCGTTTTTCGACGTCTATCGTTGCGGGCGCCGGTGGAGACGATGTTTGGTGCGCATGCACTGGGCCTTTCACTGCACGCTTCGGCGGGGGACTCGACTTTGAAGCCGGCTTGGCGACGTTCTTCTTAGGATTCGGCGCGCGCGTCTTCGGCTTTTTCGCGAGAGGCGCGGCGACGACTCTCATCTCGGTTCCGCGCGTCCTGACTCCGCGCTCGAACTCCGCCGTCGCTTCTTTCGAGAAGAAATTAGGCGTCGATGGTCCTTTTGAAAGAGTCTTTTGCGCCGACGGTGCGGGCTCCGAAGGCTTCGGTTCCGCCGCCTTTGCTTTCCGTCTCGCCTCGGGCTCCGCCGCCGCCGCGACGTCTACCGCCGCCGCGACGATCTCCATCGACTGACGCGAACTCTTACGCTGCATCTCTTTCACCGCTGCTGAGTGCTTCTTCTTTGGCGGTAACCCCTCTGGGTGTTCTTGTGAAAAGGATTTTCGAGTCGAGCGCTGCGGCGGCGAGTCGTTCGGTTTGCCCTGCGTCGCTTTTCTCGCCGGGTGCGTCAGGAGCTGCAAACCCGTTAAAATGTACATGTGATCGAACACGCGGTGCGACTTGCCGCTGTCCACTCCTTTCAAGTTCAGCGTCATCCCTCCGAGGACGACTAAACCGTCGCCGACGACGGTGGCGGTGTGCATGAAGCGCGCGTCCGGCTCTTGCGATGGCGGCTCCACCGGGCTCCAGCACAGCTCCGTGGCGGACCACGCCCAGGTGTCGCTCAACGACACGCTATTCTTGCTTAACCCACCGAACACGATCATCGTATCGCCGTCGCTCAGCGGCGTCGCCGTGTGACACGCGCGCTCGCACGGCCAACACACGTTTTCGCTGTCTTCGCCGACGTACGCCGCCGCGTCGGGTTCGCGCCAAACCTCGTCGTCGTAGGGCATGTAGTACGTCTCCCTCAAAAACTCCGTCCCATTATCGCCACCGAAACACACCAACATCGTACTCAGCGCGCTCACGGTGTGAAACGCTCGCGCCGTCGGCGCCGACCCGTTCATCTTCACCTCTCTCCAAATCAACGAATCTAAATTCAACTCGTACGCGTCGGCGAGATACTTCCCATCCTCTCCCACCCCCCCGTGCACGAACAACCGCCCTCTCGCCGTCACCGTCGCCGCCGCGCCCGCGCGTTTCGTCGGTCCTCGTCCCTTCGTCGCCAACCGCGTCCATTTCCTCGTCTCTCGATCCATCGCCCGCGTCTCCCCGTGCATCCTCCCGCCGTCATCCGCGCCACCGAACGCGTACGTCATCGCCCTTTTCCTCCCGAGCGTTCGTTCCGACGTTCCATCGTCGTGCGCGTACGCCGCGCCTTCGCTCGCCGTCGGCGCGTCGCCGCTCGTCGTCAGCGTCCTCGCGTCCCACGTCCCTATCGGTCCGTCGCGTCGCGCGCTCGGCGTCAGTCCCGATCCGCGTTCGTGCGTTCGTTCGTTCGTTCGTTCGCGGGTCGTCGCGCGTCGTCGCACCGATCGTCACCGACGCCGCGTCGCGCGCGCCGCGCCCTCCCGCGCACGCGACGACGTTCTCGCGCGCGTCGTGCCACGCGACGCCTCCCGCGCGCGCGAGCGCCGATCGCGCGCCGCGCGGCGCGACGCGCGCCCAGCCGACGATGTCGCGCTCGCGCGCGCGCGTCGCCGTCGGCATTCGACGTCGCGTCGCGCTGTGCGCGCGCATCGAATCGTTGACCGATCGACACGTCGACGTCTCGCGCGATGGCGCGCGCGCGCGCGACGCCCGCGAGCGCGTGGACGCACGACGCGCGGAATCGCGTCGCCGTGGGGCGCGGCGTGCGTCTCAGGTACGTCAGTCGCGCGGATGTGAAATTCATGCACGATGAAATCTTCGAGCGCGAGTGTTACGGGTGCGCCGCGATCGCGGACGGGGCGAAAAGGGCGGGCGTCGTGATCGACGTCGGCGCGAACGTTGGATTGAGCGCGCTGTGGTTCGCGGCGAGGAGCGACGCGGTGATCGCGTGCGAACCGATCCCGAGGACGTTCGCGGCGTTGGTGGAAAACGTCGGCGCGCGGGAAAACAGGGGAGGCGAGACGACGACGAGGGACGCGGCGACGACGTGCGGCGTGCGAGGGGTGGAGATAAAAGGCGCGGCGCGCGATGGGCGCGGGATGGCGACGGTGTACGCGCACGACGTCGGCGTGGGGGGGGAGAGGCGGGACGCGGCGGATTTCGTCGAGTTTCCGCGCGCGGCGGGATGGGCGACGCGCGAGAACGCGAGAGACGACGCGGAGACGACGGAGAATTTGATCGCGTACGTCTTGGACGCGCTGAAGGGCGACGGTGGTGGGGACGATGGGTTGGAGAGTAACGTCGTCGTCGGCGCGGGACGTTGGTTGAGAGCGCGCGTCGCGGACGACGACGACGACGCGACGCCGCTTCGACGTCTCGCGAGCGTCATCGCGAGCTTCGTTTTGCGCGTCGCCGTGCGGTGCGTCGCGGCGTACATGCTGTCAGGCGCGCGCGTGGTGAAACGACCCGTCGTCACGGTCTCTGATCTCATCGAAGCGCACGGGCTCGATTCGGTCGATTTGTTAAAGATCGACGTCGAGCGCGCCGAGCTCGACGTCTTGAACGGCGTCGACGAGACCGACTGGGGCAAAATCCAACGCGTGCATCTCGAGTGTCACGACTCAAATTTCGATCGCGCGGTCGAAGTGTTAAAGTCCAAAGGCGCGTTCGACGTCGTTCGCGTCGACGCCTTATTCGGCTCGGCTCGTTTGCGCAACATCCGCGCCTCCAGACGCGTCGCGTCGTAGGTCCACATCCGTGTGATTCATTCACTCGCGCGTAGAAGCATACGACTATTCTTCGCGCTCGCCGCGCGCGCGCGTCGTCGCGTCGTCACGCGCGCATCGTCGCGCGTTCTTCGCGTTCGCCGCGCCTCGCGCCGTCGCCGCCCGCCCGACCGACCCCTCGCGCGTCACACGCGCGCGCGAACGCGCTCGATGCCGCCGAGTCGCGGTCGCGCGCGAGAACGCGCGAGAATGCGCGTCGCGACGCCGGGCCCGTCGCCGTCCGAGCCTCGCGCGCGCGGTGACGCGCGCGAACGCTCGGAGGATGACCGTTCGCAACTAACCGGTAATTTGGTGTCTCCGGCACCGAAAACGACCGCGCGAAGGCCGCCGACGTCGGAAACGCGCGCGCGCGGGGGGCTGAAATCGCGGTCGCCTCCGCCCTCGCCGCTGAAACGCGCCGTGAAGCGCGTGCAGCGCGCGTTGCCGCGATTCGTCGCGGTGTACGCGCCAAAGTTGCCAATTTTTAGCAGCGCGTTCGTGCTGCTCGCGTACGCGGTGCTCGTGCCAGCGTTCGGTAGGGCGTATCACATGGTGCGAACGGAAGGGACGATCGTGAGTGATGTCGCGAGCGAGACGTGGGAGATGGGGACGCGGTTTAAGGTGTCGTGGGATCGAGAGGCGCGCGCGTTGCGAGCGTCGTACGCGGGGGGCGCGGAGAGACGAGAACGGAATTCGGTGTGGTGCATGATGCGAATAGGACGAGGTGAAGGGTGCGAAGGACAGAAGACGTGGGATGCGTGGAGCACAGTGCCGGGGAAACCTTTCGTGCGCGTGGCGAATGGACCGATCCGCGTGCATCAGTTAATCTCGGGGCACTTTAAGATTACCATGAAGGCTATTCTGAAGACGAGCATACAGACGATAGATGAGATTGAGCACGACGCACAGGCGAATAAGCTGGTGATGCGAGGAAAACTCGTGAAAGAAGACGCGAGACTCGATCGATGGTTGACGAAATTGGGGGATTTGAGCGCACATTTACGCGAGCGCACGGTGAAGAGGCAGGCGTACGTCGCGCAGAGTAAACTCGTAGCTTCGTACGAGTTTACGTTAGAGTGCGATGGGGAGGATCGATTGGCGTTCGCGATCGATTGGGACGACGAAGTTCCCGGCGTCGTTCGCGCCGGTCGCCGTCGAAGAACGGTCGGGTTGAATCAGCTTGATTTCGTCTACGCCATGGACCCAGACGAGCGCGTGTACGGGCTGGGCGAGCAATTTTCTTCGTACAATCATCGCGGGCGTCGAGTGCCCGTGATTACGGGCGAACAAGGCATGGGTCGCGGAGTGCAACCTTTATCATTCATGTTTAATTCCGTCTTCCCAGGGTCGGCTGGGTCCTGGCACACGACATACACGGCGATTCCGCATTACATCACGCACAAGGCGCGATCGGTGTTTCTGACGAATTACACCTACAGCGAGTTTGATTTCACCGAGGAAGAAAGTGTCGTTATTCGCGCCGCGGCTCCGAGTGGATTGATCACCGGACAAATAATCGGTGGGTCTAGCATTCCTGACGTTTTACGGGCGTACACTGATTATGCCGGACGCATGACGCCGCTTCCGGAATGGGCGATGAACGGCGTCATTCTCGGCATGACGGGTGGTCCACAGAAAGTACGTCAAGTGTACAAAACATTGGGCGAAGGCGGTGTGAAAGTGGCTGGATTGTGGCTCCAAGACTGGGGTGGCGTGCGCAACACGTCTATCGGGATTGAACGCGTTTGGTGGAATTGGCGTCTCGACGAGACGCACTACACGGATTGGGACGCGCTGCGAGAGGAAATCAAACCAAACGGCACGCACCTTCTGACATACGTCAATACCTTCTTGATGGATGCGAATTCCGACAAAGGATTACTTTATAGAGAGGCGAAGGAGAAAAACTACATGGTACGCGATGTCAAGGGTGAAGTATATAGACTCGGCTCGGAACCGGGCGTGACATTCGGTTTACTCGACTTGTCCAATCCCGAGTGCGTGGCGTGGATAGAGGATATCATTGTCGACATGCTGGAAACGACGGGCGCGATGGGCTGGATGGCGGACTTTGGTGAATATCTCCCTTTCGACGCGGTTTTGCACTCAGGGGAGTTGCCCATCGAAGTGCATAATCGTTATCCTGAGGATTGGGCAGAGGTGAATCGACGAGCGATGCGGCGAGCCGGTCTCGAGGGCACAGGTTTCTTCTGGAGCCGCAGTGCGAGTACGAAGTCCCCGAAACATTCCGCGCTTTTCTGGCTTGGCGATCAAATGGTCTCATGGGACGCGTACGACGGCATCAAAACAGCCGTGCTCGGCGGATTATCAGGCGGATTGTCCGGTCTTACGTTGACGCACAGCGACGTCGGAGGGTACACCGCCCACCCGCTCAAGCATCGTTCGGAAGAACTCCTGATGCGATGGATGGAGCTGAACGCATTCGCCGACGCGATTTTTCGCACACACCAAGGTAATCGCCCGCATCACAACGCACAGCCATGGAACACGCCAGAGTTGGTGGAACATTTGAAGTTTTGCGTGGATATTCACGTCGCGCTCAAGCCGTACAAAGTCGAGCTCATGCGAGAGGCCCAAGCCGTGGGGCTCCCCATGACTCGTTCGATGATCATTCACTACCCATACGACACCAACGCCGCCAATATCGCCACGCAATTCCTCCTCGGACGAGACATTCTCGTCGCCCCCGTGTTGGACAAAGGCGCCACGCACGTGCACGTTTATCTTCCGCCCGGCGACGTGTGGGTCGACGCCTGGACGACGCAAAGAGCGCCCGTGCAGCCCGACCTCATCGGCTCTGACGAAGGTGGCCGAGGGTCGTGGATCACTGTTGACACTCCCATGGGTTGGCCCGCCGCCTTCGTCCGCAAATCCGCCGGCAAATTCGCGCTCCGCGCCGCCGCTCGCCTTCGAGACGTCGCCATGGAAAAAGGCGGCGTACCTCCGAAACGTCGTCTCCGCGCCATGGATCCTGTCGACCGCATCGTGTTAGGCTTTTTATAATCGATGAATTATAATCGACAAACGAGTCGCGTTTTCTCACCAGCACCGCCGTCGCAATTCAGCGTCGACCGGGCGCGACGGGGTTTAGGCTGTCGGTGTAACACTAAAGAATTTCCTTCCTCACAACGAAGCGCGCGCGACGACACCGCGCTCGTCGTCAAAAAAAGTCAGAAAGTTAAGGATGGCATCGCGCGGTGCCGAACGCGCGCCACTGCTCGCGGGCGCGTCGCGCGCCGCCGCCGACGACGTCGAAGGAGGCGCCCAACACCCCGCGATGATCCGGCCGAATCATCGCTCGAAGGCGTGGACGACGAAGCTCGCGATAGGCGCGACGCTCGTCGCCGTCGGCGCGCTCATCGGTGGCCTGACGACGTCCCGCAACGGCGCGAGCGGGTCGTCGACGTCGCTGTCGTCGTGGTTGGCGGGCTTCGCGGCGCCGTCGAGCGCGGAGGCTCGCGAGGGCGCCGGGCGACCGGGACGCGATGTGAAAATCACGCTCTTGACGGCGTGTTCGCCGCACGATATGATTCGAATGAATCCAGGGACGTGGCATCACAGAGTCGGGGCGAAGGTGACGACGAAGGATCACGATAACGAGATGGCGTTTAGGATGGCGCACGACTTGCACGAAGATCCGCTCAGGTGCGGGACGTACACCGGTACGGTACGATTGCGCGCGGGTGTGCAGATGAACTTCTGGCTGTATCCGATCAAGAACGATGCGAACGAAACGTTGGTGTACGATGAACAGTTTGAATTCGCGCAGAGCGACTCGGGATGCCGCGACACCGGCCACGGAGGCGGCGGCGATCCCAACTGGGATCGTTGCAGTCCAAAGTTCTCGCCCGCGCCTCTCGCGTTGGTGGGCACCGGTACCAACGATAGGAATTGCGTGCAGCGATTCGACGTGTATTACGACGAACCCGATCCTGGGCACGAGACGTTTTTCAATCGTATTTACGACGGGCGTCAGACCACTTTCGTGTGGGGGTCGTGCGGGAACGCGTGCGCCGACTACCAGCCGCCGCAATGTCCGGTGTGCGCGATCAACGAGTTCGTGCAAGGACACAGGTGTACGCCGTGTCCGCCCGGTTCGACGCACTACGCTGGAGCGCAACCCGCGGGCCCGGACTCACAGTGCGCTCCCATTCGATGCGGTCCGAACGAACTCGTGAAAAATCACGAGTGCGCGGCGTGCCCGCCCGGCACGACGAACGATCAAGGCGACAGCTGTATGGAAGCCGATAGTTCCTGCGATCACACGTTGTGTGGAATCCATCAAAAAGTTTCCAACCACGTGTGCGTCCCATGCGAACCTGGCAAAGAAAACGCCGCGGGCGACGACGCGTTCGGCGACGACACTGAGTGCACCGACATCGTTTGTGGGTCCAACCAGTACGTCAGAAACAACATCTGCCGAAACTGTCCAGCGGGAACAACTCGACCGATGGGAGACATCGCGTCGGCGGAAGACACGACGTGTATCCCGACGTATTGTGGCGAACACGAACGAGTCTCGTACCACGTCTGTCGCGCCTGCGCGGCTGGGACGGAGAACGCTGCGGGCGACGACGCCTCCGGGCAAAACACTTATTGTGAAGCGATCATGTGCGGAAGTAACCAACGGGTTCAGAACCACTTGTGCGTCGCGTGTCCGGCCGGTTCAACATCGCCCTCTGGCGCAAACGCCGCCGGTGGCAACACTGCGTGCACGCCGACGCTCTGCACCGAACACATGCGAGTGGTTGGTAACGCGTGCGTGCCTTGCCCGGCTGGCTCGGAGAACGCCGCGGGTGATGACGCAACGGGTGATGACACTACGTGTGATTACGGTATATGCGAAGAAAATCAGCATATCAAAAATCACGTCTGCACCGACTGTGCGCCGGGGACGCATCGAACCGCTGGCGATATCACGACGAGCGCCGACACAACCTGCCCCGCAATCCTCTGCGGCGTCAATCAAAGAGTCTTAGGCAACCAATGCGTGGGTTGTCCGCTTGGAACGACGAACGACGCCGGCGACGACGCTTCGGGCAGCGATACCGAGTGCGATCCCATCATTTGCGGGTTGAATCAGCACGTCATATCTCACGCGTGCGTCGCGTGCCTTGACGGCTCTGCGAACGAAGCCGGCGATAACGCCGCTTTAGGCAACACGGATTGCGACGTCCAAATGTGCGGCACGAATGAAGCCGTGGAGTCAGCCGTGTGTCATAAGTGTCCCGACGGCGCATCTCACGAAGCTGGAGATTCCCCGACCGGAGGCGATACCTCGTGCGATGACCTCTACTGCCACGTTAACATGAAAGTTCTCAGTGGTGCGTGCGAGCCGTGCCCACCCGGGACGGTGAACGCCAATAACGATCCGGTGAGCGGTGGTGATACGACGTGCGATCCGGTGCTTTGTCCCGTCCACATGCGAGTTCAAGACAACGCGTGCGTGCCGTGCGACGCTGGCATGGAAAACGCTGCGGGCGATGACGCGAGCGGGAAAGACACGACATGTGACATCGTGCTCTGCGAAGAAAACCATCGCGTGTCTGGCGGTGCGTGCGTGCCGTGCGAGCCGGGTGAGTCGAATGAAGCCGGTGACTACATGCTCGGCGCGGACACCACGTGCGAACCGATCCTTTGCGGCGTCAACCAAAAAGTCTCAGGCAATGAATGCGTATCGTGCGAAGCTGGGACGACGAACGACGCTCAAGACGATGCAAGCGGCGATGATACCACATGCGACCCCGTCGTGTGCATCGCGAATCAATACGTGACGGAAAATACGTGCGCGTCGTGCGCTGCGGGAACGACGGCGCCGCCGGGCTCTCTCGCGAACGGCGACGACACGACGTGTGCGGCGACGCTTTGCGCGACAAACGAACGCGTCGACGAGAATCACGCGTGTGTACCGTGCGACCCGGGGATGACCAGCGCCTCCGGCGCCGACGCCAGCGGCGCGCCGACAACGTGCAAAGCTATTCAGTGCCTCGCCAATCAGCGCGTGCAAGATCACGCGTGCGTATCGTGCGATCCGGGCTTCACCGCGCTTCCGGGCGGCGACGCCTCGGGTGATGATACGACGTGTCAGCTCGACAAGAACGCGGCGTGCCAAACGAATCAGCACGTCGTGGACGGCGCGTGCGTCCCCTGCCCCCCGGGAACCACCAATCGCCCCGGCGACTATTACACCGGCGAGGACACGACGTGCGACGCCGTTTTGTGTGGCGCACACGAGTACGTCTCTTCGCACGTGTGCACGCCGTGTGCGTCCGGCCGAGAAGCTCTCGGTGGTGCGGATGCGAGCGGTGATGATACTGTGTGCGGCGATCCTATTCCCGCCACCGCCACCAAAGTGACGCCGGAATCGGCGCAGGACACGTACACCGCGCCGCTTTCGAAATCCGGGAGTGGCAAGGTGACGATGTCGATCCCCGGCGACCCGGGCGCCCCAGTTGGAGAGTTTTCCCTCATCGCAACGGCGTACGGCGCCGAAATCAAACAAGACGTTCGTCAAGTGTCGTGGTACGCGTGGAGGGCGGCATCTCGCAGCCTGAACGTCCACTCTCAGTGGGACAGGAGCAAAAGTCAACCATGGCTACAAAACGCGAACGTTGCGTATCTCTTCACCTTGAGCGAGCTCGTCGGCCAAGGAATCGTAGTGGGTATGGGCGACCACAATACCAGGCTCCGTAGTCACTATAGGCGCAGTTCGATGAAGACGCTGCCCGCGACGCAGTCGTACAGCAAAAAAGGCTTGGCGACTGGAGCGCATCCCGTCATTTTGATCAACACTTACACGCCCAACAACTGGCCGGATACGTTTGTGTGCAACGTGTTCAAACTCAACACGAAAGGTGGGACGTTCAGAGTGCGCGTCGGACGCGCGGATAGCCACGGTCATGGTTGGGGCGATAACGACATTCGCGTCGTGTACGCGGCGTTCAAGCCAAACGCCCCGTCGTTGACGAATGACATTCTCGCCGCCGGCGAGATTCAACTTCCGAAGCCTCTCCCGATCGGCAAAAAGACGTTTTCAAACGTGACGCTCGAGCACAACTTGAACAGGCTCGACTATCAATGCCTTGCGACGGTTCGAATCGACACCGACAAGGACCCCACTCGCTCCATCGCTGTCGAATGTCAAGCCGGAACCGCGAACACCATCACCTTTATGGCTGCGGATTTGGAACTTCGCGCTTGGGACACATACGGGCCGGATGTGTTCGTGTCGTACATGCTCATCCCACTCGTCGGTGCGCCGGTAATTAAACCCGATCACTTTTCGGGCGTTCCGACGATCGTCGGTTGAGAGCGCTTTAATTTCAGAGTTTTAATTACAGACCCTAAAGGTCGAAATCGCGCAGAGCTTCGAGCGCCAGGGCGTAGTCTGGCGATAAACGTAACGCCTCACCGTAACACCCTTTCGCTTGTTGTAAACGCTCCTCTTCATCGTTCACTTCACCGAGAGACGCGCTCAGGCGTAACGCGTCTCCCCAAGAGACGTAAATCTTTGGCGAATCGCGATCGATCGCCGCCGCGGCTTTGAACTTTTCCGCCGCGGCAACGGCGAGAGATTCAGCATCCATTGTCGCGCCTTCACTACTGAGCACCAACTCGCTCCTGAGCGACAACGCGGTGCCCCATCCCGTGAGGGCTTTAGCTTTGATTCCGCTCGTATCGCTCGCGACGCCGTCTGGAGAAACCTTCATCTCCTCGGATTCCGCCTCTGCTGAGACGATTGCCGCCCGAAAATATCGACCTGCTTGGACCAAATTTTCCTCTGCAAGTTCCAAGTACATTTCCGCCGTGCCATCCAAACCGACATTCACGCGCGCATCGCGCGCGCTTGCCGCTTCGCGTAAAGCGAGCTCGGCGAGCACGGCTTGGACGCGCCCTCGTGCGAGGTGCGCATTTCCTAAATTCCCGACGGCGCGCGACGACGAGTCTCCACTCACTGCGAGCTCTAAAAATTGAATCGATTCCGCAAACAGCTCATCGCCTTCTTCGAGCATATCCACGTCGTTTCCAGCGCGTCGCGCCACGTCTCTCCCCGCGCGCAAAGCCGTCAATCCCTTTTCAGAATTCTCCGCGATTTCGTTGGGCGTATCCGAGGATTCTATCTTCTCCTTCAGTTCTGCTTCGTACTTGGCCACGTTTTCTGCGTCTGCAGCACCGACGAAGGGATCCCAAACCTCTTCGTCGGGATCGATGGTAGCAGAAGAAGAAACTTCCCCGTCTTCACTCGGTGGAGGCGGTGGTTTTGAGTTCAACAAGGCTTGCATGTTGGCAAACGCCTCCTCTCGCGATACGTTGGCATTCATCGCCTTTTTCTTGGGTGAATCTCGAGTGGGCGTCGACTTTTCACCGACCCACACCAATTCTTCCTCTGCCGCCTCGTCGGACACGATGGCCGCCTGCCATTGCATCTGTTCCTCCACCTCGGACGAGGGCTCGGCAGCTTTCAACTTGTCCTCCGCCCACTGCTTCACCGCCGCCGCCGCTTCGGCGCCGCCCGCGCCTCGACCAGAGGACGATTCGTCTCGTCGCTGCGACGTCTCCAGCGCCATTTTCAGATCGGCGACACTGTCCACGATGCCCTGAATGTCCCGCGAAATTTCTTGGCGTATCTCGACTCGCAAGTCTTCCAAGTCGTCCTCGACGACGCGGTCGGACGCGTTCACGCCCGCGTCGATGGCGTCTAAACGACCAATCATCGCCTCCCACTGACTTTCATCGAGCTTAGACGCCAGACTCTGCACTATAGTATCCTCTGCCGTCACAGCATTGATAGATCCCAACAACTGCTCCACCGCTTCGCGCACTTTGGCGCTTGTGCTATCGGCGACGGCGGCGCGCAGCTCGGCGAGTTGTTCGCTCGACAGCGTCGCCGTCGCCGCGCTCGTCGCGTCAGAATCTCGCACGACTCCCTCGACGACGTCACGTATCTCCCCAGCAAGCGATTCCATGGGTTCGCGTAATCCTGCGGTGTCCTTTTCCACGTTTTCCACGAGTTCCCACAGCATCGTCATCTCCTTCTTCAACTCCCCCGTGGCGCTCTGCGCCGTGGATCTAAACTCGTCGCGAACGCTCGCGATTCCCTCCCGAGCGTCCACGCGCGCGGCGGCCAAGTCTCTCGCCAACATCCCCGCCACCGCTCCACTATCTCGCGCTGTCGCCGCCGCCGTCTTCGCCGCTTCAACTTGCGCTCGTTCCACGCTCGATAATCGATTCGCGAGCGCCTCGAGCGCGGGCGTCACGTCTCTTCGCACCGCCGCCGCCGCCAGCGGCGCCGCCTGCGCCGTCGCCTCCCGTATCGTCACGTTCCGGCTCGCCTTCGCTCGCAACGCCAGCATCTCATCTCTCCTCACCAGCGCCAGCGCCGCTCGCCGTTTCCTCACCCGTCGCTCCCTCGTTCTCCGCGCCAGCGCTCCCACCAGCGGCAGCGTCCCCGCGAGCGCGCCCAGCGCCGCCTCCCGCAGCGCCACCGACGCCAACCCGCTCGACACCGCCCCGAGCGTGCTCAACCGTTCAACCACCGTCAACCACGCCGTGAGAGACATCACGGACATCTCTCCATCGCTGACGTCGTCGTCATCGAAATCCAACGCGCCGTCGTCGTCGTCTTCGAACGCCCACGCGCTCGCCGCCGTCGCCGCGCGCATCTTCTTTCCCTTCGCGTCTTCATCCTCGTCCCGTGAAGCGCTCGACGCGAGCGCGTCGAGCGCGAGAAACGCGTCCGCGTCGTCCGCGTCGTCCGCGCGCCGCATCGCGCGTCGCGCGACGCCGCGAACGCGTCGCGAAGCGTGCGTGCCGCGCATTTCAACGACCGCTTCGATTCCCTCTTCGCGTCCTCGCGCGCGTCCGCGCGTCCGCGATCGCGCGCGCGCGCGCTCGGCGCTCGGCGCGACATCGCGGGACGCCGTCGCGCGCGTCGCGCGCGCCATCGCGCGCGCCATCGCGCGTCTGAGTGCGGATTACGATTCGAATGAACGATTCAATCTTCAAATCGTCACACGTCGACGCCGCGCGCGCGCGCGGGACCGCGCGCGCGCGCGCGAAACGACGGCGGTTCGAACGCGCGCGATGCCGGCGACGCGACGCGCGCGAAAGGCGCCGGCGACGGCGCCGGTGAGCGAAGATGCGCCCGCGAGCGATCCACCGTCGGCGACGTCGGCGGGCGACGACGACGACGACGCGTCGCGCGACGACGAGAGCGACTCGGACGACATCGAGATCGAACTTCGCGAGGACATCGACGTCGTCGCCGAGCACGAGCGCGCGGAGGCGGAGCGGGAGGAGAAGGAGAAGGAGGCGGCGGAGGCGCGCGCCGAGGCGGCGGCGGCGGCGGCGGCGACGAAGGACGAGGAAGCGGCGGACGGGGAGGAAGACGAGGGCGAGGCGATGGATGCGCTCGGCGTCGGGTCGAGAGGGGTGGTGGACGTGTACTCGCTGTCGAATTATACGTTTGGGACGAAACGGGCGCGAGGAGAGAAGGACGCGACGGCGGCGGAGCGACTGTTGCGAATGCGCGCGCAATACGAAAAGGAAGGGAAACGGCGGAGTGTGGGGGCGATATGCATGGTGAGCCAACACAGGACGCCGCACGTGTTGCTGTTGCAGATCACGCCGACGAGTTTTAAGCTGCCGGGGGGACGGTTGCGCGCGGGCGAGGGCGACGTCGAGGGGCTGGCGCGAAAGATGCGAAACAAGCTGCAACCCGAACGCGACGACGGGTTGGAGCAGTACGAGTTCGATATCGGTGATCAGGTCGCGACGTGGTATCGCACGTCGTATGAACCGCAAATGTATCCGTACTTGCCCGCGCACATCACGAAACCGAAGGAGGAGTACAGAATGTTCGTCGCGCACTTGCCGGAGAAGTGCTACTTCGCCGTGCCGAAGAACTTAAAGCTCCTCGCGGTGCCGTTGTTCGAGCTGTACGGGAACCCGGGAAAGTACGGCGCGGAAATCGCGAGCATCCCGCACTTATTATCTCGCTATCGATTAAATCTAGAGTAGTCAACGCGTGTAGTCGCATCACAAAGTCAAAGTCAAAAGTCAAACCGGCGCACGCGGCGTCGGCATGTGCAACCGACCAGCGAGTCGCCACCGCGCGTTGGGAATTTTCAGCCCGTGTTCGAACACCCAGAAGTCTTCCACATCCAAAATCTCATCGGGATCACCCGCCACTAATCGTCCCCGCGCGTCGTACGCCGCGAATCTTTGCTTCCCTCGAAACCGCGTCGTCAACTGCGCGAACCCCGGTCCATTACTATCGTTCGCGTTCGCCATGATCAACCGTCCTCGCACCACCTGACACTCATCGATCGATTCCAAATTCCAATCCACTCGCGCCCACCCCCCCCGCTCGCGGCTTTTCCGTTCCCTTTTCAAATCGCTCTGCGTCTTATCCGTCGTCGCGTGTCGCGTCTCGTGTTCCAGCGTCTTCCCGTGCCCCACGTTCGCGCTCGACGCGTTTATCATCTTATACATTTGTTTCGCCTCCTGTTTGAATCCCTCGAGCGTGAATCCACGCACTTCTTTCGCGCATTTCGACAGCGCGTACGCGTCCTTCGCTCGGCTCGTCGCCGCCTCGTACGCGTACCGCCATCCCTTGCTCGTCGTCGCCCACTCCGCGAGCGTCGGTCGTCGCGGCGGGCCGGCGTACGGTTCGGCGATCAGGTTCGAGCTCGTCTGCGCGACGCGCACGCCGCCGCCGCGCATCGACGCCGTCTGCGCGGGCGGCGTCACGCCCTTGAGCGACGCCCGGGCGTACGTCGCGCGCGCGACGACGCGCGCGTCGACGCGCGGCGCCGTCGAGGCTCGCAGCGCGTCGCGCGCGACGCGGAGGATCGCGCGCGCGGGCATGGCGACGATCGTCGGCGCGCGCGGCGCGGAATGACGATTCGGCTTCCCTCGCGCCACTGCGACGCGCGCGGAAACGAATGGAAACGCGCGGCGCGGGCGCGCGATGGACGCGTCTCGACGCGCGCGCCGTCGCGACGGAGGTGTCTCTCTCGGGCGCCGCGCGAACGCGCGACGCGGGCGTCGAGGGCGAGGACGACGACGATGATGATTGGGTCGTGGTGCGCGCGCCGGCGCGGCGCGACGACGACGACGGAGAGGTCTCGAGCGAGGTCGCGGACGACGAGGCGGAAGACGGCGACGGCGACGGCGACGGCGATGTCAACGTCGAGACGATGGATGAGGACGAGGGCGCGGACGCGCGCGGGAAGAGGGAGATGGATGCGATGGATGCGATGGCCGAGACGGCGGACGCCGAGACGGCGAGAACGATTCCGCCGCTCCCGGGGGAGGACGCTGCCCTGGTCGCGGAATATTACGCGCAGTTTCAAGTCAGAATGGAGCTTGATCGGGCGCGGCTAGCGCGGCGCGCGGCGGTGCGGGAGGACGAGGCGGTGTCGGCGAACGACGACGACGACGACGACGACGACGAATCCGAGGATTCGTCGTCCCAAACGGAATTCGGCGAGGAGAGCGACGCGGAGGACGACGACGCGGAGGACGACGACGCGGTCGAGGTGATCTCGAAATCAGATGTCGACATACGAGATAACGCATTCGATCGATTGCGTTTGAAAGCGATCGAAGCGTACCGTGAGCTCGAGAAGCGAATCTATCGAGTCGCGCGAGAAGGCGCCGAAGCCATCGCACCGTTGAGTCGAGATTTGTGGGATCGCTTTGTGCGCTGCACGAGACGGATGGCGCGGCGCAAATTCGATCTACAAAAAGAAGCATCATCGCTCACAGACGTCATCGTCGTCGTCACCGCGTCCGGAATCGCGTTTATCGTCGCGCGTAAATGCTTCTCCGCGTTGATGGCGAGAAACGATCGGGCCGAACGCGCCGCTCGATCCGTCGAAATCGATCTCGCGCGGTGCTGGCACGACGCAGGAACTTACGGATACTTTGTTTAGTCAACCCGATACGAACGCCACGATACGATGATGAAAGATGAGATTTTAGATGGTGCACCATCCAACGACGAGACTTCGCGGGCTATGGCTTGACAATATCGATGCGACGGCGAACAAAAATAAAAACGCTCACTCGTCGACGCACGCGGTTGTTCAGCGATGACAAACTTTCTCGATGCGTTCGAGTCATACTTCAGGCCGGAGGATGATCGATTCGCTCTTTGCTTGGCGGAGAATCAGGTCCCGCCTGAGTGCGCGCTGGCGCTCAAGCGCTTGTACAGCCTCTCGTTCGGTCCGTTGGCGGCGGCGATATACTTCATAGTCGTCATGTGCGTCGAGGGCAACGCCGAATTCGTAGGAAGTGCAGGTTTAGCAATTTTAACCACCATCATCTGCAGGCAAGCGAGCTTCTTACCGCGCGGCCGCTCGCTCGGTTACGCCTCTCATATGCGGAACGCTATGGCGATGTTCATGTCGCTCACAATCTCAAAGGGCTTTGCGATCATGTACTCCACATATGATGCGTGTAAGATGCCGACTGAAGCGCTCGGTGAGCTCGAGTGCTCGCATTTGAGATGGGCAACGACCGCCGTTATCGCAGTCTTCGGGTACATCACGTACGTCGCCTCGCTAGTCTTCACGCGACTTGCCGAATCCTACATCCTCGTCCACGCGGCGATGAGAAAAGAGGAAGTTTAGACACAATCGCGCGCACTCGATATTAGTCGTATTACATCATCACCAACCTTTACTTACACCGCCTCGCACTCCTGCGCGGAGTCGTCGACGTCGCAATCAAACATCCCTTTCGCGCTCGCCGTTCGCGAATCGTCGCCGCGCGACCACGTCCCGTAATCCTCCGCGAGCTGATTTAAAAATCTCGGCACCACCTGCGCGACGACCTGGTTCACCACGAACCGCCCCGTGCGCTCGGTGGACTTGATCGTGAACGGAAACCACCCCGGTACGATGATGTACACCCGCACGCTCGTCTCGCTCGTCAACTCCTTATACTCCCCGCCCCGCGACTCCACCACCGCGCGTTCCTCCGCGCTCAACGCCTCGCTTTCGACGTCGCACCACGTGACGTTGTTCACACTCACAATCTCAAACGCATCGCTCGCGTATTCCACTACTCCGCTCCCCGTCAACTCCATATCCTCCACGCGCACCTCGCACCCGCTCCCGTCGTCTCGCACTCGCACCTTCGCCTTCAATCTCGGCCGTAACGACAACCCCAAAAACGCCAACTCGCTCAGTTCCACCTTGAACGTATCATCGCTCACGCGTTCGACCGACTCTCCGTCCAGCGTGCTGTACTGCGACGCCGGCAGCGACATGTACGCTCGAACCGCTCGCGCCTCGGGCGCCTGATGCACGCGCCGCGACGCAATCTTCGTCGCGCTGAACGACGCGTGTCGCCCCTTTCGTCGCAGAAACGCGTCCAATCGCTCGTTCGCGTCGTCGTTCGCGTCGTCGCTCGCGATCTCGTCCACCGCGTCGTTCACGTCGGGCTCGCGGAGCGCTCGGAGCGTTCGCGTCGTCGCCGCGCGCTCGAGCGCGCGGCGACGACGCGGACGATGACTCGCGCCGTGCGCGCGCGTCGTCGTCGACGCCGTCGCGCGCATCGTCGTCGTCCGTCGCGCGCGCGCCGGCGAGCGGGCGGGCGCGAGAGCGCGCCGACGAGTGACGACGAGGCGATGGGAGCGACAAAGATATCTTTCGCGGCGACGGTGGATATGGCGGCGAACCGACGAAGGCGTCGAGCGTTGAAGTTTGGCTAATCGGCTAGTTCGCGCGCGCGGCGAGCGGGTCGTCTTCGTCGACCGAGCGGTACGCTTTGTATTCGTCGGTGTTCTGTATCCATCGCACGACGGCGTGCCAGCCCAAAGGCGAGGACGGTTCGCGGTTCATGACTTGTTCGATCGCGTCTCGCGCGTCGGCGTCGGTGAAATCGCAGTCGTTGTCGTAGAGGTACTGGAGCACGGGTAAGTGGCCGTTTTTGGCGGCGATGAGCATCAAATCGTTGTCTTGACCTTGAGGATTTTTGGACGTGGGCCAATCGGCGAATCTGAGCCCGCGAATGTTTTGGTGCATCCACTCGAGGCAGGCGAGATTGCCGAACTCGCACGCGCAGTACATGGTGTCGTAATCGATGCGCACGCCGCCTTGCTCGTGTAAGAACTGTAAAACGGTCAAAGAATCGGTGTAGTTGCCGTCTTCATCTCGACGTAACTCGTGATCGACGCGTTCACACGCGAAAAATGCGGCTTTGGCGTCGCGTCGCGCGCCTTTGCTGAAGGCCCACGCGAGCGTTGCGATCGGTCGGCGTCCGTCTCGCGAGCAGCACGCGACGAGCTCGTGATCCCATTTGTACGGGTTGGAGAACTTTCCCTCGTGTCTCACGAAGTATTTGCGCAACTCTTCGCATCGCTCGAGATCACCCGCATCGACCGCCGCGTGCATGACGGTGTAGCACTCCGCGAGTTGCTCGTCGTTCAGCTTGCGCTTCGGCGCGTACTCCCGGACGGGCAATCGTCCTCGTCCAGCCTTCGCCTTCGCCGCCTTCGCCGCCTTCGCCGCCTTCGCCGCCTTCGCCGCCTTCGCCGCCTTCGCCGGCGAAATCGCCATCTTCTTCGCCGCCGGCACGCACTGCCTCTGCAAAAACTTTTGCATCGTCTTGGACAGAAATCCCTCCCCTCGCTCGACCGCGTCCACGTCCTCGTCGTCCGGCGTCACCTCGCGCGTCTCGTCATTCGTCATCGACGCGCTCGAGACCCCGCCCGCGTCCGGCGTCGACGGCGTCGCGACCGCGCGCGCGAGCGCCTCCTTGCGTCGGACGAGTCGCGCCAAATTCGCCGCCGACGCCTCGAGCTTGCGCTTCAGTTCGAGCGCCTCGCGATCGCGCGACGACGCGCGGTCGATCGATCGACGCTCCCGTCGGCGGTCCATGCGCGACGCCGCGTCGACCGCGTCGCGTCGGCGCCGAACGCGTCGCCGAACGCCGCAACCGTCGGCGCAATCTGTCGGCACGTCTGTCGGCACGACGCCTTCTCGATCGAAGATTCCGTCTCACACATAACGCATACCCGTATGTCCGATGTTTGCATCGTCCTCGATGGGGCACCGAGCGCCCTGAATGCGGCGATGGAGACGATAAAAAACCGCGACGGCGCGCGCGCGCGGCGCGACGCGCGCGAGAGCGCGACGCGGCGCGACGCGACGCGCGCGATGCCGTCCGCGAGCGCTCGAAACCGGGGAAACTCGGCGTCGGCGATGGATTACCTTCGACACACGCGCCCGGGGTTCCCGAGCGGGCTCGAGGTGCGACGCCGCGCGCGCGCGAGGCGAGACGCGCGACGACGCGGACGCTATCCGAAAGATTAATCGAATCGAAACGATTCGAACGCGAGCCGCGATGACTGACGACGCGCGAACGACGCGCGAACGAACGAACAGGTGGTGGTGGTGAGCGAAGCGGGCGCGCATCTGGAAGCGGCGGTGAAGATGCTCGAGGGGGCGTCGTATAGGGTGACGACGATGCGAGGGATGGAGGAGGCGGCGCAGTCGCTGACGCGAGAGCCGGCGCCGAGACGAGACGTGATGCTGGTGGAGGCGAAGATGCTGCGATCGTGCCTGGAAAATCCGCACTCGAGGTGCGCGCGGATGTTTCCGATCGTGGCGAAGAAGGTGGCGATCGTTGTGTTGCAGACGGATGATAGCGACGCGGCGGAGCGGGAGTTTATCGTCCAGGCGATTTCGATGGGGGTGGTGGACGTGATTCGATATCCGCTCGTGAAGCAGAATACGGCCAATTTGTGGCAGCATACGGTTCGGAAGATGATCAAGGAGAAGGACGACCCCGAGGTTTTAGAGACGCTGAAGCGATCGTCGAGCGCGACGAATGTGCACAACTTTACGAAGCCGTTTTGCCGCGGCATGAACGTGCTCGACGCCGTGGCGTACGGTGAGGCGCAGTTGCGTTCGCCGACGCCACCGATGAGTCTGGATGCGATGAACGCACGTCAAGCGATGCTACTAGCCGAGACAGAGACGCGTAAGGTGCGCGAAACGTCGATGAACGCGGCGTCAAAGTTGAAAACGAAGAGCGCAAAGCTCAAGCGCGCGCCCGCCGCGGCCGCGAAGAAGCAGACGGGAGCGACCGCGGTCGCGTACCAACGCGCTTTCGACCAAATGCTGGGCACGTCACCAGACGAGTTACAGTTCTTCCACGGCAATACTATGAATCGCGCGTTGAGCATGCCTGACATGCGGGAACTCCCGCTTGGATTGCGACTCAACTACACGGACAGTTTCACAAAAAATCTCAATCAGCTCGAGTGTGTGGTGGACTCGAACGCGTTGCGAGCGGCGACGCAGGTAAACTACGACGAAGGCACGTACCCAAGTACGTTGTCTGATCGATCGATGAGCACCGGTAACGGCGACGATATGGATGCTCTCGACTACGTGTTGATGAATTCGAGCCAGTTTGGCGGTCCGGATGACGGAACGTTGTTCACTTCGTTCTCGTGATCATGAGCTGCCGCTGCTGCTGCTGTATACAAGTATTTAACGACTTCTCCTTCTTCGCAACACGTCATCAAGCGATTCTTAGGATCACGTTTGTTCAATAAATTCTTTTGCGCTGCCAACCAACCATCATCGCGCCGAGACAGAGACCGAGGACGAGAACTCTCTGGGGACCACACTCGCGCGCGCGACGACGTTCGTGACAAGGATCGAACCACACGAAAGTGACGTTTTCGCACTCTCACGCACTCTCACGCACTCTCACGCACTCATGACGCGCGCGTCTCATCTGCGCGGCTTCCTCGTCGCTTTGTTTTCTCTCCTGGCGCTGCGCGTCGACGCGCGGTACCGAGGACGCGCCGTCGGTGGACGCCGAATCTCTGGACGTGGGATCGGACCTCGCGCCGCCGATCGCGTTGGTATCGGTCGAAAGTTACTCGAAAGTTACGACAGTAACGACGCGACAGAGGTTGCGCCCGTGTTGCGTGAAGATGGTCACTGCGTCGTCGCGTACGATCAAATCGCGCGTCGACCTGAACTGTCGGAATTGAAACAAATCATAGACACGCTGCCGAGAATCAAGGACAAGCTGCAAGACCCCACGAGAGTTTTCACCTTGTTCTGTCCGACGAACGATGCGATCGAGAAGCTGCGAGCTTGGGAAGATTGGGAAGCTGCGCGGCGCGATCTCGTGGACGCGTTTGGCTCCACGCGATTGATGAGAGCCTACCTTTTGGCGTACCACGCCGTGCCAAACGCCACGTACACGATGTCACAGCTCGAACAACTTCGTGGCGACGATCGCTTTCTCGAAGATTATCTCAACAACGTCATGCCGCTGTACGTGGTCGAACAGAAGGCGAACGGTGTGGTAATCTCAGGACTCGGGTCCGACGCGCGAATCGTCGAAGCGGATATTCGCGCGTGCGGGGCCATTTTGCACTCGATCGATCACGTCTTGCTCCCGTTCGACGGCGACGACGAGTTCGACGGCGAACAGGTATCAGCATTGATCTCGGCCACGGACGCGCTTCGCAAGCGATACGGCCAACCGCCGCTCACCGCCGAAGAGAAGACCTCGATTCAGTCTTCCGACGACCCAGTCGACGCCGTCGGCGCCGTCGACATCGAATCCGTCCCGTCGGCGTGGACCGAAGCGGCGTACGAATACGAAGACGACGATTAAAAGAGTCACCGAGTACTTTTACCCTTTGCGATGATTCATTCACCGACATTTCATCAGACGCTCGCCGAACGCTCCGAAAACCTCAGTCCCGCCCGCGTCGGCGTCCCCCACACACCGGCGCGCGTCCTCGTCGTCATGGCGAGCGGCCTTCGCACGCTCGCGCGCGTCACGCTCGCAAGGCACCCACGCGCGTGTCCTCGCGCGTACGGACGCGTGCTCGCGAGCGCGGCGTCGAATAGAAAGCTCGCACTGGCCACCCCAGTGACGGACAGAAATGCGCCGACGATACCGTCTGCGCGGACGTGCGGGGCGCGAATCGCGGTGCGAACGCGCGCGACGACGTCGTATCCGTCGTGCGCGACGATGAAAACTATGCCCAAGCCCGGAAAACGACACGGAGACCTGCCGAAGAACTTTGAGCACCAAAACGTGGAGGAAAACCTGTACGAGTGGTGGGAGTCGCGCGGATACTTTGCCCCGAACGATGAGACGGCCACGGGACCGCCGTTCGTGATCCCGATGCCGCCACCGAATGTCACGGGAGCGCTGCACATGGGACACGCGATGTTCGTGACGCTGCAGGACGTGATGACTCGAAGCGCGCGAATGCGTGGTCGCAAGACGCTGTGGCTGCCGGGGACGGACCACGCGGGCATCGCCACGCAATTGGTCGTGGAGAGAAAGTTAGAGAGCGAGGGAGTGAAACGAACGGATATGACGCGCGATGAGTTCGTGGAGCGAGTGTGGGAGTGGAAGGCCGAGTATGGGGGACGGATTCAGCAGCAGATTAAGAGGTTGGGGGCGTCTTGCGATTGGTCTCGCGAGAGATTTACGCTCGACGAGGGGTTATCTGAGAGCGTGCTCGAGGCATTCATCACGCTGCACGATCGCGGTCTCATTTATAAAGGAACCTACATGGTGAACTGGGCGCCGAAGTTGCAAACCGCGGTGAGTGACTTGGAGGTCGAGTACACCGAAGAGCCGGGGACGTTGTACTTTTTCAAGTACCCGGTCGAGGGCGGCGGCGCGGACGACTACCTTCCGGTGGCAACGACGCGTCCGGAAACGATTCTTGGTGACACTGCAGTCGCGGTCAACCCAGAAGACGATCGCTTCAAGCACATGATCGGGAAGAGATGCGTCGTGCCCTTCACCAACGGTCGCACCGTGCCCATCATCGGCGACTCGTACGTGGACATGGAATTCGGCACGGGGGCGTTGAAGATCACGCCGGGACACGACCCGAATGATTACGAAATCGGCAAGCGTGTGGGCTTGGATTTGATCAATATTATGAACAAAGATGGTTCCATGAACTCTAACTGCGGCAAGTATGCCGGCATCGATCGCGCGGATTGCCGAAAGCAACTCTGGGCGGATATGGAGGCGGAAGGTTTAGCAATCAAGGCGGAGCCGTATACGAACCGCGTGCCTCGCTCGCAGCGGGGTGGCGAAATCATCGAACCAATTGTTTCTGAGCAATGGTTCTGTAAGATGGAAACCATGGCGGAGCCCTCGCTGAAGGCTGTGGAGACTGGCGAACTCACCATCATCCCGCAGCGTTTTGAGAAAATTTACAAGTCTTGGTTGACGGATATCCGAGATTGGTGCATCTCGAGACAGCTGTGGTGGGGTCATCAAATCCCAGTGTGGTACGTGCACGATTCTGAAGAAGATCTCGCGCGTGCGAGAGAGGGGGAAGGTAAAGGCACGAATAAGCGATACGTAGTGGCGCGAAATGACGCCGACGCCGCAGAAAAAGCGAAGGCGCAATACGGCGAAAACGTCGTGTTGTACCGTGAAGAAGACGTGCTCGACACTTGGTTTTCTTCTGGTCTGTGGCCGTTCAGCACGTGTGGGTGGCCCAACGAAGAAGCTCCTGACATGAAAAATTTCTTTCCGGCGAGCGTGCTTGAGACTGGGCACGATATTTTATTCTTTTGGGTGGCGCGTATGATCATGATGTCGTACGGGATGACGGGGAAATTACCCTTCCACACTGTCTTTCTCCACGGCCTCGTCCGCGATTCGCAAGGTCGCAAAATGAGCAAATCGCTTGGTAACGTCGTGGATCCGTTAGGCGTCATCGCTGAGCAAGGCTGCGACGCTTTACGATTCACGCTCGCCACCGGCACCACGCCCGGTCAAGACTTGAACTTGAACCTCGAACGTTTGGCGTCGAACAGAAACTTCACCAACAAGATTTGGAACGCCGGTAAGTTTGTGCTGTATAGTATGGAGGACATGACAGACGATGAGCGCATGGCGCTCGTCGACGAAGGTGCTGCGCTTTGCGCCGATGAAGCGTCAATTGCCGAGCTTCCGCTCGCCGAGCGTTGGATCGTGAGCAAATTGAACGCGACGGTGGATCACGTCACCGCCGCGCAAGACAAGTACGACTTTGGTGAGGCTGGTAGATCGACGTACACGTTCTTCTACGACTCCTTTGCCGATTGGTTCATTGAAGGCGCTAAAAGTCGCACGTACGGAGACGATGCCGACGCCGCGCGAGTCACCAAAGCGGTGACGCTGTACGTTTTGGATCAAACGCTTCGATTGCTCCACCCATTCGTGCCGTACGTGACGGAGGAAGTTTGGCAAGCGCTTCCGCATCGCGGCGAGGCGTTGATAGGCCAAGACTGGCCCGCGCTTGAAGCTTACGTGGACAAATCCGCAGTGTCGACGTTTGAAAACTTACAATCGATCGTCACGCGTATTCGCAACGCGCGCGCCGAGTACTCGGTGGAGCCGGCGAAGCGTATTCCCGCCGTCATCGTAGCGACGGATGCCGAAGCGAACGCGGCGTACAGCGCCGAGTTGAATCTTATCGCCACGCTCGCGCGTTTAGACGCCGAGCAAACGTCCGTCGCGAGCGCGCCACCCACCGAAGTCGCGAGCGCGCCGGAGAATTTCGTTCAAATCATCGTCAACGAAAGCCTGGAGGTGTACTTGCCGCTCGCGGGTCTCGCGGATCCGGTTAAAGAAATCGCCCGCCTCACGAAGCAAGAGACAAAGATGCAAAAGGAAATCGATGGGCTGGCTGGTCGCGTCAACTCGCCCGCGTTCGTCGACAAAGCCCCCGCGGCGGTCGTAGAAAAAGCGCAGAAGGAGTTGAGCGAGTTGCAAGAGCAACTCGCCGTCGTTCGATCTCGCATCGAACAAATGCAGGCGCTCGTCGCCAAGTGAGCGCCGCGCGCGTATCGCACGCCACCCCCGTATCGCGCTGGCACACGTTGTTAATGATCGCACATAAGATCCTTTAGTCATGGTTATACACGTCGTTTCATGAATCACAAAAATTCCAAAGGCGGATACTAAGAATACTCGACTCGTTCAAAAATGTGCGCGCCGCGCGAAATCGGCGTCGACGCCGATCTCGCGCGCGCGCGATGTATTATGCGTTATTACCCGCTCACCCACTCGCCGAGGATGCCCGTCCGGTGCTCAACTCTTGCGCCTCGAGCAAGAGAAGAGAGTTGAACGACCCTCGATACCTCCGCCCCGCGGCGCCGATGGACCCCGCGTCTTCGTTCACCTCCGAGCTATGCACCGTCACCACCGCTCTCGGCGACGACGGCGCGTGCGCGCGCGTCCGCGTCCTCCCACACGCCATCATCTCGTAAAGCTCCCCGTCCTCGCCTCGCACGTAGCTCTCGCTCT
>Ga0206682_10000130_pt1 | contig 75086 bp, 101 predicted proteins | sample M240m12015metaG_FD_155444 | JGI IMG/M metagenome (GOLD analysis project Ga0206682, IMG submission 155444) | Ammonia-oxidizing marine archaeal communities from Monterey Bay, California, United States - M2 40m 12015 | ecosystem: Environmental > Aquatic > Marine > Intertidal zone | place: USA... | reverse complement strand
AACGGGGTCCGGTGTTGGTGGTCCCGGGGCTTCGGTAGGTGCGGTATGTGACACCATAGATGGTGGTGGTGACACTCGCTTAGCTTTTTTCACAAATTCGGGAATTAATCATCTCGAAAGGATGTGTATAGACCACGATGGTCGTGTTGGCATCGGGACGACGGATCCCGGTTATGCTCTTGATGTAAATGGTACTGGGGTGGTCTCGACTGGTATGTATATTCACGGATCAGCATATACAGCAAATTACGGAGGTGAAGCTTCGTCGTTCTACCACCCGAACACCACGACTACAAATCCAGCGAGTTATGGCTATACCTTAACGCTTCAATACGCTTGTCGTGCTCAGGCATACGTGGCGTATAGTGATAGAAGAATTAAGGAAAATATTGAGGATATTGACGATGCTTCGGCGTTGGAAATCTTGAGAAACTTGAAACCCAAAAAATACACTTATAAAGATACGATAAAACGGGGAGATACACCCGTGTGGGGATTCATCGCCCAAGAGGTAAGAGAGACGCTTCCTTACGCCACGAACCTCACGATTGATTCCATTCCGAACATCTATGAATTGGCGAATGTGTCTCAATCGAATGTGATTACATTCACAAACTTCAACACCACCAACTTTGAAAATACACTCCCCACTCTAAAATTTATGACTAAGGAAAATAATGTCGAGTATGCAAGTGTCACATCTATCATAAACGAATATAGCGTATCTGTTGATAAAGATCTTTCGAAGTGGTGTGGAGTTTACGACGAGGCTACGAATGATGTGGTGAGTGGTGATAAAATATTTGTGTATGGCGAAGAGGTTTCAGATTTTGTATCCTTAAACAAAGACGCAATTTTCACCATCGCTACAGCCTCAGTCCAGGAGTTAGATAGACAACTCCAAGAAGAAAAGAACAAGGTTGCTACACTGGAAACACAACTCGCATCGGTTCTTACACGACTCGATGCTCTAGAGAGTGCCTAGTCCCAAGTCCAAAGGACTTGTCCCCTTTTCCCAGTCTCACGATTGGCCTACGACCAAGTGTGAATTCTTTCCTCCCCTTATAATAAATGTCGTACTACTCGAACATCGTGAGTATCGTTCAGTCCAACGTCGTTTCTAACGTCACCGTGTCTGAGTACTCCAATCTCTCAGTGGACGACCAGGCCAACTATTTGGAGTGTAACTACTACTCCTCGAATAGCGTGGGGTACTACTCGAATCTCATGGTCTATGATGGAATCAATGTATTCTCCAACATTTCCTCGAATGCCTATAATGAACTGACTCCCGATCAGCAGAGTGGGTACACACCAGTCATAGAGTACTCTAACGTCTCCACCACGGATAGTCCTCACCACTATGTTAAGGTGATCACACATTATTCGAACCTCGTGGTTTCTAATGTTGTGACCTACTCCAACATAGACTCGAACGCTTACTCAAATCTCGTGACCACCCGACCCTCATACACAGTGTTCCGGAAATACGTTCCAAGTGGATACTTTGAGATTTCGGTCCAAGAGTACGCTGCAAAGTCCCTAGAAGAACGGGAAGGATACGTCGCTGAAACTATTCCAGAGATGATTACTTCTAATTTACAGGGGTTCTATACCCTCGTTTCGGGTTCTGAGTGAACTCGTCTCCAAGTGCTTCGCACTTGCTTCTTTACAAACGTCTTACAAATCTCACTCAAGGTTTGTAAGTCGTATCTAACCTTCTAAGAATCTTACAGATTCGTCCAAGCTTAAAAATAAAGTCTCACATTATAATAAATGTCTGGTGGTATCGCCCAACTTGTCGCTGTCGGTGCTCAGGATGTGCACCTCGTCGGTCAGCCCGAAGTCAGCTTTTTCAGGTCGACGTACAAGCGTCACACGAACTTCTCTCAAACTGTCGAGCGTCAGGTCATTCAGGGCAACGTCTCGAACAACGGTATGTCCACCATCCGCTTCGAGCGCAAGGGTGACATGCTCAACTATGTCTACCTCATGCCCATCAAGTCTGATGGTACCCAATCCGACGCCATCGCCGACTGGACCACTGCCATCTCCAAGGTGGAGCTTCTCGTCGGTGGCCAGGTGATCGATGACCAGGATTCGATCTATTCGACCCTCATCGCCCCCACCCTTTCGGCCACACAGTCTTCCAAGTCCGTCGCGGGTGGTCTCTACACGGGTTCGGCCTCCGAGCGGTTCTACCCTCTCCGCTTCGCCTTCTGTGAGAACTGGCAGACGGCCCTCCCTCTCATTGCCCTTCAGTACCACGATGTCGAGCTTCGCATCACCTGGGGCTCCAACGCCTCGGCGTACAAGTGGGAGGTCTACGCCAACTACGCCTACCTCGATACCCAAGAGCGTGAGGTGTTCGCGGGGTCTCCCCAGAACATGCTCATCACCCAGGTCCAGAAGGCGGTCGCTTCCGGTTCCAAGATCCAGGAGCTCAACTTCAACCATCCCATCAAGTATCTCACTGCCGCGAACGCTTCGGGTGTGACCATGCTCGGTGATACGAACAAGCTCAAGCTCCAGATTAACGGTACCGATGTTGCCGACTTCAAGTTTGCCAACCCCAACTTCACCTCCGTGCCCCTCTACTACCACACCACCCACGGGAACGCCACCCCCGGTGCCGATCTGTTCACGTATCCCTTCTGCCTCGAGACGGGTAAGCTCCAGCCCACTGGTACCCTCAACTTCTCGCGCCTTGACTCGGCCCGTATCATCAACGACAAGCTCGACTCCGCCGATGACATCTACGCCGTGAACTACAACGTCCTCCGTATCGAAAATGGTATGGGTGGTCTTTTATATTCTAACTAATTACTATATGTGGAAACTCATTTTCCTCCTCGCCATCGTTTTTGTATTGACGTACGATCCTACATCCAGGACACTCGAAAAGTTTGTCGGTCAGCCCACACCTCCGACAGATAAATCGTGTGAACACGCGCATTACGAAGCCGTCCAATTCGCCCAGACCCCATATGAATGTCCTTCCCCAGGAAAAAGCTTAAAAGAAAGGGTTCATACATGAGTATATGATTCCCGTAAACCGTGACACTGTTCTTACCGTTGCAACGATTGTATGTGCTCTCGGTATCATCTTCCTCTTCCGAGAGATGAACAAGACAAAGGAGGAGATGAACTCGTTCAAGGGTTTTTCCGCCCAGGTGATTAAGCATCTCAGCGCCCCACCGGTCATGGTTCCCGAGCCCAAGCCCGAGCCGAAGCTCGAGTCCGTAGCTGAAGAAAAGAAGGAGGAATAAACTTATGCTCCTATTATAACTTGCGAATGCGCAATGAAAAAGTACAAAGCGATAGCAGTCCCGGTTAGTTTCACTGATGGGAAACCTCGATTTCTCACAGTGAGGGACTGGAGATTCAAGGATTGGATTTTTGTAACCGGTGGGTGTCGACGCCGTGAGATCTTCAATCCTCTTCGGTGTGCCCTCAGGGAGCTCGAGGAGGAGACTCGAGGTGTCGTTTCCCTCAAGAGTGGTGAATATACCGAATTCAAATTTACAGTCAAAGAGAGTCCCACCGTTGAACTCGAATACAATGTCTTTATCTTCTTCGTAAATTACTCAAGATCTGATCAGCATGCACAGGTTAAAAAGTTTTACGAAGAGAAACACAAAACAAATCTCAAAAAACTCATGAAACAACCATTCAGAAAAACATACGACGAAAACGATTATATGAGCTATGATACACTCGATGAATTCAACTCGAGGAAACGTTGGAATCTCATCGTGAACAACGTGATAAAAAATCCACAGTTTTATGCGTGTATAAGTTCTTTGAATAGAAAAACCTTCTCTATAAAATAATGAAGTCCAAGGCTTACATTTTACGACAGATTAGTGAACTGCTCGAAAAGAATCGAGGTCTGTGCGAAGAAGAAATTGAAGAGTGGATCAAAGAGAATGAAGTAAAAACAGTATACGAACTATTGACCATAAAGAAGGAACTTTCTCAGGGCAAGGAATTCCGAGATGTTTCAATCATGAGATGGTTTAGAGAATAGTCTCGTAACTCAGGTATGTTTAAAAGCTGGTGTGTTCAAACCGGCTTTTTGAAAAAAGTCTCCAATCCATCACATGTGCTCCTGGACGGTGGGTGTCTGTCCGTGCCATCTGATAGATTGAACGAATTTCACGAAAGGTATGTAGAGGCGGTAAAACGTGGTGAGCGTCTATACGTCGTCGAACAAAAAACGGAAACGTACAACTTTTTCGTCGACATCGACTACAAGGACAAAGAAGCTTTGGATCTCGATGAAATCAAGGACATCTGTAAAATCATTTGTGACAAAGTAAAACGTCACGGTGGGAAAGACTGTCTCATCTCTGTATCACCCCCTAAAAAGTGTGGAGACTTGATCAAGACGGGTGTTCACCTGAACTGGTCCGGTTTCGTGGTTGATCAAACGTCGGCTTTAGCACTCAGGGACCATATCCTCATCGCTCTTTCCAAGGCCAAGGGTCGTGGAATAGACTGGAATGAAATCATCGACACATCCGTCTATGGAAACGCAAACAGAAAGACAAAGGGGAGTGGATTTCGTATGCCATGGTCGTACAAAAAGGCGAAACATGATGTGTGTAATGGTCAGGGGTGTTCAGGTTGTGAAGGTGGGAAGATTGACCAGTTGGCCTATCTCCCAGTGTTTGTGTATCGGTATGGTCCCTTGAGTACGATGATGAACATCACACAGGACCCATCCATGGAAACATTACGAATGGCGGTCGTACGAACGGATGAGCCTCAGACGACACATATTGTTCCTCCGTCAACAGTCGTGAAGGAGGGAACCTTCACGGCTACTCAGATGAAGGATGAAGTACACGATGACGGACTAAAAAGCCAGGTTGAAGAGTTTATTCGTACGAATATGGAAGGTCAGGGAAATGCATACGTACCGAAACTCTTCAAGAAGAAGGACACATACCTCATCTCGACAACTTCGAAATACTGTGAAAATCTTAAAAGAGAACATGGTTCGAATCATGTCTGGTTCATCATCAGTGGACAGACAATCTTACAGAAGTGTTTCTGTCTGTGCCCGACCCTCATGGGAAGACGTGACGGGTTCTGTAAGGATTTCTGTGGTCGACGACACCAGCTTCCACCGAGTATCATCTCAGCCTTGTATCCGAAAAAGGATGACCTAAAAAAGTGTCCGGAAATTAAAAAACGAAACGAGAAACCCCGTGTGAAGTGTGGAGATGTAAAGGTTCCACTTGAATCGTTCATTAAAAAATATATGCATGGACCAGAAGATTTTCAGATTGTAAACATAAACAGAGACAAAACGCAATTCTTAGCTCTCACAAATTCTAGTTATTGTGAAACGATCAAGGGAACACATGAAGGTGTATTCATGTCCTACACAATCAAGGGTAAAGAAATTCGACAAAGGTGTCCCCATTGCAAGAAAAACACTTCGAGAACGCATGGTTTATCTCACGACATTGTAAAGATACTTAAACAATAGTAGCACGTGTAAGTTAAATGATCACTCGTTCCGGACGCAAGATAAAGAAACCTGAGATATTTCAGCCCACGGAAACCGATCTAGTAGACGATTACGCGGATGATGATCATGACACAGACTTTGATTCTGATATAGATACCGACGAGGAGGAAGAATTTTCCTCGGATGACGAGAGTGACAGTGACGCCGACGAAAACGGTAACCTCAAGGATTTCATCGTGGATGATGAGAGTGAGTCAGAAGATGCTTAAAAAAAACACGCTTATAATTAGAAAATGGAAACGGATATCGGTAACCCCATCGAATACAATCCATCTATGGAACCTGAAAAGAATGAAGAGCCTGTACAGGAGGAACAGCCCTATTACATGGACTATCCTATGCAGCCTCCAATGCCACCACCACCTCAACCCGAGAAGTTTGATCTCTTTGACAAGGTTGACAAGTCAACCTGGATCATCGCATTCGCTGTATTCCTCCTAGGCTTTTTTATGGGGAAAACCATGCAGCCAGTGATTCTCCGGTATACTTGAATATGCGACGAATGTTCCCACGTCTCCTAAAATAGGTTTGATCTTTCCCGTACTATCTCTCTTTATCAGGGGTGATGGGTACGACGGAATGATGAAACCATCATCTGTATCTTCGATAAAACCAGCAGTTGTACTAGCCGTATCATTTGAATCTGTTTTGTTTTGTAATTCAAACGTTGGATTAAAAAACAAAATAAAGAATGCGCTGACCAAAATGATCGTAACGATAATCTTAAACATCGTGTTTACTATATATGAATATTATTCTTCCTCCTCCTTAATCTCTCCGAGCTTTGCATCTTCCTCACGCTTCTTCTGACGTTCCGCAATCTCTTTCGCGACAATTTCATCAGCCTCCTTGACGAGCTCCTCCATGGGTGTATCGGGCTTCTCCTTCTTGAGACGCTCAAGAACCTCAGCGGGGTGAGCGATGGGTGGCTCATCAGGCTTAGTGTAAAACTTGGAGTTTTCGTCACCGGGGGTAATCTGATTCGCCATAGCACTCTTGCGTTCGTTAAACATGCGCGCCGCCTGAGACTGATTCTCCTTGTATCCGGTCATGATCTCCTCGAGCTTCTCGTTGGTATAGTGCACATCCTCAATCTTGGTGGGATCGGGGGGAATGAGAAGCCACTTGTACATGTCGACGACGTAGATGTCGAAGGTGGGATCCTCCTTCTGCAGACGCTTCGCGTGGTTCGCCGCCTCATCACGTGTGGCGAACGCACCACGAATCTTGATACCAAACTTATCGTTTCTCTGGGGCGCCTCGGGTCCGATGATCGAGAGGCACGCGAAGATTTGCCCGGGAACGGTCGTGTAGTCGGTTTCGAGAGACATTATATTTCTTTTACTCGTTAAAACTTTAAGTTCTTGGAGCACCTAAGTATACATGCGTTTCAAGTTGTATCAACTAATAAGATGTTTCCGGATGATGGGAGAAATCATCATATCGGTGTGGCGAATGAGCACAGTACCATTAACATTGTGAATACGAATCCAAAACTTCAAGCCATCCATGAAAAGTTGGGTTATCTCGTCCACAAAGGTGGTACCCAGAATAATGCTGACGCCGTTGGTCGAGATACAGGAATCAAAGTCTCGATGAAGAACAAGGAATCTATTAGTGGCTCATTCGATTGGAAGAATATGAGCCTCGAACACGACGAAGCCGTTCGAGATGTACATATAAGTATTATTCGCTATTACAGGCGTTTCCAGGAGTTTCCCGAGACTGAAAAAGAAGTACGTGCAATGTACAAGACGCTATTCAATTCAGTCCTTGGGAAGTTGGACACCAAAGAGATTCTTGGACGTGTCTTAGACGCACATGACTCAGAATGGATCTTGATTCATTTTCGGACGCGTCGGGAGATGATCTTGTTCCACCGCGACGAGCTCGCCGAGTTGTGGAAAAACCCCGGAGAATGCATTGTTCGACCTGGGTGCGCAAGTGGGAAGATTGAAGGTACACCCAATCTTCGCATGCGTGTATGTCTGAATAACGGTATCCGGGCCCTGATTGGACGAGGTTCATCTCTATGCATTAAAGTACAACAAGATAGTCCCATGAAAATGATTAAGGAGTTGAAGACTACGATCGTGTGCGCATATTAATGATATCTGTGTTATCATTTTTATCAATAAGAATACAAGAACGTTTCAGGTTTTTGGCGGCTTTACCAGTCGTACCCGATCCACACATGGGATCAAGTACAGTATCTCCTTCATCTGTTGAGATTGATATGATTCGTTCGAGGAGTTTAATAGGCTTCGCTGTGGGATACGTTCGGAGTTCGGCTCCCTGACTTATCGAATGTATATCGTCCCATAGATCCGTGCATGGTTTACCTTCAGTCTCATGGAGGTATATCTTCTTGTACAGTTTCGAATTCTTTGTCTTTGGTGTATGTAGCCTGTCTTCCACCTTCAATTTTTCGAGTTCTTCTTGTTTAATTCGCCATCCGGACGGTGGATTATACACTCGATCACCAAATTCGAATGTATACATGTATCCCTTTTTAGTATTCTCGGTGACGAGATGTCCGAGTGAGTAATTACCACGGTCATCTTTATTGTTGAATGAATTTTTCACATACGCCTCATCTCTAGATTGATACACGATATTGAATTTTGGATTTTTCATCTTGCTACACCTGAAGATGATATCAATCGTCGCACCGAGTTTATGTTTCACATTATTTTTAGACCGACACTTTCTCCAGAAAATTGGTTGAACATGTTTGAACTTTTCTCTAAGAATTTGTTCAGGGGTAAACATCTTTTCAGCTGAAATATGAAAATAAAAGGAACCATCCTTTTTTAGTTTAGGAATACACTTATCGACTACCTCGACAATAAATTTTCGATACTCGTCACCTTTCCATGTATCTGAAAAACCCGTGGAGTTCTCGTGGGACATTGTGTAGTCCCTACCACTATCAAATGGAGGGTCGAGATAGATCATGGCGATCGAATCATCTTTTACATCGTCTAATTTTTCTAGACAATCTCCTATGATATATTCCATTGTATTCTATATGATGTGTATCTTTAAACCTAAGTAAGTATGTTAAAAGTTTCAGTCAATGTGAAAATATGGAAGAGATTCGCAAGAATCATAACGATGCGAAACGGGCACTCATTCAGTCAGTGGCTCGTGAGGGACAACACATCTTGGATGTGGGTTGTGGTTTTGGTGGTGATCTTCAAAAATGGCACAAGTGTGGTGTGAACATAAACATGTGTGACCCTGAGCCGTCTGCCCTCGAAGAGGCGCGTTCACGGGCGAAAAATATGCACATGCGGGTCAATTTTTATGAAGGAGACATTCACAATTGTCCGAATAGAAAGTTTGACATAGTGTGTTTCAACTTTTCACTCCATTACATCTTCGCTTCAAGGGGTCTCTTCATGAGTTCCATTCGAGAAATAAAAAAACGCGTGAAACCGGGTGGACACCTCATCGGTATCATTCCAGATTCTGAAAAGATCATCTTTAGAACGCCGTACATGGATGACTCTGGAAACTTTTTCAAGATGAAAGACCACGGAAACGGTGGGTTTGGTGAAAAATTGTTTGTCCATTTGACCGATACACCATACTACGCAGACGGACCAAAATCAGAACCCGTGGCGTACAAAGATCATCTCGTGACCGGTCTCGAGGATGTTGGGTTTACACTACAAAGTTGGGAGAGTCTCGATGGGAATCCAATTTCCAAACTCTATAGTAAATTTATCTTTGTCTATAATAGATGATCGTTATCGCACTGCTCATTTTAGTAAACTTGTGGATTCTTCAACAGACCACAGAACCCGTGCGCCTGGTCGAGGTTAAGGAAAAGTATCGAATCCTCAGGAATCACATCAAGGATACGAATCATGAAAAGTTTCATATGCTGAAAAGGTGTATTCCCATCACTGGATACTTGCGCATGAACGGTGCTGTCGGCTACAACACAAACAAAGGTGGGGAGATTGCCGTCTGCCTTGATGGCGAGGTTAACGAGATTTTCCACGTCTTGATTCACGAACTCGCACACTGTACCGTGCGTGAATATGACCACTCCGAGGAATTCTGGAGCAATTATACCGAACTTCGAGACATTTGTCTCCATCTCGGTATTTACCAGAAGATTCCGGACAAGACTGAATTCTGTGGTGAACACGTCCAGGATAAATAATCTGTGTCCATATAAATGAAGACACCCGTCAGCGTTTTGCTCATGGCAGTCGCCTATTGGATGGTAATCTATGGAATGTCTCTCGTTCCGACCATGTCCAACAATTATCTCTTGAACATCACATGGATGACCCTCGTCATTCCCAATATGCTCCGTTTGGTTGTCGGGAACATTCCCCGCCTCGCGGTGGATCGTATCTTTTTCCTGACGACAACTTTGATCGCTTTCGTGCTCACGTACGTGCTGAACATGGTGTTCACTGATACGAAAGAGGCTGTTGAGGATTCCACCGTTTCCAATAACAAGAAGCTTAAATTGAGTGCCTTGTTAATGGGGACATTCACAGCGGGTGCCCTCTTGACCTATTTTTTGGGTATAGATACATCGATCTATAGTAATATGGGATGGGAAAATCAAGGCTTGACGATGTAATCCTTGGCGACGTAGAACAGGACCGCGGCGACCGCACCCGTGGCGGCGAGACCGACAACACTCCTACCCCCTTGTTCGTTAAGGAACTTGGGGATAGAAGTCGCGAGGCGATCCTGGACAGGCTTGCTCACGGCAGCGGCAGCGCACGCCGCGACGAAGAGAGCAGTGAGCTGCTCATCGGTGAGGTTGAGGGGGTTCTTCTTCTCGGGCTTGGTAGGCGCCTGGGGGGTGGGATAGGCAGCTTGGGGCTGGGGAGCCGTCATTTGGGGCATCACACCCTGCATCCTGGGCTCATCGGTCATCATAGGTGGTTCCATCATGATATCATTAATGGGTGTAGAATCCATCGTCTCTTTACTTTGACTCATATTTTTTTCGGTTGTAAAAGACGTGGATGGATTATCATTGAGAGGAACCATACCTTCGCCATCATCCGCGAGGTTCATGGTATGTACTTGATCAGAGGCCATTTAGTATAGTCATATGTTTTTGAATCCAAACCTCAACGCGTCTTTGTGATTTTTAGATTTGTCTTCTTCGTTGCTTTCTTGGCATCATCTTCCTTCTGCTGGAAATGTTTGGGGTTGTACATCTTTTTGTGGAGACGCCATAGATCTGGACCACCCACTCTGAAGTTTTTCCTGACTGTCGCCTTGTACCAAAACACACAATCCTGAATCTTGTTAGACTTGACTGTATTGTCTAACACGAGACACTCATAGTTTTCTGTACATGCATCCATGACTTTACAAAACATGTCAAAAGAAGGGAAGATACCAAAGAAGGATTTATACAGTTTCTCTCGATTCTGAATAATGTTCTCCCTGAGGATGAAGACATAGTCGACGTTTGCTCGAAGTGCCGGTGGAAGATCCATCACATACTGCATCGTCAACATGAAGAAGATTTTCCAATGACGACCATTCATGAAACACTGGCGAATACACGTATCTTTGAGAAACTTTGAATCGTACATACAGTCATCCAAAAGCATGAATGCTCCGCAATTTGTCTTCCCTGAACCTACAAGTTTACGCTGTCTCGCCATGACTCGTTCTATGGCATCTCGGTCGTAGTCACCATAAATGAACAGGTCGGGGATAAAATCAGAGTAAAAGTGGTTTCCCTCCTCTGTACCAGACAAAACGATCCCGGCTGGAAGATGTCTCTTATGGAACATGATATCTTTCACGAGGGTTGATTTACCCGTATTACGCTTACCGATGAAAACACACACCCTATCGTCACTGATCGTTTCGGGTTTGAATTTCCTCAACTGAAGGTTCATTCTATTGTAGTGTCTCGTTTTATTTAGCAAAATTTTACTCATATAGAGTAGGAATGGCCGGTCGTCTGAGGCTCGCTGCCACAGGTCTCCAAGACGAGTGGATCACGGGTAATCCACAATTTTCATACTTTCTGATGAATTTCAAAAAACATACAAAGTTTGCCATGGACTATGTCGAGAGTCAATTCGATGGGAATATAGATTTCGGGGAACTGATTGAATGTAGAATCCCTGGTGATAAGGGTGACCTCGTGAGAAACATGACCCTGAAAATAACTCTGACCGACCCACTTCCTGATGATAACAGCGAAAACGATATGGTATGGTCACCGTCGATATGTACGAACCTCATCGAGTATGCTGAACTCGTCATCGGTGGACAGCCGATCGAGCGTCTCACAGGCGAATACATCTATATGCATCAACAGCTGAACAACACGAATGATGATATCGAACAAACCCTGTACTTCCTGAATGGTCATGGTAACTACCTGAGTTATTCGGGTGCGTACACATATTTCCTGGATCTACCCTTTTACTTTTACAGGAACTCATCTTTGGCGATCCCTACATGTGCTCTCACGAAACAATTGGTTGAAGTTCGAATTAAATTGAAACCTCTCATCAGACTTGTTAGAAATATAAGTTCCATTGATCCAACAGATACCATTTTGGATGTGAAGGCGTCGATTCTCAAGTTTTCTCTGGATACAGAGTTTGTGATAGTAACACCGGAAGAGCGGGGGTATCTCATGTCGAGACCGTTAGACTATGTCATTACGCAGGTTCAGTTAGCAAAGTTTAAAATGAAGGCTGGTGAAAACAAAAAATCAGTTATGCTCAACTTTCAGCACCCAGTGAAGGAACTCTTTTTCGTGTCACAAAACATCGCGAATGGAAACATTCCCCATTATTACAATACAATTGTGGATGCTGAACTTCGGTTCAATAATGAACTCGTGTTTAAACGTGGCGGACTCTTCCTCGCATACGAACAGGCACTTAAACATCACGTCAATGCACCATCAGCCTTGACCCAGACGGTCGAAGCTTTTAACGGGAGGAGTGCTATTCTGGGTCCATCGAAGTTTGGAACGTATTCATTCTCTCTGTCACCTGAACTACCCCATCCAACTGGACAAGTGAACATGAGTCGCATTTCACATAAACTGTTTACGATCGAGATAAACCCCACAAATTCCGTCTTTGAAAACGATACCCGGGTATACGCCGTCAATTATAACGTGTTACGCATCGAGAGTGGTTTAGCAGGATTAAAATTTTAGGTAGATATAGTAGTAATGGCTGGACAAGTCCAACTCTCCGCCTCCGGGCCTCAAGAGAGATTTTTCACCGCGGATCCAGACTACAGTTATTTCGTGAAAAGTTTCAAAAAACATTCAAACTTTTCTACGGAATTCGTGGATATCGATCCAGATAATGAAGCTGATTTCGGTAAGAATGTTCGTTTTAGGATTCCACAAAATCAAGGTGACCTCCTTAAAACACTCAGTGTAAAGATGACCCTCCCCACACTTCAAACGAGTTCCACGGTGTACATAGAATCGGTCGCACACGCACTTATCGAACATGTTGATTTCATCATCGGTGGAAAAATCATCCAACGAGTGACGAGTGACTACTTACAAATCTATTCGGAACACAACGTCACACAGACGAAACAAAAGGCACTCGAACAGCTCATAGGAAAATATCCACTTCGAACGAGTGACAAGAAAGTCGGTGAAGTGACTGAGAGTATCTCTGGCAATACCGGTATCGTAATTCACGACACGTTGGGTATTAACACAGATGAGGAGTTCTTCGTGGACATCCCATTTTACTTTTACAGACACCCCGAACTCGCTGTACCATTGTGTGCCATCAATAGACAGGAAGTTGAAGTTGAGTTCAAGTTACGTGACGCACAGGATTTAGTCATTAAAGCGGATGGTTCATACTCCGTATTGGATGAAACTCCAAAACTGAAAAACTTTCAGCTGTGTACAGAGGTTGTTTTTTTGGATTCGACGGAACGTATTAAGATTCAGCATACACCCATGGAGTACCTCATCACACAGATTCAGGAAGATGTGTTTGATATGGGTGTAGGTGTGAATGAAGCGAAGTTCAAATTAGATTTTACAAACCCAGTCAAAGAATTATACTTTGTCATTCAGCGTCAAGGAACGACAGGGGATGGTGTATCCCAGGGTAACTTCGTGACGATATTTGATTATGATAACACATCAAACGTTCAGAATGGAAAGTTCATCTTGTATGAAAACCTTGATCACCTCACACTCACGTTAGATGGTCAGGATATCATCACCCGGGAGACGGGTAACGTCATTTTCTTGAAAGCAGTCCAGGGAGCGATCCATCATTCGAAGACCCAACTCATTAGACGGTTCTACTCATACTCATTCGCACTCCAACCGGAAGAGTGGTATCCCACCGGGCAGGTAAATTTCAGTCTCGTGAAAGATCAAAATCTCAGCCTAAGTCTCACGGAGTGTCCAGATTTCAGTAGACAAGTTCGAGTGTACGCTTTGAGTTACAACATCCTTCGCATAGGTGAGGGAACTGGACAAACTCTTTTTAACAATAAACAATAAACATGAACATGCAAACTGGTTTTGGTGATGGTGGAAATCAGATGACTGAGGAGTATATCAAGGGTATGACGGACATTATGCTACCCGTCATGGAACAGGCGATGCTTCTCGCAGGTGAATATTGCAAGGCTTGTGGAAGGGATGTTATCCTTTCAGAAGACATGGAATATGCGATGAAGTATTGTGCGATGTATACTGTGGGACAGCAGATCGGTACCCACTTTCCAGAAATTTATGAGACTGATGATGAAGATGAGGACGACGACATAGAGGATGTCGAGACAGAAGACTGTCCAGCATTTGTGGAATACTCAGGCGATGATATCCGCTTCATCCAGATGAATGATGCTGTAAAAAACTGGAACTCATGGATTCCCCAGAGTCCGGTAGAACAGATGTTAAAAAATGCCATTAATAGTAATGAGCACCTCTGAGCCAGAGGGTTGGTCTTTTTCGAATACCAAATTTAAAGTCTACGATTCAGGGACAAGCTCTAGTGAAGATTCATCCGATGATGAAGAACTGTTTTCAAAAATGAAGACACTAAAAAAGAAAAAATTCAAAAAGGTTGTTCAGAAGGAGGATCTCTTACCAGAATAATTTTCCCATGTTATATTAAAACACCATGTCCGCCGTTACCAGCGCTATCAAGACTGTCGATATCGTCACCCAGGAGCTCCAGACCCAGACCCTCAACTCGATCGTTGCGGGTTTCTCTTTCGCTGCCGCTATGTCCTGGATGGACTTCATCCGCTGGGTCATTTCCCAGGTTGTGAAGGCTCCCAAGAACGGTGGTTCTCAGTACGCCCTCACCGCGCTTCTCACCTCGCTGATCTCCGTGATTGTCTTCATGGTCATCTCCCGCATCAACGGCCGTGTGAAGAAGCCCGCCCAGCCCGTCTACGCGATTACCCGCTAGATGTTCTAGGATATGTACGTGCCTTTTTATTCATAAAAAACATAACCATCAGTCCGACTAATATAATTAATCCGATGTAGATGTATTCCATTTTCCATCTATGAACATTCTCCTGTACTTTGGGAATGTTCACAGGTGTTTCAATTTCTTCTTCTTCCACAGGAACCTTTGGTAGGTTTTCTAATTTATCCGTAGACCCGGTGATTTCAAACTTCAATATATGTTCTTGATTTCTGAAATCGTATGGAATGAGTCGACCATGACTCATGTAGAAGAATTCAACGTGAATATCACGTATAAACTTTTGCGACCCTGAATGGAACTGGTGTATGAGTGGGTCATCGGCACCGTTAAAGTTGATAAAGTCAGAACCATCCATGAGGATGTGACCCGTATAGAAAGGTGTCGACGTGTACACATCTTGAGTGAATACATCTGAACCACCCGATAGGCGAACGATGAGTGAATTTGGCCCTTCAAGGTTAATCGCACCGGACATGAGATCACCCGACGTACTCGACGTGTAATCCTCCGAACCAAATCCCATAACTTGATGAGGTGTCGTTAAGGGGTGCTGGTCCTGGTATCCATTCGTTCCCGAAAAAAACTCAAATGTGAATGCATTCGATGTTCCCACGTTGGAGAAGTTTAAAGTGTTTGTTTCATCATCGAAAACCACGAGACTCACATTCGATTCGGGCGGTGCGAGAATGGTTTCGAGGTCTTCAGCGAGTACGTGACCATTTGAATAGTTTGTAGATTCAAGTGTAAAATTTGTACCGTCAACACTGAATGTGTTATTCGTGGGACACGTTACCAGCTGAGGTGTAGGGATTCGAGCAGATACAAGTTTAATTTCCGAGACGTCATAGATTGGATTTTCCAATGTAATAACATAGTCATTCGCATTAGAATATGTATTCGCATATGCATCGATGACGTACGCATCGTTAGAATCCTGGTACACGTTGGAAGGTACAACGTTAACACCGCGCTGACTACTATCGATAGAGAGAGAGTACACCTTCATTAAAATATAGGCACAATATTTTAATGACTGTTTTTGTCTACCACGTATTGGAAATTAAGCGGAGAGAGAGTGTGCGAGAGGGTTGTTCTGGAGCTGACGCTTCGCGATATCCAGGGTCCGGGTATTAGGGTTCGCATTACCCTTGTACGCGTTGAACTGATGGAACGATTTCTGCTTGTACTGCTGCGTCCAGCCACCATTCGCACCATTCATGCGACCATCCACACGGGATGTATCCGAGCGAACCGCGGTGAGGGCACCACCCTGTTTGAGAGCAGACTCACGAACATTCATGCGACCGGCGTTACCCATGCGGTTAGGCTTACCACGACGATCCTCGGGGCGGAAACCATACCTCATGAGCTCCTCGTTCGTTTTCGCAGTCACCTGGGTCGCGGCACTGTTCGTATACGCGCCACGATGACTGTGGATACCAGGTGCGGCATGGTTGTAGTAGTTGTATTGCTCATCGTTACGATCGCTCTTGAAACGGGTGGGATCCTGGGACACAGTCTGAGCGGATATGAAACGCTTCGCGCCATTGAAGCCGAGACCATCCTGGCGAAGACCAGTCTCCGAACGGTTCGTGGTACGCTTCGTCTTTTCATGTTCGTTGCGAGGAACGACACCGGACATACCCTGTGCCCGACCCGCCATAACAGGTCGCCGAGAGGGGAGGTGGGAGGTGGTCTCGGGTTTGTTGTGAGTCAATTCACCGACAACGGCCGAGCGACCACCGGTAATGTCCGCCGCTGGACCAGAACGCCCGGGGAGTGTGGTGAGCCTGTATTCACCGACATTCACGGGGTTCACCCTAAACATCTGCTGGTAGCCACCGACAGCGGGGGTGTCGGCACCCACACCGAGACCGGGACCTACCAACTGCTTCTCCACGGGGGAGAGGTTATTCATGCGACCCTGATCATACATGCGATTACGCATGTTTAGGATTTCCTGACCACCACTGCGTTGCTGCATAGTAATGTCACCGAAACTCTCCATCTCCCTCTTCTGAGGCCTATCGATGACGGGTTCGAAATTATTGTTTACTATCTCTACGGGAGCTTTGACTACTGGGGGTGGTTCGAAAATCTCCTTCGGTGGAGGTGGAACAGACTTAGTACTCAAAGTTCGACCGGCGTATACGAGACCGGCCACAGCCATGAGCGAAATGGGATCAGCCATTCTTACTTCTTACCGACATTTTTATTAGCGTACCTTTGCTGAAAGAGACCATTCTGGACTTCGGCGCGGGTGCTCGCAGGTTCGTATCGAATCGTGCGAAGAGGAACTTTACATTCCATGTTTGTCAGGGGGAAGAGATTACGCTCATAGGTTTGGACGATATGCTTATTGAAACGGGACGTGGTTTGGGGGCGAAGTTGATCACTGGTATCAATGTATTGGGCTGGGGAACCCTTACCAGCCATATAAGGGGCGGTACCATATAACATGGTGTTGGGTCGGCAGCCGCCACAGTTAAGACCACTGGGCTGAGGATACACAAAAATTTCGTCGTTCGCTTTGACTGGGGGAATGGCTCCCTTGTTTTGAACTCGGGAAAGGCCAGGTTGAAGCTGATACGCCATTTACTATTACATAAGAATATTTATCTACGATCTCCATCTCTACCGAGACCCCTGAACGCCTCGAGCTGAGCACCCCTCGCGTTCGGGTTACAGTATTTGCTATCGGTCTTACACATGGGACCGTTCTTGGGACCATACAACCATTCAGCAAATGCCGTCTGGTCACCTGGAAGTTTCGACACAGGAGCTGTCACGAACTGACGATCGACCCCATTCCTCATATACTTGGGAAGGGGCGACCGCGATCGTCCACCATCCATAGGAATGCGTTCACTCGTGTAACTGTTGACGAAGGGCTTCACGGTGGGGTAATAGCACGCCTCCAACCTGTTCGGTGCATCCGTGTAATCCGTGATGAGGACATTTCCCATGGGATTATCTTCTGTGGGCATCTGACACAAGGCACCATCAACAGTACTCCCATGCGTCTCTATCACCATCTTCGACCGATAAAGAACAAAGATGACGGATAGCACGGTCGCACCCAAGACGAATATCCTAGGGTCGCGGCGAATGATATAAATGAGACAAGTGGCGTAGATGATAAACCGGGACGCGGCATTGATGCGATCTTCTGGAGTTTGATCACTGGTTGGCCAGAACTGAGAAACCTTATCACCTCGGATGAGTTGCTGAGGATCGTCGAACCAGACGTTCATTTAGTATAGGTTGAGGTTTATTTTTTGGGGAGGCTACCAAGCATATTTCCCATCATCTTCATGAGCGCATCCTGGTTCAATTCCCCATCATCACCCTGCATCTTATCAGCACATTCCTTTGCGATACCCTCGATCATCTTGAGAGTATCATCAGGGATGGAGGTGATGGTCGTTCCGAGCATGTACAGCGTCTGGAGGTACTGCCACGTCGCAGCCTTCGTATTCGCAGACATGCGCTCCCAATACGACTTGATGTTGAGATCCTTGAGGAAATCAATCGTATCAATCTCCTTGAGTAGGAATGTCTCATCCTTCGCGGAAATCTTATCCGCATATGGGCTCACACCCTTCATAAACGCATCCACAACGAGGCGTGGGTTGGTAGACTTCAAGACGTCAAACGACGTCATCATTTTCTTAATGCCTTTTTCCTCTGGAAAAGTCTTGTGCAATTCCACAAGAAATTGACCCATCATATCGTTAAACGCAGTAACGGACGCCATTTTCTTATTTTAATCCTGTAATCTTTAAGTTTAGAAAGGCTCACTGGAAATCGTTTCCTTTTGGCCTATACCACCCGAAACGATAAAGAACACGAGGATCGCATTGAGAGCGGCTGGTTTCGTATACTTATTGAGTTCGAGTTTTCCTTCATTGTTCAGATGCGCCTTGAGATGAATGTAGCCGGCGGTGATACCCCCCGCGATGAGCGCAGCGCTCATGGGATCGCGAAGATAATCGGAGAGTTCCATTTAATTATAACGGGGATTTTTTGTACGCTGTTCCGGTGCGTCACCGAAAAGGACATCATCGTCACCCTCGGGCTGAGGTTCCGGCTGGGGCTCGAAGCTAGGCTCAGGTTCGGGTTCGGGTTCGACCTCAGCCTGGGGAGCCTGGACACCCGGAACAGTCTTGAACTCATTCTCAAGTCCAGTAGGCTCGGGGTCATGTTCCATCATAGGCTCTGGCTCTGGCTCCATCATAGGCTCTGGCTCTGGCTCTGGCTCCATCATAGGCTCGTCCTCTGTCACATCTGGGTCGACACCATCTTGAATTTCACCATCGAGAGATATGTCCCGAGTCTCTTGGGACATGTATGTCTGGAGAATTTGTTGCACGGGAATGAGCTCCTTGACGGTGTTTTCGATGCAAAGAGTAAAACGAGTCGTCAACTTTTCATCCCTAAAATACTCACTCTGTTCTTCACTGAAGACGTAAGGATCTTTGTAAATGTCCTTGGCGATGTTGTTGTAGCACGTCTGAATGAAAACCTCCTCCGTTGGGAGCTTGAGGGAAATCTTCTTGTTATCCGCCTTGAGACGGACGGCAGAGAGAATCTTGGTACACGCCACGAATACAGCGGCGAGAAGATCACTGAACCAGGCGCACCGATTCGTGATGTTGTCGGAGTGGTTCTTGGACATGGCGTTGGACCAGTTGGGAACTTCCTTCAAAAGTTTCTGAAACATGATGAGCACCTTACGACCCTTCGAAAGAGAAACGGACTCGTTGTACATATCCTGAAAGACTTCAATCATAGGTGGGCACATAATGAGACACATCTGCCCCAAATACTCCTTCTTGGCTTCAACTAAGATATTGAGGTTATCCATTTATGATTAAAGTGGTTTTTATTTTAGGAGCTTACTACGCACTCCCCCTGTACTTGTTCGCAATCTTCTTAAGGTTCATGAGATTTGGAAAGTCCGCCTCTTCGTCCTTTTCAACCTTGACTTTCTTCTTTTTCGGAATGATCCATGACACATAGATGTCGTTGTCACTCACCAACTTGACGGTAAATCCACCAAGAACAAACTGTCTTGCGATATACCTCGCAGCCGCACCTCTATCGAAAACTGGATATCCGATGAGAAAAGCTGGAACTGTCAGGAATATTTGTTTATGTCCAAGTTCCACTGACTGTTTAATCTTGGAGGAAAACTGATCATAGATTTTTTTGTAAATTTCTTTACGAATCTGTTTTCGCTTTTCGTCAATCTTCGTGACATCATCGATGCTGATCATTACAATTACTTCAATTTATTTTTCAGGGAATCTAACTCAGCTTTCGTGGGAACGGCCATCTCCTTGACGAGATTATACTCCAGGAATTCCTTACCAGGAGATCCATCAGTGAACGCCTTAACATTAGAGGGAGCCTGGACATCGAGTGGTTGCGACCGGAGAGACGTCAGGGTAACCTTACCATTTCTCTCAACCTCATACGAAGCGACGACGGAGAAACCGAACGAAAATCCATCCTTCTTCACGACCATGAACATACACTCATAGATATCCTTGTCTTCACCCTTGTAATGTTTAATCGATGTCGTCTCGATGATGTAGGTACAAAGACCAGTACGCTTCGAAATCTCCCGATTGGCTTGAAGTACAAACTCCTGAATGTTGTCATTGTCGACACTCGTCTCAACCTCTTTATATTTGGAGAGATCTGGTCTGGGGTCGTCGAGTTTCACCGACCCAACTGGCTTCGTGTGGCCTGAGAGACCAAACACTTCCGTGAAAGATTCGCGGGAAGTTGTGATACAAATTACCAACAAGACGAGAATGATCACGAGCAAGTAACTCATGTTTACTATAATGCGTTAATTTTTTTTTACAAAATACCCTATAGATAGTAGATGTCGCTCCTGATTTATAGTCCGAGGTGCAAACATTCTATGGATGTCGTTGACTACATCAACAAGGTTCCCCAGTTGAAGCAGCTCGTACATTATCATAACATCAATACACAGGGTATCCCCGCAAACTACAGGAACAAGATCAATCGTGTTCCTACGATGCTCACCAAGAATGGGAAGATTCTCGTGGGCAATGAGATTAAAAACTGGCTCGACTCACTTCTCCCAAAGAAGGAGGTTGAACAGGGTGCGATTGGTGGATTTGGTGGCTCGATGTCGAGTATTGATGGAAATGACACGAATTCTGGTATGTTTCGTCTCGATGATTATGGTCAGTCTCTCCAGCCTGCGATGACGAAGGAAATGGAAGAAAAGATTAATCGAGAAGTTTCGAAAGGTGTCGCGTATACAGATTTAAAGATGTAACCCACATATCCTATTAGATATGAAACTTGTCACGATACAAGCTTCGGCATTCAAATCAACCTTTGAGGTACTCAAGGATATTCTCAATGACGTGAATATATATTTCAGGCCAGATGGAATGTATGTCGTCACACTCGACAGTGCGAGAACGTCACTCGTAGACATGCATCTACCCGCTGACAATTTCGAAGAGTATCAGTGTGATCAAGAAGAGATCATCGCAGGTATCAACATCTCGAATACGTTTAAACTTCTCAAGACGATCACCAATAACGATGTTCTCAAAATGGCTATTCGATCCAAGGAGTTTCTGGATATTGAGATTATTAGTGAGACGAAAAAGACAACCTCAAAGTTTCAGTTGAAACTTCTGGATATTAACGAGAGTCGTATCGAGGTTCCTGATGTAGAAATGACAACCGTCACGACACTCCCATCCGCAGACTTTCAGCGCCTCTGCCGCGACATGTCGAACATCGGTACAGACATAGAGATTACACGTAACTCGGGATTGATTAACTTCAGGTGTGAAGGTGATTTCGCAAACCAAGAGACGATCATCGAATGTCCAGACGAAAGTCCGACGATTACGGGTTTATACAGTTTGAAGTATCTGAATATCTTTACAAAGGCGACGAGTATGTGTGCGTCTGTGCAAATTATACAGGAGATTGGTAATAGGTTTTTGATTTTAAAATACAACGTCGCCAACCTGGGTGAACTCAAATTCTATCTCGCGACTAAGGTATCTGAAGACTAGTTGTGAAGTCGTTGAGTGTTGAGAGTGTCTTTTTCATGCCGAGTGAGTTTGTCAGTATAATTTTCGGAAACTTTTCCTTAAGTGTTTCCTCATCATAGAACAAAAAGTCTTTGAGTGGAACTCGTTGTCCATGAAAGTCACTTCGTGGACCGGCGTATCGTTTCACCTTTTCAGTAATGTTTCGCATCGGCTTATCATCATGGTCGACGATCCAAGCACTACTCAAAGGGATACTAAAGTGCATGGCGCTTTCTTCGTTTTCACCGGGCTTAAAATTAGTATCATTTGAAATGGCTGTGTACTTCTTACCGTTGAAGTAGTATTTGACTCGAAGAATTGTATTTGTAACATTCTGTGGTATGACTGTGTATCGGAAATATTTACCAGTCACGTCCACGTAATAGTTTTCAAGAATCTCATCTTCCCAATCTTTACTTTCTTTCATCCAAAAGTCATCTTCAATCATATAGTCCATGTCATGATCCAAATTGTATTCGAGTTCTTCAGAGATGATCGAATAGTCTCGTGGTGTGATGATGTACTTGTAAAAGAAAAAAATACTACTTAAAAGTTTGGCCAGCATTTCTTTATAAGGAATGGAAGGTAATTTTTTAAGTAGATATAACAATCGAATAGATGAATGGAGTGAGTGTATAAAGAACGACCCCATGAACAAGAAAAAATATGAATCCGATATGGCAGAGTATATCATGAAATGTATGCCGTACATGAACCAATATACAGATGATAGTGAGGAGGTTACGAATACGGATAACATTTTTAACGTGAAAGAGACGGTCGGTCTAAAACGAAAGGATATATTCACAGATTATCTCATCGAAGTTGAAAATCAAAATATAGCCAAACCCAGGGAGCGAATGGTCGAACAGTGTACCACGTGTCCAGAAAGTAACCTCCTTCACTTTCACGACACGAGTGACCTCGTGTGTGACTCGTGTGGTGCGATCATAGCAACTTTAATCAGTGAAGAATTAACATATAGAGAAGAACAAGAAACATCCGAAAAAGTCGTAAATTATTCATATAAAAGAGAAAACCATTTCAATGAGTGGTTGTCACAATTTCAGGCACAAGAGATGACCACTATACCCGATGAAGTCATAGATCAACTTCGAGGAGAACTCAAAAAAATGAAAATCAAAAAGCTCGAAGATATCACTCATGCAAAGATTCGAGGACTCTTAAAAAAACTGAAACTCAACAAATACTATGAACATGTACCATACATCACAAACATATTGAATGGTATCAAACCCCCGAACATGCCACAAGAGTTGGAGGAGTATCTTCGAATCATGTTCAAAGATATTCAGAAACCATTTGATGATAACTGTCCCACAGAAAGAAAGAACTTTCTCAGTTACTCCTATGTCCTATACAAGTTTTGTGAACTTTTAGGTGAAGATGAATATCTAAGATACTTTCCACTTTTGAAATCTAAGGAGAAGTTGTACCAACAGGATGTCATATGGAAGAAGATATGCTGCGACCTTAAATGGGAATTTATTCCGACAGTGTAAATAGATGACTTGTCCAAACTTTGCCGTATGTGGTAAGATGATGAGACCCGGTCTGAAGGTGTGCACTTCATGCTTTTGGAGATTCAAGAATGAAACCCTTCAATTCAAAACGTCTTCCTGTCCAAATTGTCATGTACAGAGTGAGTGTGTCAAGTTTCGCAAATGTGAACACTTTTTATGTACCGGCTGTTTCGGTAGACATAGAGTGTGTCTCATTTGTGAAGGTAAGACCTAAGTTGTCCAGGTTCTTAAAAATTCCGAGACATGATTTTGATTGACCGCATCGTTCGGTTTCTCAAGAAGGATATTTACTTACCCCTGAAATGTTATGCCAACAAAAGACAACTCACGAACCCGCGAGACGGTTGTACCTGTAAGAATTTCTGTCGAAAACCCCCAAGTGGGGGCTCTCCAGTCTATGTTAAAATTGATCCTAAGTATGGACAGAAATATAATTATACCAAATGAACGACGAACCAGCCCTCCTTGCCCTCTATGAATTGGAATCCAAGGTTCTCCCCCACTTGGAGACAATTAATCAAGTCGACCCAGCGGTACACCACTGTCTAGAAGAAGCTCGGACTCTACTCCAAAGGGCTCAAGAAATTCTTCAAGTGGCTGTTCTAGATCCACAGAAACACTACCAGGAATCCCAAAGGTTCTATCACAATCTGGCTCGGATTCTTCCTCTAATGGTACTACTTGAATCCGTCTCACCTCCACCTCCCGATCCGGGTGAGGTGGGTAATTCACCAGATACGCCGTCTTCAGACCAGTCAGATGAAGATAGTTATGAGCCTGCAACTCCGCCGCGTCATTCAGAGTTCGAATAGTTTTAAACTCTAGAACAATCTCGTTGTCAATAATAATGTCTGCCCTCAAGTTGCCAATCACGTGCCCCTTGAATGGAATGGTGATGATCCTCTCAGATTCATATGGAATACCTCTCTCCCTTAGTAAAACCTCCATCGCATTGTGGTATACTCTCTCACTGTATCCCGGACCCAGTTGAGAATATATCTCTCGAGCGAATGCCTCGATGTTCATTAGATGTTCATCTATTTAAATCTTTATCTAAAGTAAGATGGTCTCGGTCAAAAAGACTTCCACACAAACGACTGAGAAACGAAAGTCTGAAACGGTGCGTAGACAGGTTCTTAACAGACGCCGTGAAGTGGAGAGACGAAGGAAGATGACTCAGATTAATGCTGCACTCAATCGTCTATCCAAAAAATTTAGGCGTGTAAACATACCCAGAAATACGTTTAATGTGGGTACAGTGACAAGTGGGAATGATCGCTACCTTTCGGTGAGATTGAGTCGCAAAACAATCAAAGAACTTCAGAATGTGTATAAGAAAACCTGGGAACAGCGAGTAGAGTACGGAGGTTCGATACCATTCACACTTTCGAATACACGCAACTATGTTAGATTCGGTACACCGACGGTGAGTACAAACCAACAATTGGCTTCTGTAACCCCTACGCAAGAAGATATGACACAGTATATCGTGTATCATACACACCCAGTTCCCGAACAAAATAGACCACTTTTTACCTATCCAAGTGGTACTGATTTCAGGACGTATATAAGCTATTATCCCACGATACAAGCAAATATTATCCTCGAGAACCAAGGGTACTATATCATTGATCTTATTGAAACGAATATGAATAAACCCGACCCAGATGAAGTTGTCACAGAATTTAATCGTTTCATGACTTCCAGAGAATTTCGACGTGTATCCGTAAATTGGAGTAACCTTGTATACATTCAAACCACACCTACCCAATGGAAGCGAGCCGTGAACAACTACATGGACCCCATCATGCGAAAGAAGTTTGGTATATCCATCAAATACTACACCTGGGACGAACTGGGTGAGATTACTTTGTTAGATAAAAATGTCATTATGAATGTAGGATGACCGCACACAGGTTACACATTACAAAAATCGTGGTGAGAGATTTGAAATCTGTGAGCAAAATGTCGTCGAAGAATAGGTGGGAATATGGTGGTAAAGTTAAGTATGACAGGTGTATGAATTACAAAGGTCTCACCTACGCGACTTCCAAAGAGAGGGCTCGAATAGACTCGAGCGTTCTTGAGGAAGAGTGGTCTGATGCACCCGTAGCGTATCACACACACCCCTCACTCCTACAGGTGATTCCTGATGAAGTTGGTCCGACAATTTTCACAACTCTCCCGAGTAACGCCGACTTTGAATCATTTATCAAGGGGTTCCCGGATATGCAAGTGAATATCATCTGCGACGCACGTGGGTACTACATCATCGACATATTCGATGCAGTGAAAAAGGGTACCGTCCCCGTCCCCGAAGGGGTCTTCTCCCTCATGAAAGAGGTTCGCTACGAGGAGTTCCTTCTCAAACGCGGTTTCGGGGAGGACAAGTGTGAATACTTTTCTACAGATTTACGTGAATGGAAATGGTTCATAAATGAGGACCTACACCCCAGACTCAATGAACTCTATGGGGTTTCTATCAAATTTTATGGATACGACGATGAACCACCCACAGTCATCATCGACGCATGATAGAATCCTCCAACTCATCCACCTCGTACCACGCCCAGTGACACGCCTCAGAGGTGGTGTCCTCTTCACATATCTCCTGTGCTTCTTCTATGGCTTCCTTGAACCGTAGACGAAGTCTCGGGTTGTCAGGTACAATCGGTTCTCGTCGTATGGGTGGTCGATGGTACAATCCGTTTAGAACATTCACTCGAGTTTTTGCTAATTTAATTTTGTACAGATTATTTTCGGAAAAAGTTGCGATACATTTCATATCTTAACGTAGCATAAAGATTTTAAGTGTCTTCTGAGTAGAAAATGTCTTCGTACAACGTCGAGCCCTGTAACTTCAAGTATCGCGTCTCCTCCCTTGAGAAGATTGTCGATGGTGATACCATTGATGTCGCCATCGACCTTGGCTTTGATGTCTGCACGAAGCAGCGTGTTCGCCTCCTAGGTATTGATACACCCGAGTCGCGCACGTCGGACAAGGAGGAGAAGAGGTTCGGTCTCCTTTCGAAGAAGAAGCTCAAGGAGTGGTGTCTAAAGGCGGTTGCGTCTGAGAAGGATGATATCGAAATCGAACTCAGATGCCCGGAGGCGGATTCGAGGGGTAAGTTTGGCCGTGTGCTCGCAGAGGTTTGGGTATGTGAGGATGGTATCTGGACCAACGTAAACAAGTGGATGTGTGACAATCACTATGCCGTACCATACGCTGCTCAAAATAAGGCTGATGTCGAGGCACTCCACATGGCGAACCGCGAAAAGGTTCGCGATCAATTGTAGGGATATTTCCTAATCCATAAATTACAAATCCATTTTTCACCAGACTTTACAGGTTGTCCACCATGTAAAGCCTTGGACGTTTCCAACTCGTAATTGTCGAGTGTATCGAAAAAGAGGGCATCACCCGCCTTAAGTTTATACGTTTTACCCAGGTTTGGGAATACAGTCTCACCACCTTCGTACTCATCGTTGAGTGCCAGAATAAACGTATACATTCTTGGATTTATATCTTGCCTGTTCGAATCTTGGTGAGGTTGATAGAATCCACCCGGTTTATATTTAAGTACCTGAAGTCGTTCACAGTTTATGATTGGGCGGTCTGTATTTTTGAGACACCGCTGTACGACGGTATCCACCACTGGATCACTACGATCAAGCCATGCTGTTTCACTTTTACGAACCGAATCATCTACGATACGGTTCTCTGAAACCGATGATGGTCCGAGAATCTCCTCACTCTTCTTGATGATGTGTTGCCTCTCTTCGGGTGTTATGAAATTGTGATACACTCTGGGTTTTGGGTACATTGGTAACAGGTACACAACGATCAAAATCAGGAACAGTATAAGTATCATCTTAGAATACTCATACATAAATATTTCTGGGAAGTCGACAATTGTATCGTTTACGAATTGATTCGAAAATACCGTTTCCATAGTCCACGATTTTCTGTAACAGGTTGATGATTTCATCGTGTCGCTCAGGATCTATGACATATTGTCGCAGTAAGTCACCACCTGTATTAGCCATCATTTCGAAAATGTTCGACAAGTCTCTAGATTTATCTGTGTACTTTTCCTGGCGCTGCAAGTAATTTTTAAACGTTTGTTCGTCTATATCGTTAAGCATATAGGTGATCCGTATTTGTGTGTTGTCGATCGGTCGTAAGTCCAGATACATATTTTCGCGTTCCATTTGATGCACGACCATTGCATATTGAAGTATTTCATTCGTGGCACCAATCTCACGAAGCTCCCTGAATGATGGGACACCACCACAAGGGATGTCTCCATGTTCCCTGGACATCATCACTTTCCTCTTAAACTCGATGAAATGTGGATTGTGTATTCGACCATTTTCAACTTCCCCCGTACGCCAATTGAATGCTGTGTGACACGAAATACACCACATCTGTGCACAACCGCTCGTCTTATGAATGACTGTCCCACACTTCGGACACGACTTACTATCCTTGTTTAAAAGTTTCATAGTCTTTACAGTTTCTGGGTTACATTCGTGTTCGGGAGTCAGTGGGTCGTTACAGTCTTTACAGTAGTTAACTTCACATAACCCACAATACCAGTCCTCATTGAGAAAGCCTTTACATTCCTCGACGGGACACTGACGCACAAAACGCCTCGGTTCGTTGTCGATTGTCGCACCATTCATTCGGAGTTGTTCGAGGTGTCTATATGTAGTTTCCATCTCACGATAAAGATTATAAATCTCATCTGGTAAGGGTTGTTCGTAATCGAACGTACCGTATCGATGATGAAGTTCAATCAAGTCTTCCTTTTGTTTTCGAATGATACGACGAATTCTACGCATTTGTATGATACGCTCAACTTCTGGTTGTGTCTCGGGCATGAGAGCCTTTTCTCGTTCGAGTAGTACATTCTCTCTATGTCTTCGTAGTTCGGTATTCCTGAAATACTTTGTACAGAAAGAGTCTACAAACTCACGGTTCCACAAAGTCTTACACCCCATACAATGTGGATCTTGGAACGATTCTAGGATGTACCTCTGGGAACAGGATCTACAACTTGTTAAATCACAAAAAGGACACTTGACTTTTTTGTGATTTATCTTGTTTAATTTCTCACAACATACATCACAACATTCCATTAAAGTAAAGGTACTTTATTTCTTTAATTATTGAAAATCTACAAATTGACTGATCATATCACGTGCATCATCTCTCTCATAAATCGTCTGTGCAAAGAACAAAGTCATGTCAGCCTGTCCATATGACAAGTATGTACCTCGGTACTTCTCATATATACTTGCGAGTTGATCTAAATTTTGGTTACACCACTCTTCCGCTTCATCTTCGGTCATATCTCTGTGGAGACCCCGCTCAATGAAATCAGCAACCTCGTCACCGAGGGGCATGTCGGTAATCACGGTACAATCGTCGTCGGGGTGAATCATTATTTCTTGATTTTACCTTTTTTAGTCCCCGACTTAGCTTCTCTTTCTCTCAGGAGTCTCCTCTTTTCCGCAAGTTTGTTGTTAAACTTTTTGTTTTCCGCAGCCTTCGCCTTCATCTTTTCAGTTTCAGTGATCATTTTCTTTGCAGAGGCGGCAGCCCGTTCAGCGGCTTCACGCACTCTCTTTTTCTCACTGAGCTTTCGTACTCGCTCGGCTTCTACATTTGCCTTCTTCTTACGCTCTTCCTCTTTTGCTCTATTTTCTTCGGCTTTCTTACGGGCATCTTCTCTGATTGCACTTTCCCGAATCTCCCTGACTCGTTCCTTCGTATTAGCCCCCCTGATTTGTCCCTTGTACTTGGTCTTCTCAGCGATGCTGAGCTTCTTGAGGCGATTTATAGTGCTGGTGGCACTCTGACGGTTGAAAATCGCCACCGCGTTAGCAACCTTCTTGACATTCGCCTGCTTAGCGGGAGCCAAGTTCCTCGCCATCTTAACACGTTCGGGACCCGAGGCGCGAGAGAGTGTCGTCTTTTTTCCAGCCAATTTGACTGCATTCATGACCCTCTTTTCCTTGTTTTTCTGGACAAGAGCCTTGAACGAAGGTTTAGCATTAAAGAGTGGATTGTTGGTCATTTTTGGTTCAGGGACAAATGTCTCAGCCACAGGGGCCTTATTCAATAGGGCTCGTCGAGCCTGGTTACGACCCTTCTTCCCACGGAATCCAGCCTGAATTTTCGTAGCGGCCGCGTTCTTTTTCTTCAGGTTACCAATCGCACCGGCAACGAGAGACTTCGAAGCATTCGCAATGTTCTTGTTCTCCTTTGTCTGTATCTTACCGATCGCACCAGCAACGAGAGACTTCGACGCATTCGCGATGTTCTTGTTTTGTTTGTTTTGACTCGTCTTGACTGCAACCCGAACCCTGTTAATAGTAGTGTTAGAGTTTCGAATCACCTTTTCGAGCTCTTTTCGGTTAGGAAGGTTCTTCACTTTGTTGATCAGGGTCAGGCGCTCATCGAGTTCCTTCACGAGAGGCTGGGTATTCTGCATACCACGTCCACGGGCCAAGAACTTTTCACGAGATTTTCCACCGATACCAAATCCGACGAGTTTGCGGGTCTTTTCGAGAACGTTTTTGTTCACGTCACGTTCATTCTTACCCCGTGTAAGATTCTTGACACCACCACCAACATTGAACAACCTCGAAGCTTCCATCGCTTCATTTTCATTCTCATTCTTCGTGGGCTTCTTGTCAAGCTTTCGAACAAGTGCGTTCCGCTTAGCTTTCATGGTGATGTTCTCCTTGAGTTCTTTGAATGTCTTCTGACCCTTTTCAAACGCGTTCATGTATTCATCAGATTGTTTCTTGTTTGTTTTTGTAGTTTTGAGTAATTTTTTGAGTGCTTCTCGATTCTTACCCGACTTTTCCGCCTTTTCAGCCTTGACGACTGCGACCATTTTCCTGACATTGTTGGCAATCCGATTATACTCTTCCGCAGTTCTAAATGGATTTCCGGCACGACCCTTAAACTTTGTGATTCGTTTATTATCGTACTTGGAAATTTCATTAAGCACGCTCTGTCGCTTAGCCATACGGTTGATGTCGTTCATAGCCTTACCAGCGTTAAAGTTGTCATTTTCCTTCACCATAGCTCGCTCGCGGCGTTTCACTTCACCTTCGCGCTGTTTGTTAAGGATCTTGAGTGCCTTATTCGCGTTGAAATCGTCGTCATTTTTGGACCTGGCTCGCTCTTCAGTCACCTTCTTACCAGCCTTTTTCGCCGCGTCTATTTTTTTGGCGCGACGTTTGAGACCTTCTATGTCTGTGGTAACATTCTTGATCTCACTCACAAACTTTTGTTTTTGGTTCGACGTCAGATTTGTGAGACCGTCGAGGAACGCGCGTAGTTCAGTTTGTTTGCGAGCGAACGTGTTTCGCTTACCCTTGAGATTCGCATCAATTCGCTGAATATCCTTCTCCAAGTCACCCAAATCCGTGTTCAACTTGACCCGATCTATGTACTTGTTCTTCTCTTGGTTCGTCAAGAGTGTATTCTTCATGAATGTGCGAAGCTTGTTCTTCTTATTCGATACGATTTGGGCGTTCATCGAAACCCTCTTCTTATTCGCCTCCTCTTTGACCTTGTTCGCAGTCAAAAGACCGGATTCGAAATTTTTGATGAGTTTGTTTCCATCGTCACCCAGATTCTTCGATAAGACATAGTTTACGATAGATTGTTTCACAGATTTCGACTTTTTCGCATTCACATTCATACGCTTCGCCGAATTCAACACAACATTGAGTGTCTTACCCGACTTTAGATTCGTGCGCAAGGTGTTCTTATTCTTTTCCGAAATGTTCGATAAGTTTTTCAAGGCATTCTCCAACTTCTCTTGGTCACGTGTTTTCTTTGTCGTTGTCGCGTTGTTCTTCGCAGACTCGAGTGTCTTGTTTGGTGACTGATTGAAAAACCCTACAATCATGTTCTTGTTCTGGCTCGAGAGACCCAGGTTATTCATGTAGGTTACGAGTTCGTCACGCTCTTTCGACCGCTTCTCATTCTTTCGCTGCTCAATCATTGACTTTGCATTCGCTTCGAACGATTCCAAGTTGCCGGGTGCGTTATCAAACTTCTTGAGGATGGTCGCCTTGTTCTCTTGTGTAAGATTCATGGGTTTCATGAGTTCCTCAAGCTTTTTGCGATCCGCGACAATCTTTTCACTCGCCCGTGTTTTCTTGAGTGCGTTCGCCTTTCGTTTCATTCCATTCAGGTTTTTGGTGTCGTTAAACTCAAACATGATGGTATCGCGATCCTTCACGTTAAGATTGAGTGTTTCATTCAGGTACGTATACAGTTCTTGCTTTTGTTTTTCGTGTACTTCTTTCGTCTTACTGTTCTTGAACTTCTGTATGTTTTCCAGTACAGTGTTCAGTTCGATATTCTGATTTTTAAACTTTTGTAAAAACCTGTTCCTATTTTCCTGATTAAGATTTTTGGTGACTTCTTCAATCTTTTTGAGATCCTGATTCTTCTTTCCCTTGAGAATACCATTGAGTTTGTTTTTCAATTTTTGGATATCATTCATAGATTTGGCTGCATTGAGTTCACTAGATATGTTGATGTTCTTATCGAGTGCCCGTCTCGAGAGGTTCTTCTTGCCCTTATCGAGATACATCTGGTTGATCTGTGCGTTGAGTTTCTTGACATCATTCATCGTTTTCACGTCAACCTTGAAGTTTAGATTAAGTGCATTCTCCTCACGAGCCTTACGAAGACGTTCATTCAGTCGGACCTTTTCCGATGACACCTGTTTCAAGTTCTTCGCCTTCGCGTGCAGGGCGTTCATGTTACGAGGATTCGCGTTGAAGTTTGTCATGATCGCATTAATATCATTCGCCGAGAGTTTGAGATCATCTTGGAGGTGGCGACGAAGCGCACTCCCCTTTTCACTCTTGAACTGAGAAGACAAGTTTGAGGCTTTATTTTTCACGTCGACGATGGTCATGTCCGTGAAATAGTTCCAATCTTCCCGAATAGCCTTTCGATCTTTGGGTTTCAGGTTATACGTATTGAGAACCTTATCCACATTTTCTTCTTTGTTTCTGGAACTCTTACGCATGAACGCGTTCACGTCACGTTCGATGCTACGCACGTTCGACTTTTTGGTAATCTTGTTGTAAAATTGTTTCCGGTTCGTCACAGGAACCTTCTTGGTGTTTAGAATCTTTGTGAGTTCGAGTCTCTTTTTCTTATCGAGCATATCATTCGCCATCTTGCGACTACTATTGATATCGAGGTTGCGACCGATAACATTCTGTATGTTTTGATTGTTAAGACTAAGCTGTTTCATATATTTCGTAATTTCTTCCTTTTTTGTGGTGTTCCTGTTAGCGATCCGGACCATGACCTGTTTCTGTACGGAATTGAGGTTTTTGAGTGTTTTGATCGCAGTCACCTTGTTCATAAAATCATTCTTCAATTTAGCGTCGATGATTGTATCCGAGAGTTTATTTCTTCCCTTGTTAATCGCATCATCGACGACAGTTTCGACGTCACTATTCAACTTGTTGAGCTTTTCGACTGAGTTGAGTGCGTTCACATTCGTGTTGAAATTGAACATGACACCATATCCCTTCGCTGTACTGATTTTGTCCACGAGCGTACGCTTCTTACTCTCGAGGTTACCCTTCACAGCCACCTCATCATTAATCACCTTCTTAATATTTTCGAGTGAAATTGTGGTGTTTTCGAACCGCTTTATGAATTTAGATTTATCGACATTCAATGGCTGTAAATACTGCTTCAATTCATCGAGATTTTTAGACCTTTTCGTGCTCTTGATTGTTTGTATTTCATTGTTAACCTCCTTCCGAAGTTCAATGAGATTTGTTGCGTTTAAATTCACCTGACGAGTGAACGCATTCTTCTTATTTTGTGGTAGAGTCGTACCATTGATGTACCGTTTTAGATCATTTCTACGTTCGGTGAGTTGTTGCATCTCTTTTTGTTTTTTAGCACCCTTCTTCGCAGACCCAACATTGTTGATTTTCTGGCCGAGGGGGACGAGTTTGTTCACATTATCGATTCTCTGGATGTTTTTAGAGAAATTGACATTCAGGGTTGTCGCGCGATTAGACAACTTTGTCTTACCCGCATTCAATACGCGCACCTTCATCGCATCGAGATCAACGTTTGTTTTCATCTTGAGGATATCAGATTGAATGGTCGCATTGAGTTCCAGTTTAGATGCGAGGGTCGAAAGACCCTGAACCTTCTCAGCGAACGTACCCTTCACCTTCTCGAGTCCACTTGCCCGAATATTTTTTTCGATGGTGGGTACATTGTTTAACGTGGTAAGTTTCGATAAGTTCACGTTGACGCCGAGTTGTTTCGCCAAAGATGTGAGTCTCTGTTTTTCAGTATTCAATTTGGTCGAATTGCGTTTAGATTTCAAACGCTTCGCTTCTTCGATAAGTTTGGTGACGTTTTTGTTTCCACTGTTAAATCTGTTCATGATCACAGTCTTATCTTGTGCGTTAAGTTTCAGTGTGTTCAGGTTTTGATTAAGTCGAGTTCTCACATTTTCACTCTTACCACTGGTGACTTCCCGTTCACGCTGCTTGGCGGCACGTTTGAGTGCGTCAACACTCTCACCTTTATTGAATCGGGTGAGGAATGCATTCTTGTTGGTTTGATTAATCTTAAGAGGAGTCAGATAAGTGAGAAGATTTTGTTTGATGAGAGCATCCTTTTCCTTCTTTCTTTGTTCGACGAGTTTTTCCGCACGGTTCTTTAAAGAGTTCAAGTTTGTTTTGTTATCGATGAGTTTTTCCAGACTTTTCTTATCGTCGTTTGAAAGTTTGACATTCACGATCATGGCCATGAACTTCTGTTTTTGGTTGGTAACATATGCATCACGTTTCGTTTCGTTATTCTTTTTAGCCTCATCTATGAGCGAGTCTATGTTCACACCGACAGCCTTGGATCTCGACTTGAACGACAACTTACTCGAATTATCGATAAACGGAAGTGTCGCGAGGAGGATGTTCATCTTTTGTTCATTGGTCTGTGTGACATCAGACTTTAACCGCGCCTCCGCTTCCAACTGAGTCAAATCATCGGTATTCATTCGACGAATAATAGCATTTCGATTCGCGTTTGTAAGGGAAATTTTACTAATCTTGTTTATAAAGGCATTTTCAAGTTTCTTGTATTCAGTAGCTTCATTGATCACTTCTTGACGCCGCATTCCACCTACACTCAATTTATCAATGAATTGTTTCTCCCTCTTCAAACCAATCTTTTTGATTAAATTCGACGCGACAGCGAGATTCATTTCTGTGGGTACCTTGGGTGCGTTGGGTGCGTTGGGTGCGTTGGGTGCGTTGGGTGCGTTGGGTACCTTGGGTGCGTTGGGTACCTTGGGTGCGTTGGGTTTCTTTCCAAAAAGTCCAGTGAAAATAGATTGTTTGGGTTTTTTAACGGCGCTCACCCGGCCGTTGAGAAATTTTGGTTTTTGACCTTTCATAAACAAACCATCCTTGGGGAAATTTACACGCGTTTTAGGCTTCACTGCTGTGTTGTTGAACCTGTTCGCGTTCGCGTTCGCTTTCACTGCTGTGTTGTTGAACCTGTTCGCGTTCGCTTTCACTGCTGTGTTGTTGAACCTGTTCGCGTTCGTGTTCGTGTTCGCTTTCACTGCTGTGTTATTGAACTTGTTCGCTTTCACTGCTGTGTTGTTGAACCTGTTCGCGTTCGTGTTCGCTTTCACTGCTGTGTTATTGAACTTGTTCGCGTTCACTGCTGTGTTGTTGAACCTGTTCGTGTTCGCGTTCGTGTTTTTTATGGGTAATGTGCGCCTCTTCTTCCCAATCTTCACGGGTTCATGAACTTTCATGTAACGGAGACGTTTCCCAATAGATTCAATCAATTGACTTTTGGTCATTTGATTCATCTGTTTGAGACCAACTTTACGAGCGACACGCTGAATGTCCACGCGTTTAGATGATGTGTCGAATAGAACCTCATAATCGTCGGGTTTCAGTGGGGACTTCTTATCGACGAGATACGTTTTATCCGAACTCAAAATCAGAGGAGGTAGGGGTAATTTACCACTCTTTATCTCGTCATATACTTGACATATTTGTTCTTTTGTCAGTTTAACACTCTGGCCTGTGTTCATCTTTATGAGCACACGCAGGTCATTTATTTCGGCGTCTGGATCACACGCCTCGATCATATATAGTAAACTGATAAAAAAAGTGTTATGTAGAATATCCCATGTTAAATAATCGTATCTTTTCTTCATATTCCATGTTAAAATTAAACACGTCCGTGTCGCCTACGTTTATTTCCACAACATCTATGGGTAGGTTTATTATTTCTCGATTTGAGAGAGCTGACCGAACGATAACATCAACAAACTGTTTTGGATTATCAATCGTCTCTCGGTATATTTTGTTCATTTTAATTCGAACACACGTCACTTCGTGTGGTTTCTTATCCAAAAATGGAGTCAAAGGAAACTCTTCTTTCGTACCACCATCTACATACATTCGATCCTCGTATTTCCCACACGCAAAAATGAAAGGAACTGCCATGCTCATACATACAGCGTCAATGATCTTCATATTCGGGTGTGTATCCTTTGAAAAATAAACCGTTTCGGTCGTGTTGAGGCAAAATGCCGACACATGAACCCGTGTTTCTAATTCTCGAAATGTAGGATCTCCACCACAAATTTCAACCATTTTTTTACGAATAGGACCCATATCAACAAATCCAAATTTGTTAAAAAATGATCCCAGACGGATTTTAACAAAGTTGGGGATATCCAATGATAAAGATGCATCTAATATCTCGTCGACCGACATCCCAACCGCTAAAAACAGGGCGAGAATCGCACCAGCTGATGAACCAGAAATTTCCTGTACACCAGCGAGCGAAGATTCACGAGCTTTCAAAGCTCCTATAAGTGAATATATTCCCATAGACGCTGGTCCAAGTACGAGATACTTCATCTCCCTACTTAATAGAATTGAGGAAATTGGCGACGCAAAAGCGCGAAAATCACCGCAAAGACGATCGCGTGAGTCAGGGCCGCAGAAATGCTCGTCTGACCGGAGCGGAACACACCACCCGAACCAGGGGGGAGGGTCAGGAGAAGACCAGGGCTGAGGGCGAGGAAGAGCGCAGTGGTCACGATGAGATCGGTCTTGGTGAGAACGATACCCATAGCCTTGGCGACGAGGCTGTACACGAGGAAGAACACGAGCGCATGGAAAAAGATGGCCATTTGATTGGTTTTGCCGTTCGCGAACTTGACGTTCTTGCCCGCGGTGGTGACGAGCACACCAGGGCTGAGCGCGAGAAAAAGAGCGGCGGGGATGGCGACTTTCTGGGACGTGATGTCGGGGAGCATTTAATATACACTGAGATATTTTTCCACATAATCCACGAAATGATAGTATGTCGCACCCCGCATTATCTCTTCGTGGAGACCATTTCCATTTACCGTACTTCTGATATGTCTCCAAATATCATACAGTATTTGTTCATAAGGTGTATCCATGCGCTCGTGATAAGGGTCATGTTCAACGTAACAAAATTCAACGAAATCAACAAATTTCCCTGAATGTTCCAACCCTGCATCATATAGGAGTGTCCTGATGGTATTCCACATCATCATAAGTTCATCTGAGTATTCGACTTCCCAGTCTTCGATATTCAGAGGAGTGTGTTCGTCATTGAACTCATCATCGTCACTGATTTCAGGTTCAAATCCATTGGAGGCTTCGTATACATATTGACCCCAGACCATGGTTATTTACTTATCTTCTTTCTCGGGCTTCTCCTTTATACCAGTTAAGGAGAGGGAGGTGGATTCCTTCGTTTTAAGTCCGTCCTTAATAGCATTTAGGGCTCCTTCCACCTTCGTTTCGTCTCCACCAAAAAAGGTCATGAGACCTTCCTTAATCGCGTCTTTACTCATTCCAGACTTCCTGACAGACTTACGAATGCTAATCTTACCCTTCCTGAGGTTAATCGTGTCAATTCCCTGGTCCACCATATGCTTTTTGACGTTTTCTTTCAGGCGCTTTTCTTCCTGGGTCAAAACTTTAATATCAGATTTAGCCTCGGCTAATTGCTTTGTGAGCTCTACCAGTTTAGAAACATTCTCGGAGAGATCAGGTGCGACAGAAGTCATTTATATTTATACACATCTACTCTTTAAGCGCAGAGACCACGCTGCATGAGATCGGGGACGATAGTGGAGTTGTTCCACACGAAGGGGTCCTTGGGGTTGGGGGGATCCTTGCGAATCTGCTGGTTGGCGTTACGGAGGGCACCACCAACAGTCTCGGGGAAACCAATCTGCTTGCGAGGCTCGAGGAAGTTCTGACCCGCGAGGATGTCCTCTGGGACAAACTGACCAAAATCCTCGGCGGACGCAACCTCACGGGGAAGGAGCGACGAAGCGAGGCCAGTACCCTTGTTCATACCGCCACACACAGCATCTACGGGGGCCGCGGCGGGACCTGGGGCAGGGCCGGCGGCGGGGCCATTACCGAAGGGCGCGTACTGGCGCTCAACGATGCTGTACTTGGACTTGTTGTTCATGGAAAAAAGGAGGAAGATCAGCACGGCGACGGCGACCAGCATGAGGACATTTTGTTTACGACCCTTCATTATCTTTTATATTACTATAACAATTTTTTTATTGGTCATCCTCGTCGACAAAGGCATACTCGTCTGGGTAAGTATCAAGGATGGGCTCGGGGTCATCATGGACCCTGACCTGGACAACATTCCAAGTGGGACCGAAAGCCTTCTTGGCAAACCAGATTCCAGCAAATTCAAGAATGACATCACATGTCTTCTCGGGCTGAACAGCCTCGAAATCAACGAGCTCCTGCTGTGAGTTAAACACCCTGGTCACATCGAGGCGGTCACACGTGAGCACATCGGTGTCGAGGCTCGACTTGTAGGCTCCCTTGATGACTCCCTCCGAAACCTTCTTACCGAACCAGGACTCACAGTTCTCAAGAGCCGCATCGAGGTTCGCAGTGTCGATGGTACTGATCTTCTGGGTGTTCATTTCCGAGGCAAGATCCATCGCAATCTCGCCTGAAACATCAGTGATCTTCACTTTGTTGAGCTGAATGAGATGCTTACGCTTATCGTCGCGGAGGACCTTGACAAAGTAGAGACCATCCTCACCCTTGGTGGGGGTAGTGTACATCATTTTATGGTTGATACATGCTTCATTTCTTTAAACCAACGAATGGTATCTCCGCAGCCTTATTAAGTAACGCCTTGGGTACCCACATATTTCTCCTGGGATTGTGACCATAAAGTGTCTTGGTGATGTTCATGTTTTTTGGAAGAGGTTTCGCATTTTCTGGTCGCAGAGGAAATTCATTTTTCACATATGCGGATGTGTTTACGTTTTTCCACTTGAGGTTTTTCGTATTGAACCGCTTATTTCCTGAAGACTTTGTGTACCCGTTGACCTTTGTATTCTTCACAACTGGTCTGAGACCATGTACGATCTGCTTAGATAGGCGCTCATCTGACGGTTTCGTCGTGTAGTTTCTATATTTACGTGGATCGACTTTCATGGCTTTACCAATTGAGACATTAACGGGTTTGTTCACCACTCGCGTTTTAGTCTTGATTTTAGGGGTGATGCGCTTAAACACATCGTCCATCGATTCAGACGATTTAATGCGTTTATCAAACAGTTGTGCGAGACGAACGAGTCTCTGGCGGTCTTTTTCTTTCTTCTCTGGTCGAAGTCTGAGTTTATGCATCAGGTAAATGTCTTCGATGAGAAACTCTTTACTCGCGACGAGAAGACGTTTATCGTTGATCAATTTTCCGGTGTTTATGTTTCTGTACGTGACACCTCGCTTCCTGGTCAATGCTACCTCGTATCCAAACTCCTTGGGGCGCATGAAGGGAATATCAAGGATTCCACCCAAATTGAAATCTTCAATCTTTCCAGACTTTGCGGAAAGAAGGCGAATGTTCAAGTCGAGAGCGAAAAGTTCCACATCTATGAATATATCACCCTTACTGGGCCTGTTATTTTCCGCGAGTTTCTTCTTCTTGATCAAAGTGTATCGCCGAGTTACATACGGACCAGATTGTTTGAAACCAATTCCCAAAAACTTGAATAGTTTCGAATGTTTCTTCTGTACGGACATGATTCTCTTCTTGATTCGTAAGTCCAATTTCTTAGCGAGCTCCCCCAATTTGTTCCACAAAAGGAGTTTTACAGCTTGGAGTTTCCCGAAATATTTATCATTCATTGGAATCCTTGGGACGAACTTGGCATCGATATCACTCGTCACTATCCGTTCCTTAAAGTCCACGTACAAATTGAACGCCTCACCACCACTGATGATGAGATCACCCGATGAACTCAAAAATTGTGTGAGTTCCCCGATCGTATCGAGAATGATATCACGGATAGAATCTGTCACGAGAACGTATATGATTTTCTCAAAGTTTTTATTCATGTGTGCACTCTTCACGCGAGCACGAAACTTACCAAAGTCTCTCTGGAGGTTTCGATCGTAATATTTTTTCAATTTTTCATCTTTGAAAAAAAGATTTTCATTCATGAATTTTTGAATGACATCCTTCGAATAAATCTGATCGTCCATTAATATATCTCGATATAATAATATGGTGTGTAACGTGATCGAACCGTGTAGGTGTTACGCATACACAGGTGAAAAAGAACAATGGTGTGGAGTCAGAAAGGGACAACATGTTGTACCATGCCCATCCGATTGCTGTGCAGGTGGCTGCCCTGATGATGGATCCAGGCACCCATTTCGTTTCATTGATAAACCCGATTTCATCAACCTGACAAACAAAAGGTTCGTCTTTATGGTATGGCTGTTTGTTACCGTAGCGACGATATACTTCTTCAGGAACTTAAAGGTTAAGCAAGTAAGAAAGATATAATGTCCCTCGAAACCATTCAGACCGAACTCGCCGCGCTCCGCAACGACATCAAGAACCTCACCAAGCTCATCCGCAAGGTGAAGAACACTCAGGAGGATCCCGATGGTGAGAAGGCTAAGGCTCGTGCCGCCAACAACGGATTCAACCGCAAGCAGGATGTGACGCCTAAGTTGCGCGAGTTTCTCGGACTTCCCGTGGACGAACTCATTTCTCGCTCCGAGGTGACCAAGTTCATTAACAAGTACATCACCGACAAGGGTCTCAAGCACCCCGACAACGGCCGTCAGATTATCCTCGACGACAAGCTTCGCGACCTCCTCGCGCCTCCTGCGGACGTCCAAGTGACTTACCTTAACCTCCAGAAGTACCTGAGCCCCCACTACATCAAGAAGGAGGAGAAGGCTTAAAAAAATAACACATACATAACATAACAACGATGGTCACTTTCCTCACCAAAGAGAGGGCTGAACAACTTGTTGGTACAAAGGTCAAAAATCTTGATTTGTACCAAAAGGCTTTTACACATAAATCTGCTCTCAAGGAGTATGAACAATTTAACGAGTCCTTCGAGACTCTTGAATTTATAGGTGATTCTGTACTTGGTTTTGTCATTACTAAGTTCCTGTTTGATAGATATGAAAGTCGTCAAGAAGGTTTCCTCACGAAAGCTCGCACAAAGCTCGTTCGTGGTGAAACATTAGCCAAGATTGCATTGAAGTTGGGTCTCGAGAAACTCGTCATCATGGACGAGAAGGGTATGCGCAATGGGTGGAATAACAACCCTAAAATCCTTGAAGATGTTTTTGAGTCGCTCATCGGTGCTATCTACATGGATATTGGTCTCATCCACGCGAAGGAGTTTATTTTGAGAATTTACCAGGACCCAGATATGATTGATATGAACTCCATCATGGTAGATGACAATTTCAAGGACCACCTCATGCGTCACTGCCAAGTCAATAACTGGGAATTACCTGATTATAGGGTCGCGGCACACCACGAGGGTCTCTTCTACATCGATATCTACATCAACAATACCTTCTGTTCTAGGGGTGTGGCGAAGAGTAAGAAACAGGCGGAGCAAAACGCTGCCCAGATGTACTTTCAGGTGTTGGAGGAACTTAAAACTTACAATCTTAATTAATTCAAGATGCATCCGAATGTCAAGGCCCTAATTGAAAGAGAATACGCGGCACAGAAGTCAGAGGAATGGCTTGAACTCCGTGGAAATATGTTGACTGCGAGTGATGCAGCCTCGGCTATTGGTGTAAATAAATACGAGACACCTGAGAAACTCCTTTTGAAGAAATGTGGACTTGGTGAGAAATTCATGGGGAATGCCGCCACCCGTCACGGTGAACTCTATGAAGACGAGGCTCGCATTATCTACGAACAGAGGCATGGAGAAGTTGTGCATGAATTGGGGTTATGTCCTCACCCAGAACATAAATGGTTGGGTGGAAGTCCAGATGGCGTTTCAGAGTCGGGTAAGTTGGTCGAGATTAAGTGTCCTCCACAAAGAGCAATCATCCCGGGTGAGGTTCCCGAACATTATATGCCACAGCTTCAACTTTGTATGGAGATTCTGGACCTTGAGTCTGCCGACTTCATTCAATATAAACCCGCAGAAACTAATTGGCCGAGACCCGAGGAGTTTGATGTCGTCAATATACCCCGTGACCGCGAGTGGTGGAAAAAATACTTCCCAGTGATGAAGGAATTTTGGGAGAAAGTTCTGTATTATCGGGAACACATAGATGAACTTCCTCAACCTAAGTTGAGAAAACCCCGTAAAAAAAAGGAACCCGAACCACCACCACCTTGTGAGATTAACACACTTCCAGAAGAAGACCCCTACTATGAAGATTGAAGACCAGTATAACCTTGCAAAGAACAGCCTCAATGGAAGCCTCTTCGCACCTTATCAAAGGGAGGGTGTCCTTTGGATGCTCACGATGGAGAGCCAGGAATCCGGACCCAAGGGTGGGTTCCTTTGTGACGAAATGGGTCTGGGTAAGACTGTGCAGATCGTTTCCACCATGCTTGGAAACCCCAAAGGACGCACACTCATCGTCGTACCCAAATCTATTATCACACAGTGGGTTGAGGAGATTGACAAATTCGCACCCAACTTGACGATCAATATCTTTGATGGTCCAGATAGGAAAATCAAAGAGGCTGACGTGACAATCGCACCTTATTCACTCCTCTCCATCCATGAAAAGTCTCCTCTTCATATGATTCAATGGGATCGCGTTGTTTTGGACGAAGCCCATGAGATTCGGAACAAGAAGTCGAAGTTGTTCAAGAGTGTGTGCCGCCTTCAGACTCAAATCAAGTGGATTGTGACTGGTACCCCGGTTTTCAATTCGATGGAGGACTTCGTGTCTCTCTGCACCTTTTTGGGTCTCTCCAAAGTGGTTGTACAGGGTATGACAAGTAAAATCAAAGACATCTACATTCTTCGACGCACCAAAGAAGACTTGGCCCAAATCAATGAGCGTTTGAGACTACCCCCATGCTTCTTTGAGAATGTGGAGTTGGAGATGTTTCCAGATGAAAAGCAGTTGTATGAGATTGTGTTCCTTGAGGCACAGGATACGATTCGCGAAGCGTTCAGACATGCCCAAAGCTTGAACGCCAAAAATATGGTGATTTTGGAGTGTCTTCTTCGTGCGCGTCAGGCGATGATCTGGCCTCAGATGTACCTCGATGGCGTGGCGAAGCAAAATGAGACTCAAGCGGAGAAGTGGGTGGGTCGCTCCAACAAGATGGAGACTCTTTTCCATATGATTGATGGCCACCCAGATGAAAAGACCCTCATCTTCTGTCAGTTCAGGGGTGAGATGAACCACATTCATAAGAATCTCACGAGACCCGTCTACAGAATCGATGGTTCTGTACCCAAAGAGGAGCGCGTCAGACAGATTGAAGGTTTCAAAAAGGCTGCACCGGGAGCGGTACTTATCATTCAGATAAAGTGTGGTGGTCAGGGTCTCAACCTTCAGGAAGCGACTCGAGTGTATATCACAGCACCTTCATGGAACCCTGCGACAGAACTCCAAGCCATCGGCAGGGCGCATCGAACGGGTCAGACTAAACCCGTATACGTCAAAAAGTTGGTGTACAAAGAGTGTTCGCGTTTTGTGAGTGTCGAAGAGGAGATGATGGCTCTCCAGGGTCACAAGTCCATCGTATGCTCAAAGGTGCTTAACGATGAACGAATTGAAAATCAGATCCCAGTCAACAGGACGAGTGATAAGATTTCAATTCTGGACATCAAGAAAATTTTCAAAGCGTAATGTAAAAGATGATTGGTTCCCGCGCTGAAGTTTTCCATGGTACTGCTGACAAGACTCCCGGTGGTCTCGCCAAGAAGGATCTGATGATGAAGGATGGTCGCATCGTGTCCAAGGCGGCGAGCAAGGCGGCCAAGAAGTCGCTCAAGAAGAACCCCAAGTTCAAGGCGTTCATTGACTTGGCCAAGAAAAAGAACGACGACAAGGGGTGCTTCTGCCTCGTCCCTAAGGAGGGTACCAAGGCGTACAAAAAAATAATCAAGGATAATAAGTAAGCATGACTCTTGCAAAGTGGGACATGTCTGTCAAGATGGCTAAAATTAAAATGGGTATAGACCCTAAGAAGTTTACCAGGGTTCAGGGTAAATTGCTTAAGGAGGCACAGGCGATTTATAGTATTTTATTATTAAATGATAAATTGAAACCCCTTTAGATTCTGAGGTTCGTAGACGACGAGTTGATGTAATTTCCATGTACACCCAAACTTTCTGTTCAAGAAATACACGCTGTTCAATTCCACAATAGCATGCCCCGAATTTCTTGCGTAGAGACCATTCGTCACATCATCATTCTTTGGGTTTTTATCCGCGTCAAAAACACTCGCCTTGATTTGGTCTTCCATGGTCGTGTCCACCTTGATGCGAAACTTTGGTTCGCGACCAGGTGATTCTTTGATGTTTGAGTTGAACATTGGTACGAGCTCTTCCTTCGACATCTGACTTCCGAAAATAGATTCACTTTGTTCGGTTACAGCGTCAATGACCGCATCTTCGAGTTTTCGAAGTGAGTTGTAAAAATTCTTCATATAACTATCTTCTTCGTCGTATCCCTTGATTGCGAAATCGACGTTATACTTTGTAGGACCAACTTCGGGTGTGAATCCAGAGACACCGAAGGGCATGTACATCCGGGGAAGTTGTACACGGAAAGGTGTACCCTGTTTCGTACATAGGACAATTTTTCTGTTTTTGTATTCATTGATTTGGAGGTTTTCAAGTGCCTTGTCCATGTATTCTGGATGTATGTCCCTTCAAAACTTTAAGCGGAACACGCCACACAATCTGGCTCCAGACTGAACTGGATTGGTCGAGCTTTCGCCTTTGAGCGCAGATAGTACATACCAGTCTTGAGACCCGATTTCCATGCATACATATGCATCGAGGAAAGCTTGGACATTGTCGGACTCTCCATGAAAAGGTTCATAGATTGGGACTGGTCGATGAAACGACCACGATCTGCAGCCATATCGATGATACACTTCTGACTAATTTCCCATACAGTTTTGTAGAGTTTCTTAATGTCTTCGGGGATGTCGACGATGTTTTGGATCGAGCCACCAGCCTTCACCATGAGATCCTTCATTTCCTTTGACCAGAGACCCACCTTCTTGAGGTCATCTACAAGGTGCTTGTTGACCACAACAAACTCACCGGCTAGAGTGCGTCGAAGGTAGATGTTTGTCGTATAGGGTTCGAAACATTCATTGTTCCCCAAAATCTGGGCCGTCGAAGCAGTGGGCATTGGGGCCATGAGGAGACTGTTGCGGAGACCCTTCGTCTTGACACGCTCACGCATCACATTCCAATCGTAGCGGTCACTAAACTTGGTCTCACCTTCCCACATATCAGGTTGGAGGATACCCCCAGAGGCTGGAGACCCCTGGAACGTCTCGTATGAACCCTCAACCTCAGCCAACTCAGAGGAAGCTTCCAACGCGGCGTGATACATAGTCTCAAAGATGTGTGCGTTCATGAGACGAGACTCTTCACAATCGAAGGGGAGACCACAAAGAATAAAAACGTCGGCGAGACCTTGGACACCAAGGCCGATGGGGCGGTGCTTCATGTTCGAGCGACGCGCCGTCTCCACGGGGTAGAAGTTGCGGTCGATGACACGGTTCAAGTTCTTCGTGACCACCTTAGTGGCCCTATGAAGTGCATCATAGTCAAACGTCTTTGCCTCCTTGTTCACATACTTTGGAAGGGCGATGGACGCCAGGTTACACACAGATGTCTCGTCCTTGTCGGTGTACTCGATGATTTCGGTACACAGATTGGAGCTCTTGATGACTCCCAAATTCTTTTGGTTCGACTTGGAATTGCATGCATCCTTGTACAGCATGTATGGTGTACCAGTCTCAGTTTGAGACTTGAGAATCGCCTTCCAAACTTCGGCGGCGGGGACTGTGGAGTTGGCGCGACCCTCCTCCTCATATTTGGTGTAGAGAGCCTCGAACTCCTCACCGTAACAATCTGAAAGACCCGGAGCCTTATCGGGGCAGAAGAGGGACCAGTTACCACCCTCTTCGACCCTCTTCATGAAAAGGTCGGGAATCCAGAGAGCGGAAAAAAGGTCTCTGCAACGAGCTTCCTCGTCACCCTGGTTCAGGCGCAGTTCAAGGAAGTCCATGATATCCGAGTGCCACGGTTCCAGATAGACAGCGATGGAACCCTTACGACGACCAGCCTGGTTCACGTAGCGTGCCGTAGCGTTGAAGACCCTGAGCATTGGGATGATACCATCAGATTGACCGTTTGTACCGCGGATACGGGACTTGTTACCCCGAATATCGCTGATATGCATACCGATGCCTCCAGCCCACTTCGAAATTTGGGCACACTCGGTGAGGGTTCCGTAGATACCATCAATTGAATCCTCCTTACCAGCGATGAGGAAGCATGAGGACATCTGGGGTCGAGGTGTACCCGCATTGAAGAGGGTAGGTGTTGCATGGATGAACAAACCCCTTGACATCATGTCGTATGTTTCAATGACTGAATTGATATCGTTTCCGTGGATACCGATAGCGACACGCATGAACATGTACTGTGGCGTCTCGACAAGCTTACCGTCGACGCGCTGAAGATAACTCTTCTCGAGCGTCTTGAGACCAAAGTATCCGAATTCAAAATCCCGATCAGTATCGATGACACCCTTCACCTGTTGTGCAACCTCCACAACCTGATCGGTGACGACATTAGCCTTGTGAAGCTTTCGCATCGCGAGATGGAAGTTGTTGGGACACACTTTGTGGATATTGCTCGCTACGATGCGCGTGGCCAGGACTTCATAATCGGGATCAGATGTGATCATACCAACACATATCTCAGCGGAGAGTGTATCAATTTCTTGTGTTGTGATGTTATCGTACATAGACGAAAACACCTGCTGTGCAATCTTCGAAGAGTCACACTTCTCTGAGAGTCCGTACGTTAAATTCTTGATCCTATTGGTGACGTTGTCAAATTTCATATCCTCAATACGACCTGAGCGTTTAATGACCCTCATATACCTAGAGTTCCACTTTTATTTTTAACTTACTTCCTGCACTTCTCAAAATCCTCACTCCTCACGGGGACAGTTCCGAAAGTCTCAAACTTACGGTTGGGTTGAAGGAGGTAGGTGTTTACGTAAAAGGGACCTTCCTCACCAGCTTTGGCGACAGGGGCGTAGGAACCAACGAAACAGGCTGGGGGTTTGCATGGAATTTCCTCAAATGTTGGGGGCTTGGTGGCATAGACTTCGTTAAAGTCAGCGAAGTTCACCATTTACTATTTACATATAATTTTTTTCGGCGAGTATATTAAATGAGTCACCTCGAAAGTATCCAGGAATGTGAGACTCCTCTGAATACACTCTTTTTTTCGGATTTCAACAAGAATCTTCTCCAGAGGGGTATCCGTCAGACATTCAAGAATAAGACTGGCATTGCGATTGACTACCAAAACCCCGACGACCTCTATGGTATTATGCGGATGGTATTCATCAACAATTCTGGTGACCACTACAACCGCGTAAACGAACAAGTCAGAGAGATCAATACCCGCGTCATCGAGACTGCCGTTGGTCAGATTCAGACTGGTGTGTCTCAATACATGGCGTACAATCGCGACATCGACACGATCAGTGTTCCCCTGGATCAACCCGTGAATACCAGTACCGTGGGGAAGAAGATTGACTTCAATAACAAGATCGGTATCAATTAAAGATTGGCCACCAAGAGAATATAAGTCACGAATGAGTCTAAATTATTACAAGGATGAAACGGAAAAGGTTTGTAAGCTGAAGGGTTGGGATCGTGCTGCAGTCGACACTGTGTGGTTATTACTCACTGAAGAATTTGGTGAGCTCGCGTCAGCCATTCGCCAGTACAAAAAGACCTACAAAAAGACCAATCTCAAGAAGGAGCGTGGTACAGATGTTATGATGGAGATGGGTGATGTATTCAGTTATCTCTTTCAACTTGCACACATGCTAAATGTAGATTTGGATAAGATGTGGACTGAACATCGATTTAAAATGAAAGACAAGAAATATAATCTGAAGTAGTAGTAATAACGATGAGCAAGTTTATGCTCGACGATGACGATGCGATAAACGACGTCAACCCATTTGTCACGCACGACTTTTCCCTTCCAGGAGGTGTGCGACAGACGGGTGATTTCGGTGATTTTGTCGAGGTAAAGAAGGGTCCCGGACTTCCAGCCGATAGGAAGAGTGTTTTCTGTAATACAGGTTTGTGTACGGACGAGAAGGAACCCTGTCGCATTAATAAAGTTGTTCGACCCAAGCGTAATATTGATTATGGGTTTACGCGACCAGAGTTCAAGAAGGTAATGACGGTTGGTGTCTCTAACAAGAGCATTCCCTATTTATGGATCGCTTTAGCGATCCTGATCATTGTCCTAGCTCTATTATACGTAAGACGTTAAAAAAATACAAAAGTCTAGATTCGTCCGTACATTCAAGAATCGCCTGTGGAATATATTTTTTACACAGCTTTACGAGAAATTCCATCTGCCAAGCACTCTCTACGTTTACATAGGGTGGTTGGAACGTTGGGTCAATTATTTTTACAGCGTGGGCAATTCGGACATATGTTTTTTCGGGTTGATCATAAGACATGATCGTCTCGAGACTGAGTTCGTTTATCCGTTGCAGGGTTTCAATCGTCTTTTTTACCATCGTGTCTAGGAACTTTTCATATGGGATCGAACGCTTCGTGGACTGAATGTGGGTCCAGTCTCCCAGTGGCTTGGTATTGATGAAATCTGTAAAGGTGTCGTACCCTTTAGCTGGTACGTATCGATCATATACGATTTCGACATACGATAGGTCGGATTCTACATCATGTACATACTTTGCCGATTTAACGAAGGAAGTCATCTAGTCATGACTTGATCGTTTTCTTTAAACACCTAAGTCAATTCAATTGATATATAAAACTATGTTCTCTTCAATCGCAAACAACAGTTTCTCGTATCTCCTCACTCTCGATGAGATACGAAAGGGTCTCCCAGATGAAACGAGACCTTCGTGGATAAAGATCACGACGATCACGATGGTTTCGAGTTTTGCACAGGTGATTGATATTAAAAAGCTTCGTGAAGCGTTTGAGCATGTTGGTTCGTACAAGATGCGGCGCCAGGGTATGGACGTGGACGGTTTCGAGTGGAAATTGAAACCAACCACATTCTATAACCAGGTCACCCTCACGTACCATGATACGTACAGCACGAAATCTGTGAAGGTGTTTCCGAATGGTTCGATCCAGGTTGCGGGGTGTTGTGACTTGTTTGACTGTAAACGTATCATCACCCAACTTGTTCAAATTTTTAAAAACTTTTTGGGAATTGACATCAATGTCTCCTCGGATGCTTTTAGGGTTGTCATGATCAACTCCAACTTCAGTCTCAACTACAACGTCAATCTCATGAAAGTTGCCGATTGGTTTGAATCATACTCGGATATTTTCAAAGTCTCCTTCGAGCCTGATAGGTACTCAGCCGTCAAGATTAAGTTCAAACCCGCACATGATATGAAGGAGATTACATGTAGTATCTTCAGCACGGGTAAGATTATCATCACAGGTGCCGAGACCCTCAAAGAGATTGCATTTGCCTATAACATCATTAACCAACATATCAATGAGAGACCCGACATTCGAGTGTCGAGGACGGAAGAGACGGACGTCTTTGATATTTACCTAGGATACAAGTGTGACCCATTTGTCGAAAAACTTAGAGAGAGGGGGTTCGAGTCTTGGATGCAGACGATTACCAATAGACGAATTAATTTCTGATGTAATATTAACAAAATGTCTCAGCGACTTGGTATGGCCGATGGTCGGTGCTTCACCATAAACTCCTCAGCGCAACTCTTGAACAATTTCGTGATGAAACAAAACAACATTTCGTTCGAAGATAACTACTCGTATCGTCAACTTCTCCAAAAGCAGGGTCCTCAGCTCATGTCCAAGATGCAGGAGCAGCAAGGAAAGGCTGACTGCAACAACTGCAATGTCCCCATGCTCAAGATGCCCGATATCTACTAGGTGAGCGAAATCACGGAAAAAACTTTAAAACCATCCTATAGAATGTCGACATGTGCCATATGTCTCAATGAAGTCAAATCGACGAGGACAAATCCTCCGATTCGTTGTGGACATGTGTTTCATTCCCACTGTCTACAGAGATGGAAGGAACAAGGTAAGAATACATGCCCCACATGTAGAAAGGTGTTTGATGCTTCACAATTTAAGATTGTTGTCACGATTCAGAACAATTACACAGCAGCTGCAAACTCTGTGTCCTTGAATGAAGAATCTATTTTTGATGTTTTGGACCTTTTTGACATAACTTTCGATGTTGAAAATCAGCCCGACTTAGACAGTATTCTTGCGGACCTTGGGGTGAGTCTTTCCGACTTTGATCCCACGGTTCTTGACGCAGAATGAACTACAATATGTTTCATAGTTTAGACCAGGATAGTTTCTCGAAGCCTTACGGGGGTCAATAATAGCTTTACCCTTAGCATCCTTCAGGAGAGGACCTGTCGCCCAACCTCGCTTATGACTGAAGACATTAGCCTTGAACATAATACGTTTCCCCACTTTGAATGTACCACCTCTCTTTACACGAGACTCAGGAACCTTGAAGAACTTCGCTACAGAGACCACAGTGTCACCGGGTTTGATCTTATACTCAACCACACTGTGCTGTTTGTAAAAATGGAAGTCACCTTGGCGAATGTAGTTCGTGGGTCGACCAGGAGACACGAACATCATGACCTTATAGTACCCCTTCTTACACTTTTCATTCGCTTTGGCCCTGTACACCTTCTTGGGGTTATCCGATACGACGCGATTTGGGAGTCCAGTACAATGTGTATATGTGTGATTTCCATTAGAAAGTCCTGACCGATCACCAGGGATGGACTTTTGCCAGCGATACGCTTCATAATCACCGACAGCATAAGCATAACAGTTGTTATTTCCTATACCCTTTTGTGAACCCCACCTCCGATTCGTAAACGTACTTTCAGATCCACTCGGGGGTGGTCCTTTCATATAGAATCACTTGAGAAAAAAATGTCGGTACATAACAAATGATTCAGGAAGTTACCAAAGCCGAAACCAAGTCTGACGCGCTCACCGAGATGCTCATCTTCGTGCTCATCACACTCATTAGCACCTTCCTCCTCCGTCTCGTGTGGAACCGCTCCCTCGTGAAGCACATCACTGTGCTGAAGCCTATCGGTACCCTTTTGGACGCGTTCATTCTCGCCCTTTCCCTCCAAGTTGTCCGTGGTATTTAAATCTCCTTGTACCCAACAGTCGTCTCACCGTTAGGGTGCTTTAGGGTAGGGAATGCTTTCATGCCCTTACACTCATCCTTATCGCAATCGACAAAAGTGTGCACCTTACCATTCTTTTTCATGTAGTCCAACTGCTTTCGAGTCCAACCACATCCCATGGTCCCGAAAACAGTCCATCCGTCCCCCTTAGGGGCTTTCTTACCAGTCTGAAGAAGAATCACGAGATTGATAATCACGAGAATGGCGAAGGCGAGCATTTTATTATAGGTAAATATTAAAATGTCCTCAACCGTATTTACTATTGGAAACAAAAATGTGACGCTCAAATACACCAGGAAAATGCCCCGTGGTGAAGTTGAACGGATGAAATCATTCGTCACTAAGAATGGTGATAAACTTGTGAAGACTCCAAAGTTTAAGGTACTCTCCCAAGTTGATGAGGGTACGAAGAGGGTTTTTAAGGTCGTGCTCTAACGATACCAGGGCGTTTTTTGGGTTTCACTTTACCCATCTTTAGGATGGCGACTGCACGCGCTTTAGCAGCATCTTTGTTTACTGGTGTTCTCGGTTTAGGGGCCTGAATTTTAATGACAGGTTTAGGTTTGGTCACAGGTACAGGGACCAATGCCTTTTCACCCGTAAAGAAAGGTTTGGAAAGAACCTCCTTGAAGCTCAAATTTATAGTCTTGTTACCCCTCAATCTGTAATTCTTGACAGCATTTGACTTACCCACGAGGTAATTTGGGGGTAAAAGGTTTTCAATGAACGTCTTTACCACACGCTCCGTCCGTGTCCGCGGCTGACGAACCATCTCATGTACAGAATTTAAGAAAAAGTGTAAATCATAGTGTTTGTCAGACTTTCTCGAGATGCCGATGTTCTTGTAATTATTGGTGTTGATGAGAGGATTCTTAATCCGTGGAAAGACGGAAAATCCAAAATCAATGATGACAGCTTCAAACCCTGCATTTGAAATCGTAGACCCCATGATTTTCACATCCTTCCTGGGTACTGGTCGAACAAGGATATTACCACCGTGGAGATCATGATGGCGGAACCCTGGATACTTCTTTTGGATACGGTAGAGGTTGTGGATCACTTGTGCCATGACCGATTTAATCGCGGAGAGAGTTGGTTGAAACGTCATCCAATCCCTCAACTCCATACCTTTCACGTATTCACTATAAAGAACATCCTTATTGTCGCATGTTTTGTAGAGGTACATCTTAGGAACCCCAAAACCTTCCAACTTTTTCGCGATGGTAAATTCCATCTTTGGATTGATTTCCTCAAGGGATTTTTTAAATCCAGCCAGTGGGAGATTATTCGTTTTCTCGGTTAGTGAAGGCGTTCTGATTTCCTTGTAGACGATATACTTTTCACATCCATCATCGACACACCCGCGATACACCTTACCGTACTGACCCTCACCAATCTTCACGGCACCCCTGGTCATGGTTCCATTTTTCTTTTTCAACCAGAGGTGGGACGATGGGTCACACGCTTTCTTACCCCGGAGAAGCTTCTTCACCTGAGCGTTCATTATTATATTCGTAAGAAGATTGTTTCAACTTACGAATAGGGGAAATAAATCAAGTCCTACGGACTTGGGAACTTACTGATCATCAACCTCCTCAATCTCATCCTCCTCTTCCTCTACATCAACCTCCACATCTTCGGGGAGATCAACACCCTGGAAGGCAAAAGAGGGAAGCTTGGCAGACTGCTCGAGGAGTGTCTGTTGGAGACGGATCGTCACACCGAACTTGTTATCGATGAACCAAATCTGGTTGAGGTCAACGATAGCCATACACTTCTGACCCTTCTCGATCGTGTCGAGAGTGACTGGCTGCTTCTGCATCGAGTACGCCTCGGGGACAAATGTACCGTCAGGCTTAGTCAGAATCTTGAGCTTGATAGTGGAAGGGTACTGCTCCTTACCGGGGCGAACCATGGGCTTGTAGAGTGCCTCCTTGAGGACAGCCACATTAAACTCCTTACCGAGCCACTCCTTGGAGTTGGTCGCGACGGTGTTCACGATGATATCATCGAGTTCCTTGAGCTTGTTGTGAAGAGACATCGCCTCCTCGTTATCGGGGTCAAAGGAAAGATCGAGGGAGTAGGATGTGCGGCCGGTACCCTCATCGGTGAAGGCACTCAAACCATAGGGAGAGCGCATGAAAGGGAACTGGATGTAGAGCTTCTTGTTGTCGCCGGCGTTCAGATAGACAGCCTTGCCGCCATTCTTGTTCTTACGAAGTTTCGAAAACTGCACAGAGGCAGGGGAGAAGTCGGAGGAGCGTTGGATAGTGAGCGACATTGTTTGTTGGTTATATCTATCTTAGGTCGCTCGACTTTAAGTAAGTTTTTTTGTTGACATATATCAAAATACTCATGGGTCTTTTTAAAGATTGTGGTTGCGGATGCAACGGTAAGAAACAGGAAGAAAAGTTTATCATCTCCATCATATCTGGTCTGACGTTCTTCATCGTCGCTAACCCCGAGACCTTCCGTCTCGTCAGGCGAGTTCTGGGTCCCAGGATCGCCACCCCCACGGGATGCCCCTCGACGATGGGCCTTCTCGTACACACCCTCGTGTTCATCTTGGTCGTGTGGGGTATGATGAACATAAAGAAGGAGCGTAAGGAAAAGAAGGGATGTGGGTGCGGTGAGAAGAAGGTGGCTGTCAGGGGTGAGAAGGTTGTCGTCAAGCCTCCTGTGCCCATGGTTGACGCCCCCGAACCCAAACCAGGTTTCGCTGAATCTCAGGTTGAAGTCGTCGATAGTGGCCGCAATCTCGCACCCATGTCCGTCGACTCGGATGGTATCTTGTTTTAAAACTCTTCGTCGAAACCAATTTCGTCTGAGGTGTCGTCCATTTTTCCATAGTCCCCTACCCGTTTTTCGAAAAAGTTTGTCTTGCCATCGAGGGATATGTTTTCCATGAAATCAAAAGGATTCTTGGAACCCCAAATAGGTGGCTGTCCAATCTGTTTCAAAAGACGATCGGATACGTATTCGATGTACTCGGACATTTTGTCAGAGTTCATACCGATGAGGTTGCATGGGAGTGCATCGAGGATGAACCCCTTCTCAATTTCAACGGCTTCCTTAATGATGGTGTGTAGCGTTTCAGTCGAGGGTTTGTTGCGAAACAGCTTGAACAACTCAACCGCAAACTCCTGGTGAAGTCCCTCATCTCGGGAGATGAGTTCATTACTGAAACAGAGACCGGGCATGAGTCCTCTTTTCTTAAGCCAATAGATGGCACAAAAACTTCCAGAAAAGAAGATACCCTCAACACAAGCGAATGCGAAGAGGCGTTCGGCAAATGGACGGGACTTGTCGAACCATTTCATGGCCCAGTTGGCTTTCTTCTCTATGCATGGTACAGTTTGAATGGCTTCAAAAAGTTGTTTCTTTTCGGCACCATCTTTAATGTATTTGTCAATCAATTTGGAGTAGGTCTCACCATGAACCATCTCATTGTGGGACTGGTAGGCGTAGAACGAACGAGCCTCTGAGATTTGCACCTCATCAGCAAAGTTATTGTTGATATTTTCAAATACAATTCCATCGGATCCAGCGAAAAACGCCAGGATATACTTTATGAATTTCTGTTCATTATCATTTAGAGTCTTCCAGTCATCGAGGTCTTTGGAGAGGTCAACCTCTTCCGCAGTCCAGTTGGACATCTGTGCTTTCTTATAGAGTTCCCAAAGCTCTGGATATTTCAGGGGGAACACCGTGAACCGGTTGAGGGTTGGTGCGAGTATAGGTTCGTATTCGTCTTCGATGTATTCTTGAAATTGAAAGTAGTCTCCGATGTGACGTCCGTTAATAGATATTTGAGGGTAGGTTGCCGCTCCTGGACCACAAGCTTTCTTGAGTTCCTCTTTGTCCACCATACGCTTTTCGTACTCAAATCCTTCCGACTCGCATAGGTTTACCGCATGGTCGCAATACTGACACCCTTCCTTCGAATAAATTATAACCTTCATCTGTGATATTATCCCTGAATATTTTTTGTGGAAAAACTCTAAGCATGATTGTGCCCTCTGAAATTATTCAAGATGATATAGTTAGACTTTTCGTAAACGAAGATGGTATAGAAGACCAAATGTACGGGGTTGTCGGAATGAACACTGGCCTGACTCTTGGTATTCGATACCTCAACCCCACCGAACTCGTATATAAATCTGCATGTGTCTACAAAATAGACCAAGATGAACTTTCTCCCGCTCCATTCGAAAGTGTGATGGAACACTACCCAAGTGGAACAACGTTTATGGATTTGGAGATGAAATCTTTGGGTGAAAACATGTTTGTTATGTACAGTGAAATTGACATCGAGGATAGCGACAGTGACATCTACGACGAAGGTGCCGAAGACGAATCCGATCTCGAAGGTTTCGTCGTTTCTGATAGTGAAGTCGTGGGTCAAGACATTCCTCTACCCCCGGGACATCAAGCCATCGATAAAGAATGGAACGAGTGGGAGCCCACGACTTCGGGTGGAAAGAGCTTCAAGGAGACGATTGATGCGATAGAAACCCGTGTCAGGCGCCTAAGTGAATGATGCGTTTTTTAAAAATCTAAAAAAGATTGCCCCATTCAAAAACAATGCTGGCAGCTATATGGTCCGATTTGGACACTCTCTTACACAAAGAAAACGAAGAAAAGCCTGTGAATATAAATATATGTCGTGAATGCTCGGGAATCAAACTTTTCAGCCGAGAAGGATTACCGACATGCTCTGAATGTGGTCTCATAGACTCATATTTTATTGATGATACCGCTGAATGGACAAGTGGTGTCACAGATGATGGAAAGGTGAATGATCCATCGAGGTGTGGAAACCCCAATGCGAACCCCGAACTCTTTTCACAGAATTGGGGTAAAGGAACGATCATTTCCACACAGCGTGGATCGACATACGAAAACAAGAGGATGGCGAAGATTAACTTTCACATGTCTATGAACCACAAGGATCGATCTTTGTTTCATGCATACAAAGATATCGACGAGGCGTGTCATACACTCCCGGAAGTTGTCCTCAAGGAGGCGAAGATGTTTTATCGGAAATTCAATGATGGAAAACTCACCCGGGGTGCGGTGCGTTTAGGGATCAAGGCGAATTGTGTGTTGTATGCTTGTCGAATGGCCCAACACCCACGAACGACGAAGGAAATTGCGGATATGTTTGGCGTTCAGTCAAAAGATATCAGTCGAACGACGCAGATGTTCAAGGACACTATCATGGGTGTTACGGAAAAGAATTACGTGACGAAGGCGTTTGATGTTATGCAGCGACTCTTGAATTCATTTAATGTGAATCGTGAACAACGTCTTCGGTGTATTAAACTCTGTAATCTGACGGAAGACTGTGTAAATCTTATGAGCAAGACACCGAATAGTGTAGCGTCTGCGATCATTTACATGGTCATGAGTCCAAATGTAACAAAGTTGGAGATGTGTGAAAAATGTTCGGTTTCCGTGCCGACATTAAACAAGATTGAAGTGATTATTAAAAAGCACTTAGAGTTTAAAGGTGAGTCATAGATACATGACGAAACTTTTCCTAGCGACACCATGCTATGGTGGTATGTGTTTAGAGAAGTACATGACGAGTATCATCAAACTTCAGCTCCTTTTAATAAAAGAAGGTATTCAGTTGTATCTCGATACTACAGAAAATGAGTCCCTCGTACATCGCGCTCGTAACGTTTCGGTTGGTCGCTTCATGCAAAAGACGGATTGTGAGTATTTCATGTTTATTGACGCGGATATAGATTTTGATCCCGCGGCAGTCGTCCGTCTTGTCAAGTCCGGCCATGACCTCTCCGTCGCGTGTTATCCCAAAAAGGTTGTCATGTGGGATCAGGCTGCAGAAGCTGTGAAAAATGGCGACGAGAGAGACATGTCCATGCTTTCCTCAAGTCTTGTAATTAATTTCGGGGCGCAAAATCGCCCGATTCAGAATGGATTCATCGAGATTCTCGATGGTCCCACTGGTTTTATGGTCATTAAACGCTCGGTTTTCAAGACCCTAGAGGATAAGTTCCCAGATCTCTGGTGTAAAAATGATCACCAGAACCGCGATTTCGATGACTACCATGCATGCTTCGATTGTATGATTGACCCCACAAACCGCCGGTACCTATCCGAAGACTATGCATTTTGTCGCCGCTGGCAGCAGGCGGATGGTAAAATTTACGCGGATGTGAATACGACACTTGGCCACGTAGGAAATTTGCCGTTCAGTGGATGCCTCAACGATAGGCTTAAGGCTTAGACTCGTGTGAAAGTCATGAACTTCGCAACCATCGTTGTCACTCGGTCGAAGTCGTGTCATGTGAAGACACTTCATACGATTCTCCGTCTTAACATCAGATGCTTACAGAAGAATATCAATAATCAAATTGCATATGTTGTAGATGATCCATTTGAAAAGGCGGACATCATTCAGAAGTTTATGAAAACACATGATCGCATTTTGTTTGTAGATTATGGTATCGGTATTGATGATGCGACACTCGATCAATGTTTCGAACCACATGAAACGGTCGGTTGTCTCGTATTTCCAGGTGTTATCGAAGGTATCGATTGGAAACTTTTCAAGGAGAAGGTGAAAGCTGGGTCGGGCGAACCCGTCTCACAGATGGGTCTCCACTTCGATACGGATGTTTTGAAAAAGGTTTCAAAGGATGTCTACAACGTGAACACGACAAATGCTCGAGCATGGCTCATGAACACTAAGAATGTGATCAAAAGTATACGCGATAAAAAGACGGGCACGTGGAAGATTTTCCCGAAAATGTTTGAGAAATTCAAGGAACGTGGTGTACGTATTTATGCATTTACAGCAGCTAAGTTGACGATGACGTATACACATGAATGTATCAGTAACATTCTAAACGCAGCCGGTGTGAAAACAAATTAAAGTTTACGGCTCAATATAAAACATGTCCAACCCGCTTCACAAATATGTCATAGAGTTTATACATTCCGTATGGGGAAGTAAAGACTATTTTCCCGGTCCACAACCGATTTCGATCGAACGTAGGCATTTTCCAATCATGAAAGGTGGAGACTACCTCGTTTGTGAAAAGACGGATGGTGAACGTCACATGTTGGTGGCGCTCACATATGACGGAAAGAAGAAATGTCTATTTGTAAATCGGGCCTTTCAGATGTTTGAGGTTCCTATCAACTTGAAAAAAGGTGCATATGACGGAACAATTCTTGATGGAGAACTCTATGAAGGTACGCTCATGGTCTATGATGCTGTTCTCGTCGCCGGAACTTCTGTATGGAACAAGAATCTCAACGAACGTCTCGAAGCGGCGAAGAGTCTGATGAAATCCATCATTTACATGAAGTCTGATAAGTATCGTCTCAAGTGTAAGACATTTCATCACATGAGAAACTTTGCGATGTTCATGGATGTGTATCTTCCGACGGTCCAACAAAAAATCGATGGTCTTGTATTTACACCCGTGAATGAACCTATTCGAATTGGTACACATGAGACGATGTTCAAATGGAAGCCTTTGGAGAAGAACACTGTGGACTTTCTCATGAAGAGGGAACCTTCACGGGAAACACCGGGGTTTGTACCAGGAATACCATCATGGCGCCTGTACGTACAGGAAAAGGGGAAGTTGTACTTTGAGAGTGAAATTCCTCATAATCGTATCGAGGATAAACCATGGTTCGAAGATGGTGCCATAGTTGAATGTGCATATGTGACATGGGAAGAACCCCTGTGGTGGAAACCCTTGAAGAGACGTACAGATAAAACGCATCCGAATAACCGTCGTACGTTTTATAGAACGATCGTGAATATTAAGGAGAATATTCAGATGAAGGAGTTTTTAGATTGTAGACCATGAAATAATATCCAGCTTCATTAGGTAATTCGTGTTCTTGTATCGTATCGTCGTCCACAAGAAACCACTTGTTTCTCCGTTTCACAAAACTGACGTAATGCCCGCCACTTTGACGACCAACGTGTACGGCAGTCGCGATGAGATTATATTCGCTTGAATCTATGATGAGTTTTTCGGTGATGTGTACATGACTCTTGCGATCGAATGAAATCATGAGAACTTGTGGCAACTTTGAAAACACCATACGAGTTGTCGCAACGTGGTGTATATTTCCATCTGTATCCTCGAAATTTTCTATAGTACTCCAGTCTGTGCTTTCTGTAAGCATTTTACCCATATCCTTTCCATCTGAGGTTATCAAATGAATACTGAAATCTTCTTCATTTGATGACTTTCCTCCCGGCCATATTGTTTCCTGAACCTTCTTTCCATAGAACCAATCTTTGATTTTAGGGTCGGCGCGTTCGAGAATGTCTATGATACATAAGATGGCTTCCTGGACGTCGTGTTGCTCCCTCTCCCCGAATCTCGGAAACTGTTCTCGGAAATGTGTGAGAAGGGGGTTTATGTCAACACTACCCTGACCCCTGGTCCAGTACACTTTGATCAGTTCACAATACGTTTTTGTGAATGCACATTCACCCGTGTATGGGTGCCGTAAGAAATGATTCGTCAAAGCTGGTATATAGAGAAGGCACTGGAGAGCTGTGTTGAAATAACACGTGTTTCCCCGATTTTCGAAACCTTTCATTACATTTTGTGTGTAAAAAAGGCTTAAGAGAATGACGCAAATGTAAAAAGATAAGAAACAAAATGGATCTCACAGACAAAGTACTCGCTATTTTCGAAGCCCACAAGAATGAGGGGGATGTTGAAGTTGAGATTCGTCTCGGCAAACATAACGGTTCTCTCTTTGATACCAACGTCGGTAAAGATGTCTGGAAACGTGTTCTGACTGGTCTCAAAAAGTACGATGGTTGGGAATCGACAAAAACGACAACGTCTGAAGTGTATTACAACGATGGTAACAATGTTCGTATCACATGTGATGAAGACACTGGTGAACAGACGATGATCCAGAAGATTGCAGTGGTCAAAGAAGATTTCAAACGGGAACCCCTCGACGTACGCTTCTGCGTTGCCCGTGAAATTCCCACATCTGGTGAATATGAGATGGATCGTAAACGAACCAAGACTCGTCACTCATTCGTCCGTAAGAATCTCAGCATCGACATGACCATCTCTTCCGGGGACAACGCCGATATGGATTCTGAAGAGGAGGCAAGTTACCAGATTGAACTGGAAATCGTTAAGCCTTCGGATGTCGATTCCATCTACAAATTCAAGAACATTCTCCAAAAGATTGATGACCTCTGTAAATTAATTTCACAGTAAATATTAAATGAAAAAGAACGTGAGTCGACGTATGTTTATTCTTGTGATGATTATGACGGTCATATTAGTATTCGTGATGACGAGACGTGAATCGTATAACCCCTGGCTTCCATGGAACTGGTTCAGGAAGCCCGAGCGTCCTCGTCCTCGTCCCATGCCTGAGCGTCCCTACCCCATGCCTGAGCGTCCTCGTCCCATGCCTGAGCGTCCCTACCCCATGCCTGAGCGTCCCTACCCCATGCCTGAGCGTCCTCGTCCCATGCCCGAGCGTCCTCGTCCCATGCCCGAGCGTCCTCGTCCCATGGATCCTCGTCTAGTGTTGATCCCGGAGCACAACATGAGACCATCCATTCCACATGGGTTGATTTTTTCTAACCGCCCCGCACAGCCAATATCCCCGGGAGTCAGGGCGCGGATGGAACCGAGATAAAATATAGGTAAATAACAAATGATCTACATTCTCGTAGCGCTCATCGTGTTGGCACTCATGTTTGATACACGTAACAAATCGACCGAGGTTGAGGGTTCCAAACACTTCTACATGAGTGATGGTGCGTCTAAGGATACGTATCTCATGATGCATGCGGATGGGATGAATCGTGAGATGCTGAAGAGGTTTGTATCGATGGAGGATCGTCTTTTGGAGATTGAGAAGGATTCTGTGTGCTCTGGTACACCCTACATAGTCGAAGCGAGTCTTATTTCTAATAAAATTAAAGAACTGTTTTCCAGTTATGATTTTTCATATCATACCATTCATCTCAAACAAGTTGCCGAACCCAACAAACAGGTCAACACGAAAATCAAATGCTAATCGAGTTCAACATATTGAAGAGTTGCCATAGGAGCATTTTATGCTTGGGACTTTCCATTTCTGTGTACTTCCCAATAACACGCATGATGAGTTTGTTATCATCCTCTTCACCCTCATCACGCTTTAGACCATTTACCCGAATGTAGTCGGCTGCGACATAAATCATGGCATCCAAAAACTCCTCCCTCGCCATGTAGAGCCAGGAGTTTACCGGTGTTCCCCAATCCCTGGTGTCATCGTCGACTCGAACACCGTGATTATACTTTCTCAACCCGAGCTCGAGCCGTCCGGTTAACTCGTCTCGAATTCCCATTTGTATTCATATTGGCCCTAAACTTTAACCAATAGTTGCGGTACTCTGTCATCTTCTTGTTCGAAGGGGGTGTCTTCTTGCTCATAATGTAGTTGGCAGCCGCGCGCTTGTAGGCATTCTTGAGATTGAGTGCGATACCAGTGGTATTTACCTTGTTGATGAGATATTTTCGCTCGAGTTCTCGGCGGCGTTCCATCTTCCACCTACTGACGACGTTCTTTTTGACCTGGTCAATATCCTTTTTGAATGGGACCCCACTTTTGTTACCCTTGTTGATGGCGTTGAGAGCCGACTTCAGGTTACGCACATCCTGATTAAGGTTGGGTTGGTACCTTTTCATCCAGGTCACACCATAGAGCTTCTTCAAGTCCTTGCGGATCGAGTTTTCATCGAGACCCCTCTTCTTGATAACCTCAGCCTTCTTAACGTTGCGTTTAGCAGCCACGACATTCTTTTTGGTGGGTTTGGGTGGTGGAGGTGGGGGCTTGGGCTTAGGTTTGGCCAGATTGTTTCGTACATTCTGGATCTTCTTACATAAGTCTAACTTGGTATCTTTTTCACCCGGTTTAATTTTGAGAATCGCTGCGATACGAATAAGTTCATCCTTTTTTAGATCGGTGCATATCTTACGTCCAACCTTAAATGTGTTACCGTTACCCGAAAGTGCTACGTTTTTGTTTTTGTTCTTGAATGAGACGTTCTTTTTACCCGATGCGTTTTTGATTCTTTTACAAATCTCCTCCTTGGTCGCAATTCTGGAACCATCACTTGTTTTCATTCGAAAGTTAACGACACCCACACTTCGAGCCAATGCTATGAGTTCAGGTTTTTTCATGCGTACACAACCTTTCGCGTTGGATTTCTTCTTTGGTGAAACAACTTTCTTCTTTGTCTTTCTGGGTTTCACACCCTCGTCGAAGACACCTGTTACCAAGATCTGACCATCCTCATAGAATTTATCGACCAATTCCTTGGCGATGTCATATCCCTTCAACATGGCTCCGGGGGATTTTGCACCCACAACCTGAATGTTTCCACTTTTCGAGAAGATTAGGGTCATGTTCTCGATGGGTACGTAAAGGAAGGGGGTCTGTTCTTCAAGGATCGACATGTTCGTCATACCATACATTCGTTGACGACTCGCGATCACGAGTAAACTCTTAAATGTTCCATTGATTCTAAATTGTCCACTCAGATTGTTGTATGTGAATGGATTATAGAAGAATGGTTGACGCTGTGTGTAGTTGTTCACGATGAAACGACGAATGAGTTCAGGTTGATTCGTAATGTTCGTTCCAACAAACCCACCAGAGAACCGAATCTTACCGTTACGGTAAATGTTTACAGTGGCACCCTTACTCTCGACGTCATTAGAAAGTGTGAGCATGATTTGTACACTGAAAAAGTTCTTATTAAGAGACCCCTTGGGGCCAGCTTCCCGGGTATGAGAAAACCCGGTCTTAAACTGACCATAAATACCCTTTATCTCTTTCGTGTCTAAATAAAGACCCTCACCAATAGGTGATTTTGGGAGCGGCCTCTTTGTGAGGATATTTTTAAGATCAATGACGACATCCTTTTGTCCAAACCCAGAATCCACAGTGGCATTGAACATGCCTGGGTTGAATTTACTGAACTGAAGGGATGTGTTCGGAACATCAAATTCCCGAAGTATGTTATTAGCTATCTTTTCTTCATTCACATCGTCGAATTCATTCTCAAACTGTTTAAAAGCGCCTGCATACGAACGGTCATTTACCAAATTCTTCTGAAGACGCTGAGGAACCTGAACCTGGCGAGGCGTCGGGCGTGGGGGTGAGCGAAATCCCGCGGCGCGTTCGCGCTGTTTACGAAGCATAGTCTCTTCGAGTTCTTTCGCAAACTCGTCATTCGAGTTTGAGTCAGGAGTCTGAACTTCTACTCCAGATTGACGGACAAATTCCTTGACCCTCTGGCTCATATTACTATTGGTATACATTTTTTTTAGTTATCATCTGTGTATGTTAAGTCATCCGTCACGATATCTAGACCGTAAATGATGGGTTGATTCTTGCAGATCCTTCCCTTGTACTTGACCGTTTCGACACGAACCTCGATATCACGCGAACTGAAGGGCCCCGCATAGAAATCCTGATGGAACTTGTGACTCCCAAGATTGTTCTCCTTGCAGTGCTGGTTAAACTTAGCCACAAACTCTTTCTGGGGTACGAAGAATTCTTCACCCACCACGACATAGGTAGACTCGAGGAAGTTCGTAAGGCTACTCGCCACCATCGCCACTTGCTTCTGGATCTGTTTGAAGTACGAAGGGACAACGTTCCAGATATCCTTGTTCCTGTACCGGTTCGAATAATCAAGGTACGCACGAACACATTTCAGTAGAATGATGGGTAGTTCATTATGGAGCTTCTCATCGAGTTGGGGATCCGCATCCTGAACCTGTTTACCAAAGTTCCATGGAAGAATGCGACGAAGTACGGAACCCGAGTTATCCTTCCAGTTTGGTACTTCATTACCACCCAATACACCCGGGACTGTCCACTCAAAGGACATGGCCGTCTTGTTCTTCACAGCAACTGAAACATCTTCCCCCGAAACGATCGACTGAAATTCAGCCTGTTCGAGTGCGAGATCACCCTTCACCTCTGGAGCGATGAACATGAAGGAATCCTTAATCGCGGAAAGACCAAACTTCTTCTCGATGTTGTTGGAAAGTGTTCCCACGTCCTCATTCTCATAAAACTTTTTGAACACCTTTGTAATCAGGGTGGACTTACCCGACCGAGCGATACCCTTGAAGAATGGAATCACCTGCCACCCATCGAGTTCACCGACGTCAAAACACAGGCGACCTCCCATCACGTACGCCCAGTTGCACACATCGTCGTTGAATTTCTGATATTTCAGGATCGAATCGAAATAAGGTGTAGGAATCTTTGTCCAGTCTTCAATATGGGAAAAGTCGTCAAACTGCTGATCAAAGTATTTACAGGCGACGATACTCGGGTCTAGGCATGCAAACTTATCACTCTTGTACGGGTAAAAACGACAATCATACACACCGCGGTCGGGGATCCACTCTTTTCCCACGAAGACACCATTCTTGAACGACCACACATGACGCCTCTTCTTAATTTCGGGAAACTGTGCATCTTCACACTTTGAAATGTTATCAATCACATCCCTGAAGATCGAACCCTTGCTTGTGAAGTTCTTCCAGTTTGTAAAGTTACTCTCCTTTTTGGGGAGGGAATAGACAAACTCCTCGATGGTGAAGATCGGGTTCCAGGCTCTCGTTCGGTGACCTTCTACAGTCTTAATTTCTTCACAGCACTGACCCTTGTATCGTCGATACCCAGCACGGTACGCTTCCTTGAGCGTGATCATTAAACACTTTTGGAAAGGTGAAGATTTTTCAATCTCATCTTCGTCCATCGTAGATGGGTCGGTGTAGACGCTTACCTGAGGAAGAGCCGTCGGAGCAATCACCCGTTCGTAGGAAATCTGATGACGTCGAACATTCTCAAAACCATCCTCAATCTGTAAAATGATGTTATTAATTCGCTTATTGATCGTCACTTCGTCGTCATACTTGTAATCATTGACGTGGATTTGAACATGATTGTTCAACTGAATGAGAAAGTTAATCATTCGATTCTTAATACCCCTGATTGCCATGATATCAATCTGATCTGGTTTGGGAATACCAATATCGTTGAAGTTGTCTGGATGAATAAACTGATGGTATCCCAGTTTTGTCGCTCGCTCCATACAGGGGGAGTAGCCTTCTGTATCGTGTAGGTACCATCGAAACTCAAAGTCTTCGATAATGTTCAGGATTTGTTCTTCATTCATTGACTGGACATTACGTTTCTGAAGCTCGGTGAGTGCTTCATAGATGTTAGGGTCCTTATCAATGAAGTGAGTTTCTCTCATTACACATAATATAGGTTTTATCCTTAAGCCGAATTTATTTTGCTCAGCATCTTTATCAGAATTTTATTTTGGGTCTGAAGTTGGTTGGCGATATTCACAAGTGCAGAACATACAGTGTCCCCATCCTCGGTAGCCAGGAGGGAAGTCATCAACTCGGTGATGTCTATGGGTTCGTCGAAGTCCTCGAGTTCGCCCTCCTCAATCTCATCTCCAGAAACGATTTCACCCTCCTCGATCTCAATCTCATCTTCGGTCTCGGTCTCGGTATCGGTCTCCTCGGTAGGATCCTCGGGAATTTCGTCAGGGTAAGTCGTCATTATATTTTGGTCTGAGAAAAATTGGGGTCGGGAAATGCGCGTTTGGCCAGAATTATTTTCTCTGCTTATAGTACAACAACTCTCAAAATGGCCGGCGGTCTTATGCAACTCGTAGCTTATGGTGCCCAGGATGTCTACCTTACCGGTAACCCTGAGGTAACTTTCTTCCAGGCCAAGTACAAGCGCCACACCAACTTCGCGATGGAGAACATCGAGCAGACCGTCAACGGTACTGCCGCCAACTCCGGCCGCGTGTCCGTCACCGTTGCCCGTAACGGTGATCTCGTCGGTGACATGTACATTGAGCTCAAGTCGCTCACTTCCAACACCGCGACTTCCGAGTCCGTCGACGACTGCAACTGGGTCGCCGAGCGTGCCATCAACAACGTCGAGCTGTCCATCGGTGGCCAGCGCATCGACAAGCACTACCAGAAGTGGTGGCGCATGTACTCCGAGCTTTACCTCGATGAGTCCAAGAAGGCTACTTGGGGTAAGATGACCACCGCGGACGCCACCAACACCGTGTACCTGCCCCTCATCTTCTTCTTCAACCGCAACCCCGGTCTCTACCTTCCCCTCATCGCGCTCCAGTACCACGAGGTGCGCATCGACATCGACCTCGCGTCCGATTTCTCCACCTTCCTCGACACCCAGACCTTCAAGGTGTGGGCCAACTACGTCTACCTCGACACCGAGGAGCGTCGCCGCTTCGCCCAGAAGGGTCACGAGTACCTGATCGAGCAGGTCCAGCACACCGGCACCGACACCGTCACCTCGGCCGGTACCAAGCAGGTCCGCCTCTCGTACAACCACCCCGTCAAGGAGCTTGTGTGGTGCTTCTCCAACGTTGCCGCCAACAAGAACACCCTGTGGAACTTCACCACCGCGTCCAACGACGACGATGTTGTTCTCCAGTCCAACCCCCTCGACGCCGCCGATCTGTCCAACTGCTTCGTCCCCGTGTCCGCGGTTGGTACCCCTCTGTACGCCACCGGTGTTTCCACCGCGCGGTACACCGAGGAGGCCGTCGGTCCCCTTGACTCCTTCAAGCTCATCCTCAACGGCCAGGACCGTTTCAAGGAGCAGAAGGGCAAGTACTTCAACCAGGTGCAGCCCTACAACCACCACTCCGGTAACCCCGCGCCCGGTATCTACTCGTACTCCTTCGCGCTCAAGCCCGAGGAGCACCAGCCCACCGGTACCTGCAACTTCTCCCGCATCGACAACGCGCAGGTCCAGGTTGTGCAGAAGGCGTCCAACGATGCCACCAACATGCACATGTTCGCCACTAACTACAACGTCCTTCGCATCCAATCGGGTATGGGCGGCCTCGCTTTCTCCAACTAAGCACCATACAGTCTTAGTTTTTTAAAAAAATAACCCATTTTTAAAATGCACAGTACCAATGCTGTTTAAAAATGATTAGAGAACTACATTTATCTAGATGTATGCCCAACTTTTCACGTACCCAATTGATTACTACCCTGTCTATGATGTTGAACGCCGTACAAGACAACACTGATATGGAACTTAATAGAACTATGGCACTGTCTATGTTTGAGGTTACCCTCAGATATTACAATCTTCTCACACAGGGAAAGGGTGATAAGAAACTCATTCAGACCTGTTATGATAAGGCAAAAGTGCCTAAAAATGATCGCAGATTTGCGAAGTATGTTCATAAATTTGAGGAACTTACTAGGCCGCCACCCCTGCGCCGATCGAAGCGCTTAGCAAATAAGCGTACTTAAATACAAGCCTCCCATTCTAGATAATGTTCAAGAAAGTATTTGACCTTTTTGTTAAAGTGGATAAACCAAAGCTAGGGCGCTGGTCCCTAAAATCTTGTAATGAAATTTCAACATCCATAAACTCCGTGTATCAGAACAGGGACCATTGTGGTGACACGATATGTAAAACACCAAAGAAGGCTTCGGAGTATAAGGATAAGCCGCGATAAACATTCATGTATGAAATTTACACTGATGGAAGTTGTCTCGGAAATCCTGGACGTGGTGGCTGGGGTGTGGTTAGTGATGACTTTAAACTCTGTGGTAAACAGTCTGATACCACCAATAATGCAATGGAGATGACTGCCATTCTCAAAGCCCTTGAGGAATGTGTGAAGAGGGACATACAAGAAGTGTGTATATTCACAGATAGCCAATATGTGAAGAATGGTATTAGTTCATGGATTGTCAATTGGAAAAGAAATAACTGGATAACATCTACTGGTACACCCGTTAAAAATAAGGAGCTGTGGATTTCTATGGATGAAGCCCGTAATAAATTAAAAGTTGTTGAGTGGAAATGGGTGAAAGCTCATAATGGCGACCCTAAAAATGAAGAAGTTGATACATTAGCTTTTGAGACTGCTGGTGGAACCAGTAAACCAAAGGGGCGAAAATTTTACGCAGTTGTTAAAGGGTACACCCCAGGTGTTTACACCACTTGGGACGAGGCTAAGGCGCAGGTGGATGGATATCCAGGTGCGGTCTATAAATCTTTTAAAACTGAGGAAGAAGCTAAAAAATTGATGACCCGTGTATACCTAAATGTTCCTTATGAAGAAAAAGACCACGTTAAATCATTGGGTGCGAAATGGGATCCTACAAAAAAGAAGTGGTGGGTTCAGGATATGAAACCCGAATTAGAAATATATATTGACTAAGTGTAATGGGTGAAGTGGATGTGCCCCATGAGCATTTTTGGTGTGAAAAGCAGGAGAGTCTACTCGTCAGGTGGGCCGAGAAAGCTGCCGGGTACCGATGGCTTCACAACCATTCCAGGCTCTATTATAAAAAGCAACATGACTACTTGTCATATCCGAGTATAGTTATCGCAAGTATCACAGGTGTCGGTGGTTTCGCTGTGCTCAATCCAAGTGGGAATGATGATGTTTCAACAGACACTAAGAATAGGATTATGGTAGTCCAATACTTCTTTGCATTTCTTAATGTTTTAGGTGGTATCCTTACTTCGATAAGTAAGTTTAGTCAAAGTGCAAACTTGGCAGAATCACATTCAGCTATGTGTGTTCAGTATTCCAAGTTTTACCGTAACATTGATATGGAGTTATCCCTGGATGTTCAACACAGAGAAGATGTACTTGAATTTGTACAAAAGGCGCGTCAAGAATATGACCGACTCCTTGATGATGCACCCGATATACCAGCCATATCTATACAGGCGTTCAATATGGAGTTTCCGGATAAAGAGAACAAACCAGATGTGTGCAATGGTTTAAGTATTATCATGAGTGATGACGCAGCTTCAACAATTTCCTCTACAGCGAATCCAGTCTCCAGATGGATGAAGAGTGTGAGAAAATTGAATATAAGAAGACGAAGCGACGACTTCCCCCGACAAAATTCTATTGAGGTATAGTAAATGAAGACGTTCTTGAACATACTTGTTATCACCGTAGTGTATGGTCTTTTGTATAGTCAGATGAACCCCGAGAGTTTCGGATTTACATCTCCACTCGACCCATTTTACTTTGCGTTCACTACTATGAGCACAGTGGGTTACGGTGACATTTCTCCCAAGACGGACACGGCGAAATTGATGGTAATGTCTCAGCAGATCGTGTTGATGGGCGAACTGGCTAATATGCTCAAGTTATTTTGAGGTACATGACTTGTCAGCAAATAGAATGTAAAATAGTACTAACCCAATTAAAAGAGATAGAAGCACCCTTGAATGTTTTGGGAATATACCCATACTTACTATGAGTAGACACAACGCGTATATGTATACGAATTGTGTGTATTCGAAAAAACCCCTCGAAATTCTGTCGATAGATATTTTACCTGGGTAAGACACGAAAAGTGCGGTAGAGTCTTTATCAGAACGAAGCTGACTCACGTTTTCAAAAATCACTTGTGTATCATCAACTTTTATGAACGGGTGTTTTTTACACACCGTGTTCAGATTAACTTGATCATCTTCACATGTGTACGATAACGCCTCATCAATCATGACTTTCAAAAACTTTACATATCCCATGTACATTCCAGAGTTTGCGGCGATACCATCTCTACACGTACCGAGTAGATGATCACCCGGATTAGGTCCCTTTGATACGAGAATTTTACAGTCACACTTTTCAAACAGTTTCACGACATCTTGGGGATCTTTATTTATCTTCGTATCAAAACCATCGAGAAAGATCACAATATCTGTGTCACGCTTTGTTTTCAAATATTCAGACATACCCCGATACTTATCATTAAACCCGTTCCACTTTGTACCCCACCCCAACACCTTGATTGGGACACCAAATGTATTCTTTACCAAGTCTTCAAACATACCCTGTGACTTATTGGCGTACGTCACAACCTCGACAGACATTATTAAAATGTATTCAGATAATAAATGAGGGTACTCATCATTTTGTTATTCGCGACATGGTTTCTCCTGTATGCGAATCACTGTTCGTGTGAGAAAACACCCGATGACTGCTTTCGTCGAGAATTTTATGGGTTTCAGTATAGCCATTTCTTTTTCTTTGCAATACTCGGGGCTCTATTTCCAAAACAGTTCTGGTTTTGGATCACACTAGGTGTCGCGTGGGAGATTTTCGAATACTGGTTATCTTCAAAAAAGTTTGGTGGCTGTCTTTACAAGTCCGATGAGGAAACACCTTTATGGTTTCGTCGAGTATATGGTGGAAAACCCAAACATGAAAACTTCATCGATCGTGTATTGGGTATCAGGAATTCGCAAGAAAATACGTGGCACTTTTCAGTTGGAGACAATTTGACGAATGTTTTAGGATTTTTGACTGGAATGTATTTAAAAGGTAGATTCATGTAAATAACAGATGAATGTGGGAATCCTCACAGCCGGTGGTGTATGTCCAGGTGTCAATAATATTATCCATACTCTGACACGCCTCGAAAGTTCTAAAGATAGTCGAATCATTGGATTCAACGAGGGTTTTCGTGGTCTAAACAATAATATCCGAACAGAACTTTCACGCACAAAAATCGAGGAAGGTGCTGGGTCGATCCTCCGAGTTTCGTGTGATTCCATAAAACTTGACCAAGTCGTAGACCGAGTGAACGAACTCGACCGTCTCTACTGTATTTGTGGGAATGAGTCGATGAAAAGTGCGGCTCAACTCGCACTCGACGAACGAGTGAAGACGAATATCATCGGTATCGCTAAGACTATTTTCGATGATATCCCGGGCATGGAATCTATCGGGTTTCAGACAGCTGTACAGGAATTTGCAAAGTATATCGACTACGCCCACATAGAGGCATCCACTACCAATTCAATTGTGTTCGTGGAAGCACCCGGTCATCGTGTAACTGGACTTTCCACCAATGCAACATATGCAAAATATTCAAAGGTGACGGATGTTATCAATCATCAAACGGAAAATTCCATAACGGTTGGTCAAATCAAGGAAAACTACGAAAGGTATGGTTATGCAGTAGTCGTCGTCGCTGAAGCGTGTGAATATCAAGGTGTTGTGGATTCTATCGAAGATCAATTGGACGTAGATATCAAGATTGTGAATCCTGGTTTCGTTATCCGGGATGTTGAAGCGTGTGCGTACGATACGATTCTCTCTGTGAAAGTCGCCAGAGAAGCTTTCGAGAATGCACAAAAGTTTGATAACTTCATCCAAGGTGGAAACACGAGAGTCAAGTTCTACGATTACATACTTAAAGTTTAGACCTGTAAGTGATATGTGTTATACACAACGACTAGTCAAGTGGTCGAGTTGCACCTTTGTTCCAATAACTCAGTTGGTTAGAGTGTGGTGCTTATAACGCCAAAGTCACGGGTTCGAGCCCCGTTTGGAACATTTTTATAAACATTATTGTGTGTGTTTATAAAAATGGTCTTGGAATACAAAATCAAAATTAAGGATACGACGACTCCGGATATGATGGATTCCTTCTTTGAAGATGCGTGGACATACAGGAAACCTGTGAAGTTTGTCATAGATGTCACGGAGTGTAAGAGGGTTTCACTTGGTCGCATTCTTTCCATGAAAGGGGTTCTCGATAAACATCGCCCAAACTCTCGGAGATATATAGATCACTCTGAAGTTGTCGTCAAGTCTCGATGGGCAAAGAGACTCCTAAATATCGGTTTGAGTATCATTCGCACGGAAAGGCCTGTATACATCAGTACCCCCACTTGAGATCATGTGGAGTCGCCATTGGATTGTGGCGTGAGAAGAAATCGGGGCTACCATGTTCGTTATGGTTAATCATACTCTTATGACTTCTATCGATGAGCATATATTCTCGCAGGTCTTTGTAATAAATACGAGCACCTCTTTCAATCAAATCTTCGTGTTTCATGTCGACATGATTATCCATAGGAAGGAAATACCTGTGATATTTTTTCATGTTTTCTACGTTGATGAGGTAGCATTTCGTACTCGATATCCATTTGACCTTCTCGAGGGTACCTTCTTTCTCATCCGGAAGTCTCGAAAGGCAGTGGAAGAAGCACATTTCAAATTCTGTCCCCTTTTCATCTATGACCTTTTGAATCTGTCTATAGAGTTCGTTCGACTTTATGATAACATTGTCTTCAAAAATCACAGCATATTTGAGACCCTGATCGAAACATCTTTTATAAAAGTCCATATGTCCCATGAAACAGCCAATAGCACCTAGGTTAAAATACGTAATGTCTGGTCGCTTTACATTAGAATCATAATGCATCTCAATAGCTTTCTCGAAATAATCTGGGTCTACATGTTCTTCATATTCTCGGGCAATCTTAACCTTCCGTGTATCCGCACCATATATGACTTCAATTGGAATATCATTTCTATGACTTTTAAAGAAACGTTCTTGTCTTTCCTTTTGATCTTTGACTGTTAATAAAAAGCATTTATAATCAAACTCACCGACCAATCTTCTTCGAAAAAAAATGAATACAAGTAGAGTAATCAAGATGATCACTGCGATGAAGAGTTTCATACCTACTTAAACATTAGAAAATAGTCTTACATAATGGAGAGTGTCATCAATGGCATCGGTCTGACAAGTTCGGTACTAATTGCGGTCATGTTTGTACCCCAAGTTGTTCATGTGTACCGAACCAAAGATACACGTGCGATAAATTATGCATTCTTGAACCTTAACATGTTGGCGAGTTCCCTGGGTCTGGTATACTCCATATACTTCAACGTCGTTCCGATGATTGTCGCCAATACATCTGCTGGTCTTTTCTCCGTCTCACTCGCGTGTATGAAGTTCATAAACGGGCTTAAAGAAGAGCCAACTAATAATAATATATCCGAGGCTCCTATAGTGTAGTTGGTCAAACACTGTGGACTTTGAATCCACCGCCCGTGGTTCGAATCCACGTGGGAGCTACCACCCCCTCTTAGCTCAGTTGGTAGAGCAGTGGACTGTAGTTCCATTTGTCATTCGTTCGATTCGGATAGAGGGGACTTAGCGCCGTATATCAATAGCGCATCTTTAGTATGTATTTTACAGACTAAGCTTCTATCGTCTAGTGGTTAAGACTTCGAGCTGTTAACTCGAGTACCGTGGTTCAATTCCACGTGGAAGCGTTTTTAGAATGAGTTTTCCTTATTCCAAAATCGTCTTCTCACTTTCTTTAAATTTAGTAAGGGCTTCGTGAGCTTCTTCCAATGTACCGAATGAACCTACATATACGTTTTTACCATCTACTCGCGGTAAAACTTGCCACCTATTACAATCTTTTCGATAATATATACCACTACCCTTACCATTTCCAACTCTCTTTGGTCCGGGTAACTCAAACCCATCCGGGTTTTCTGAAAACTTTTTTTGAATCTCAATAGCTTCTTCTTTTGTTTTAAACGGTCCAACTCTGTGTCGTTTACCATTTTTCGGAATACTAACAGACCATGATGTTACTTTTCCATGCCCATTTGGAATAAGTACACCAAGTAATCCACCCCTCCGTTTGCTGATTTCTCTTTGTTTTTCAATCATGAGTTTTCTTGATGTATCAGAGACTCTTTCACTTCTCCCACCACCTTCGCGTATGTTATATCCATCGGGTTCCATTGTTTGGTGTTCACTAATGAGTTTTCTCTCCATTTCACCAAGTTTAGAAGCATTGCCTTCCCAAATCGTAGAAACTTTAAAGTTCTCCCATCCGTGCTCTTGGATGGCTTGAGACAGGGTGCGACAGTAACTTCTTGAATCTCTGTGTTGTCTAATCCTCGTTTTTAAGGATTGGATAGTCTTACCTATATACGATTTACCCGACGGACCCAAAATCTTATAGATAATTCCCCGAGGTTCCATAACTTATTTAGGGTCCTATTTTTTTTAAGAAACTTAAAAATACAAAACCTAAGAACAGTAATGGCAACTGTTGTTAAGTTTTTGTTTGCACCACTTGTATCAGGGTCACGGAAGAAGCGACCCGCACGTTCATCTGCATTGGATGCTCCGCCACCACCCGTTGATGATACGAAATATTGGGATTTTGGAAAGTATTCCTGGAAAGCGACGGTCGAAGCTCTCGACAAAGATGGTGTTGTCGACAGGACGTTCATCGGCTACAGTCAGAGACTGGATATAACAACAAGAACTGAAATTGTATGCGACCGTCACAAACAACCTGGAACTACATGTGGTGAGGCACAGATGGTGATGAAGGGTGGTGAATGTGATGAAGTTATTTTTATGAAACCAAAGTCAGGTGTCCTGATTAATCTGACTCGCTAACGTTTACTGGGGGTGCTTCAAGTATCTCAAGTTCATAGACACCTTCTTGAACTTGAGATGGCTTCACGTACGCTATACGACAATCTTTGGTGCGGAGGGCAAGATTTCCACTGGGTGTTGGAACAGCGATGGGTTTGCAGAGGAGAGCGAACATTATTTTAATGTCAGGAAAAAGTAACAGATGAATCACTGTCTCGTCTTCGGAGCCAGGGGACATCTAGCCCGAACACGTATCATCCCAG
>Ga0206682_10000129_pt1 | contig 75630 bp, 55 predicted proteins | sample M240m12015metaG_FD_155444 | JGI IMG/M metagenome (GOLD analysis project Ga0206682, IMG submission 155444) | Ammonia-oxidizing marine archaeal communities from Monterey Bay, California, United States - M2 40m 12015 | ecosystem: Environmental > Aquatic > Marine > Intertidal zone | place: USA... | reverse complement strand
CGGAAGCCGCCAAGCTCGCGCGATACAACAAGAAGCCGACGGTCACGTCCCGCGAAATCCAAACCGCGGTCCGATTGATCTTGCCGGGTGAACTCGCCAAGCACGCCGTCTCCGAAGGCACCAAGGCCGTCACCAAGTTCACCTCCGCGTAAGCGTTTTGAACTGGGACGTCTGTCACACTTAGAAATCAAAAAAAACCAAAATCATAGACCGCTTCTCGACCGAGAGTCTGTCTTTAAACATTTGGTGTTCATTAACACCACCTCTGAGCGAAAGATCCGTGCCTACATAAAACTAAACCGCTTCACCGCGCCAAAGTAAACAATTCGGCGACGCGTTTGAATTCAAAATATCCGCCCCGAGTTGCGCGCACTGTCCTATGTAAGTGTTACATGTCTTCTACGTTGTCTAACGTCGCGCCACGCGATCGATTTCCTCCCCTGCGCGCGCGCAAAAGTCTACGAACCCGTCGTAGGCGCCCGGGGCGAACTCGCTCTCGAGTTCTTCCACCAAGCGCGCGTCCACAGGGGACGGGTCGTCCGCGCCTCCCAAGCGCACGTGCGTCACGCGAGGCAAAAACGTGCCCTCGAACGATTGCTCGCGGATACGACGAATCTCGCGATCGAGCGCCGAGCCATGAGCGGGCGGACACGACGCAACGGCCTCGGGGCCGATGTAAGCGACGACAACTTCGTCGTCGCCTCGAATGAGGAGGACGCCGTTGGCTGCTTCCACCTCCTGCCGGCGAAGAGGCATGCGGCCTTTCGAGAATAATGATGACGACCCGTTGGTACCGTCGATTGCATTTTCCTCACCTTCATTGCATTCCTCGAATGCGCGTAATTCTGGATACGCGTACGTTGCGGAGTCGTCGGCGTCGAACCGAAGCAAACGCGAGCGCGCTGCAACGCGAGCGTCCGGGTGCGAACCCATCGGATGGAGAATTTTCGAGCGCAGCAACCCGTAGACGAGTCTTGGAACGACATCGGTGACGAATTCAAATGTATTTGACGTCTTTCGCGCAGCGCTGGAGAACGCGATGAACCAATCCACGAGCGCTCGGCGTGCCTCGGTGGAGCCTTCTTCATCCGCCGTCATTAACGCTTGCCGAGCGAGCACACACATCATCGCGTTCGCGTCTACGTGCTTGTAGACGTCTCGCGCACTTCTTGCGATGTTTGCTCTGCATGAGTGTATGCGTCGGCGTCGACGACGATGCACGACAACCTCACCGGTGGCTCGATCGACGTCGCGTGTGATGCACGTATACTCGAATGCGAGTTGTATTTTGGGGTAACCACCGTTCAGGTCTTCCTCTAACCCCGCGCTCGTGGCGTAGTCGAAGTCGAACGCAAAAGTATCTTTTGTCGCACACGAAGCGATGTGATAAAGCCCAGGATAAGCTTTGTCCGCGTGTAACGATCCGTAAGCGTTGGCAATTTCCAAATCCGCCGTCGAACGGATGCGCAAAGTAGCGTTGATTGCCTTCTCGTTTCGAAGCAATCGATAGATATCACCGACTATTGGGATGTTTTGTGCATTTGGGTAGAGCAAGAAGGTACCCCCACTGCGCTCTGCGAGCGGCGCCAGAGTGGTCAAATCGTTGAAATCATCGCTCGTCACGACGACATCGACCTCCACACCTCGTATCAGGCATCGCTCACCGACACTTTCGTAGTGGTCGTGTGCGGGTATCATCAAAGAGTCGGCCTCGCGAGAGGCGAATTCAAAATCCTCCATTGTCGGTCGAGCGTTTTCATGCAATAAAACGTCGGCGACAGACTTAGAGAGTCGACCGACGTCGCAACTCCCGACACCTCGGCTCGGACCGCCGCGAAGAAACGCTAACACTCGCGCACTCGAAATGAATCCATCGTCTACCGCTTGCTCGATAAAGGATAGTACTTCATCAAGTACCGGACCAAATATCCTTCCTTCGCTGCGCCCATCCGTTGTGGACATATCTCCGACGATACGATCGTCGATGGCGTCCGATATGACGTCTTTCCACCCGGGCGTCGGCGTCAACAAAGACGTCAAAACGTCGCCAATCGAAGATACCACGTCTTGTACGCGTCGAATGAAACCGTGCTTCCTTGGATTGGCGTGTGAATCAAAATATTTCAAGCGCACGCCATCCACATCTTGGACATCTTTCGCGCCGACGTCGCTAAAATCAATCGCCTCGAGCGTGTCGCCGCGAAACGTAAATACGCCAAACCGTGCATCCTCGCCATCCAACGCCTCCATCGCGCTTCCGAGCGCCAACTTTACTAGTTCACAATATTCTTCCCCGGCTCCATTTAAATCCACGATCGCCACGATCGCGCGCGCGTTCCTCCGCGACGTACCCGCGGTCGAGGCGTCGTTTCGCACCGCTCGACGACGCCAGTCGTTCGCCTCCAGCGTCTCCGAAGCCTCCTCGGTCTCGACCTCGCTCTTACCGTCCGAAATAGTCTCGACCGCGACATCAAACTCGTACGTTTCCCCCGATATCTCCGGCAGCGCCTGAATCGCCGCTAACCCTTTGGAATACCTCGATCCTTTCGCCGCGTCTCGCCACAACGTGTACGTCCCGCACGCGCAGCACCGAAACCCATTCGCATTCACTCGACAGTGCGCGCTGACGTATCCGTAACAGCTCGAGCACCTCGCGATGCGTTCGGGCGACTTCAGGCGCGCGATTCTTCGACACACGGCGCGGCGATCGAGCGGGTTGACGACGATTCCCAACGGGATGTGCAACTCGCGCTTGAGCTCGGCGTCGCGAGGGAGCGCGGTGGTGGTCCAACGCACCACCGCCGGCGTCGCGCGCTTGGACGAAGAGCGCGGTTTATCATCCATGACCGCCGGCGATGCGTTTTCGTCGGCAAACGGGCGCATGACGCGCGGATGAGGGCGTTGACTCTTGTGGATTAGAGCGCGAGCATCGAGGCGAGGAGTGGGGCGCATGCTAATTTTCTAATCTGGGTGCTACAAGTTGATCATCGACCTCGAGAAGGTGCCTCGCGAATTTTCCAATTCACCCCGGCGGCGATTTTCGATTCGAAGAACGCCTCGAGACGATTGGCCGCTTTGAAATACGGAGTGTCGCGTGAGTTGTATATGCGACAGTTGTTGAACATCAAACGGAAGTCGGCGCAAAACATCTCCAAAGAGACGTAGTAATTCCCCGCCGAGACGCGTTCTTGGATGAGTTCCATATCGACGGGATCCTTGACGACGTCGTAGTAGTCTGTGACTTCGAGCGGGTTCACGGGTGCGGCAAACGGCCACGCATCGGAGTGCGCCTGAATCACGTTTACGATGGCTCTCATGAATTTATGCAAGTTTGCCTTCGTGGGTATGCCATCGCCGCATCCTGGGTGGACTAAACGGTACTTTGGTAGTCCTGGGTCCTCCCACTTCGCCTCTTTCAAGCCTTTGATGTGTTTGACGTCGATGGGGATATACTTGCCCTCGGCGCTCGGCTTGAAGTGGTCCTTCAATCCCGGGTAGACTTTGTGCGCCGTGCTCATCTCTCGTACCTTGGCCTCCACCGCCTTGCGCTGTTCTCGGATCTGATTCACAAAGTCCACGTAGGAGACGTGCCCATCTAATTGACACTCCATAATCGTCCCACCGTCGTACTCTTTGATGTACCCGTACCACTTTTCGCGCTCCATCATGATTTCCTTTGTGAATCCTTGCTTTTGAAAGTACCCCACCGCATTGTTATCCGCGAACGTGATCAGGTGCGTCATATTTTCCTTTTCCTTAGCGTACTCCTTGATGTGATTCATCAACCGCGTACCGTATCCCTTCACCTGTTCATTTGCGCTCACCGCGCAAAAAGCAATCTCACCCATGCGTTGCTTCGGAAACGGCCTGTACGTGATCCCCCCGATGACGTTCCCATTCTTCATGCACAGCATCGAGTAATGTCTGGAGTCAAAAACCAACCGCACGATGTACTCCTTGGGCATATTCGGCAGCTGTTTGCTAAAAATGTTCTTCAGCGCCACGAGCAAGCGCGAATTCGCCTCGCTCCCGTCGTTTTTAATCACCTCCCACTTCAGCTCCCCATCACGCTCTTGCTTACGCAGGTGCGATTCTCGCGTGGCGTACGCCCCTCTCGACGGCGACACCGGCGACGTCGCCCCCGTCGCGCCCGCAGTCGCGCCCGTCGTCGTCGTTTGTTTATTCGGCGTTCCGTCCGCCGCCCCCGCGCCGTCCCTCGACCCGTTCGCGCCGCTCTCATCCGCGCGCGCGTGCTTCACGCCGCGCGCGCTTCCCGAGACATCATCCTGATCGCTCGCGTCCTCACGCGCGCGCGTGCCGCGCTGCATCGCGCTCGCCGATCGCCGTTCCGCGCGATGTCCCGACGAGCTAATTCAACGCGCTCGCACGCCACCCGCGAGCGCGTCCGCGCGATCTCCTGCGCGCCGTGCGCTCGAAAAGATTTCTTCCGATCGCTCGAGCGCGCGGGCGCGTTCGACGCGCGCGGGCGCGGGCGTGTGCGGCCGCCGATCGTCGCGCACTCGCGCACCGTCGATCGAGGCGTTTTAAACGAGCGCCCGCGCGCGCGGACCGCAGAGCGCGACGCGACGGCGCGACGGACGCGACGGTGCGGTCGTCGGGTGGAAGAAAACGCGCTCGATCGAACGGACGTCGAACGGGCGCGGGAGAGCCCGCGTGCGCGGCGTGGGGGTGGTTTGAAAGCGACGGGTGCGGGACGGTCGATCTGCAATCGCGCGCTTAAAGTCTCGCGCGAGCGCGTTCGTGACGGACGATGACGAACGATGAGGATTGCTTACGTCGGGCGTCGCACTCGAGCGCGAGTTCGTGGCGGGCGTTGGTGCGTAAAGTGGCCGAACGCGCGCCGGATGGGGACGAAAGCGAAGACGCGCGCACGGCGACGCTAAGTGACCGGTTGTTGGCGACGCGAGAGGAGACGATTCTGATGGAGGAACACCCTGAATTGAAGCGTCAGAAAAAGCTAGAGGAGACAAACGACGCGAGCAAGGTATGGGCGCTGGCACCGGGACAGAGCACGGTGAACGCGACGGCGGCACCTTTTTTAAAGTGGTGCGAGGAACATTTTAGAAACGTGAATCGGCGAGATATAGAGGCTTTGGCGCCCATGGACGTGCATTTGATGGAAAGGGATGGCGACTACCTCGTTCCTGGTCTAGGAAGGCATTACATACACGGATGGGACGAAGAGGATAAGGAAGAAGAGAAAAAGTTGATGGAGCGCAAACGCTTGGCGGTGCTCAACCGATCAGAGACGCCGTTGAAGAAGAAAAAGACGCCGAAGAAGACGCCAAAACCGAGATTGGACCCTACAAAGTATCAAATCACTCGTGTGTCGCCACTCGAACGCCCGGATGAAATTGCTGAGTGCTGCGGTGTTTGTTTCGATGGAGACTCATACGACGACAATCAAATTTTGTTTTGCGACAAGTGCGACATCGCTGTGCACCAGCTTTGCTACGGAATTCGAAAGATTCCTCAAGGTGATTGGATTTGCCGCTCGTGTAGCAGCCGCGGGGCCGCGAAAACGTGCTTCTTGTGCACCGAAAGAGGAGGTGCGCTCAAACCGACGGTGGACGGTCGTTGGGCGCATCTTTTTTGCGCGCAGTGGATTCCAGAGCTCTTCATTCAAAACGTCGACTCGATGGAGCCGATTAATGCGGCGCATCTGCTCCCTGACCGAACGAACTTGACGTGTGTCATTTGTAGAGAGCATGGGGCTGGTGCTTGCATTCAGTGCGCTTACGGTAATTGTTCGGTACCATTTCATCCAATGTGCGCTCTGAAAGCCGGCGTTCGCATGGAGGTTCGATCGATGGAAAAATCGCAAGACTGTGATTACTTGTGCTATTGCGATAGGCACGTCAAGGAAATGGAGAGAAAGGCACAGAGAATAGCGAACGGGGAGAGTTCGACGGCGACGACGCCCGCAAAGACACCTGCGAAGGTTGAAGAGGCGTCCAAGGAGGACACGCCGCCACCAACACCAAAAATAGAGGAAGATACCGCGCCAGCGTCGGCTCAAAAAGAGTCGGGAGCGTCACCCATTATTGGACGCGATCAAGCGACAACCATCGACCATCCTATGAAGGAGTTGAATGCCAATGAGATTCGAAAACTCGTGCTGAACTTGTTCGACATGTCAGATTTCACCGCCGCGGACGTTGACGGTGTGAAAGAGGACGATTTCATGTCGTGGCTGAAAGAAGACACCGTCGTGACGCGCGAAAAAGATGACTCGCTGGGGACTCCCGTCAAGATCAAGGTTTCGATCAATCCGTGCGAAGTTGCGGCTCGCGAATGGCTGGTGCGCAGAGCGAAGATAGAGGTTTTGGCGCCGGTGAATCTTGATTGCGAAACAAAGCAAAACATCAGTGATAGCGCCATGGATACGGCGACGGACTCGCCCGATGGGAAAGACGAGATCAACGAGGACACATTTTTGTATCCTCCGAGCGTTCCATATCCCATAGAAACGCTCGCTGACTACACAAAATTGATTCTTGATACCGTGAAAGTGCCGGCACTGCCGCAGACCGTGGAAGACATCATCCCCGAGCAAACCGGTTCGAACGGCGTTCCAACGAGCATGCGACCGCCCAAGTGTCAAGTTTGCCTCATTCGTAAACAAGGTGTTTGTGGCACGTCATCAGCACCGCCGAGATGTCATAGAAGGAGAGAAAATATGGAGAAGCTGCGCGCGGCGCAAATGGCTGAGCTGCAAGCGCAACTTGGTCCGGGCCAGTCTCTTCCCGATCCCGTGGAGGTTGTCAAGAAAGAGATCGCTCGCATTTCAACTCATACAGAGCTGCTCAAACTTGCACCCGATGATGAAGTCGTTGCTGAAATATTTCGAGCGCAGACTGTACTGGCGAGGACGTCTTACATCAACCGAGAGCTCATCCAAAAACTCTTGACCAAGGTGGAGGAGGCATTGCCAGGAGAGGAGAAGATTCGAGAGGAGCAACAAAAGGCGCTCGAAGAGACAGCGCAATACGAAGAACGCTGGCGCGGAGGGCGATGGCGTATGGAACGCCTTCGAGCGGAAGGCAAAGAAGACGAAGCGCAATTTGATGGAGGCGAGCTCGCGGGCGCCGACATGTGCGACCCGCTCGTCGAGTCTGGCGCTATGGAGGACGCGCTCTGCTGCGTTTGCGCCGGAGGTGAGAGCGAATACCCGAACGAAATCGTATTCTGCGAACGATGCGAGATGTGCGTTCATCAGCAGTGCTATGGTGTCACAAATATTCCCGAAGGTGAGTGGTTATGCTGGCCTTGCCATGAAACTGAACGCCTGGAGCGCGAAAACGGTTTACCGGGCACTCGTCCGCCTCGATACATGCGGGAAGCTGGCGATGGAGCCATGTATGACCCTCGTGTGCAATGTTTGCTTTGTCCAGTGAAGCGCGGCGCTTTAAGAACCGTGATCGATCCTCGTTTGCAAACTCCAAAGACTGGGGATACCGCCCCGGCGTCACCGCCACCTGTGCGCTCGCCGACATCCACGAAGACGGTGCCGGAGGGCAAAGCTAACGCGACAACAGATGACGATGCAGCCGCAAATCCTGAGCCGAGCGATCCTATCACTCCGTTGGCAAAGACACCAACTCGTGGACGTAACCGTTGGTGTCACGTCGTGTGCGCGCATTGGCAGCAGGGTATGGAAACTGATTTGTACCTCGATGGACCCGCGGCGGTGAGTGGCTTGGAAGACGTGCGCACGCAGTTCAAGAATGCCAGGTGCTCGGCTTGTCGACTCGACGACGGTGCGTGCATTCCTTGCTGCGCGACGGGATGTCACGTGGTCTTCCACCCGTTGTGCGCGCGTCGATGCGGCTGGCACATGCTTCCTTTACAATCTCCAGAGCCGCTCGCGTTTTGCGCTCGTCACAGCATCGACGAGCGCCGAAATCCGGGATCAACGATGCGATCGAGGTACAGCGCCAACACTAGCGGTGCTCGATTCGGTCAACGTGTCTCGAGCAAGAAGAAACGTACACCGACCGCAGACGAGATGGAAATGCTCCAACGTGCGCGTGTGGGCTTGGAAACCTTACGCCTGTTGTGCGATCGCGTCGTCAAGCGCGAAAAGCTCAAGCGATTGGAACTCGAGCAACATCACAAGCTTTGGGTCGCGCAAATTCTCGGTCAAGCCAGCGGCCCGGTCTACGGCATCAACGACGACACCCAGGCCCACATCAAAATCCCTGACATCGCGAAGGATCGAAAATTAATCTTCCTCACCGCCGAAGAGGTCGAGAGGCTTCGAGACGACGTCGAATTCCGTCTCCCCGACGGCGTTCTCCTCGTCCCCGCCGAACCTCTCCGCTCTCCGTTTCGCGACGACGACGACGACGACGACGACGACGACGACGCGAACAAAAATTAGCGTTCCACCGCGAGGTGGCACACCAACCATTTCATAGCAATTGTTGTTAGAAAGAAAGCCGGAACAAAGCGACTCGTCGCCGCGCCTCGCCATTTCGTCTCCGCACCGACGCGATCGACCGATCTATCGAACGACCGATCGCGCGACCGCACACGTCGTCGACGACCTCGCGCGCGCCCGCGAGCCGACGCGACGCGACGCGCGTCCTCGACATCGCGCGCGCTCGAGCCTAAATGGGGTGCAAACACTCGAAACACGCCGCGTCGCCGACGCCCGACGGCGACGGCGACGGCGATGCGCACGAATTCTTTGACGCCCAGGACACGTTGCTCGCGATGCCGAGCTTCATGCGCGCCAAGAGCCTGACTCGATTGAAGAGCGCGAACGATGAGAAGCTCGCGCGCGGAGGATCGCTCGCGCGATGGAAGAGCGCGTTGGGACCGGTGGAGACGCAGACGACTGGGGACATGGCGAAGTGCGTCGTGCCGGTGTTCGAGGCGGGGATGGAGACGCTGGCGGACGAGGCTGGAGACGCGTCGTGGAGCGAAAATCTTAGCGGGGAGGGGTTTAAACTTCGAGGGAAGACGTACAAGCAGGATAAGAAGAAGACGCCGAGCGGTGAACCGTTTTATAACGTAAAGGGGGTGTTGTCGTTTAAGAGCGACGAAAAGGTGGGCGATTGGATTAAAAACTTGTTCGCGGATGATCTAGGGAAGAAGATCAAGGGCCAAGTGCCGTCGGTGATCATCGTGAATATCATGGTTCCGGACTATAAACCGACGGGGGGGATGTTCGCGAAGAAGGAAAACGATGGTCCGGGTCACAACGTCGTGCTTTTGTGTAAAATCAGCGACTTCGCGCGGAAAACGTTGGAAGAGACAGAAGATTGGGAAACGCTGCCGGCTGATTTTAAATTGTTGATTAGATACGTCAAGGGCGATGGAACCGGAAACGTGGACACGCACCCACACGAACTGGCTGTTCGTCAGCAAACGAAGATGGTCGTCATGGTTGTCGCAGGAAACGCAGCTTTACCGTGGATTGTTCGACAAGCGGTGAACCACGGTAACGGTAAACCTTTCATGGTGAACCGAACTTCTTCTTACATCGAGCGATCCGGCGCTTTGGAAATCAACGTCGACGCTCACAACTTCAGTAACGTTGCGCTGAACGGCTTGAGGACCGTGCACACGTCGCTCGGTAAACTGATCCTCGACGTCGGTGCGACGGTTCAAGGGGAGACCGAATATGAGCTCCCCGAGAGATTGTTGTTTTCGTGCAGGATAAACTACGCCAAGATAGAACGCATCGTAGCGCACGTCGATATGCTCGAGGCTTACCCGAAAGACCGCGCCTGGTTGAACGATATCCGCAAAAGACTCGAGTAGTGCGTGTAAGTTAATTTCGTCGTAAATAAATCTGACAATTCGCTACTGTTTGTTCAAGCTCCAAAATCGCCCATGGTAGACATGGGTCTGCGGTTCCACGCGTCACCACCTGCGCCTTCGCCCTCGAGATCGACGTCTCGTTCGAGACGTTGCGGACGCTCGCCACGTTCAATGGCATCCAAGCCCGCTCGCAAGTAATCGCTCTTTTGTTGCGCATCTTCCAAATAGTCCCATTCGAAAATGGGAATCGGGAACACGGCGAAACCTTCACCTTCGAGCTGCCGCTGTTTCAAGCGAGTTTGTCCGAGCGCTAATTTGCGATCGTTACGCGCAAAGTGCGACGGACCGTCGACTTCAATTACTACTCCAGTAGGCTTTGCGTCCGGGAGTAGTAAATCGCATCTGTACCCACTCACGAGAGCCTCTTCCTCGTGCTTTTCACCCATGTACGACAAAATAGCTCCAACATCGCGCTGGAACCACGACACAACGGGTGGCCGGTTCTGCGTGTTCCACGCTGTATCGGCAGCAGCACCAAGTTCAGTGGGCAAGGGGTCGAAGCCGGCGCGAACGGCGGTGATGGCCGCTTGATGTAACTGGTTGAGCTGACGCCCCTTCCATGGACCAAAGACGTTAGTGTTGTGATGTTCATCCATTGATGCCGCAGTATTTTCTTTTTCGTGGACCATTTGCGCGTCGTGCTCCCCTCGTGTAATAATTTCCGCCCAGAGCGTGCGAAAGAATAGACTATCGAGCGCGTCTTCCATGACACAGAAGGACCATGCAAGCGAGGCCAGAATTGTTGCGTTGAAGCGATGAACCTGAGCTTCTGCGGCTTGTTGCGGTGTCAAATCTTTGTTTCTCGCGGGCGCTCGGGCGACCCAGACATCGATGCCATCGAGAAACCCAGCGTGCGAGTGTCCAAGGTGCGCGAACGCCCAAGCCACAGTCGTGATTTGGTACGCTTGGAAGCCCTTGAAGCCTGTCATGGCGGCGTGAACGTCGAGTTCGTGGAAGAAGCGCTCAGATGAATGCCGAGAAATGGCGAGCGACCAGGAAATATCGGCGATCTCATCCGGAGACAGTTTCTTCATCAACTCCGACGCACGATTGGCCAATACTTCGAGCTCGGCGCTGTTCGCCCGCTCACCGGCAATGACACCGAGCGCCCAGCAGCACTTGGCGACTTCTTCCGCGGGAAGCGTATCGCTCTTTGCGCGCGCGGCGGCGACGCACGTTCCAATCATGTGCGCTACTCGCGGATCTCGTCGCAACCCGGCGAGCTCCTCTCGGTCGCACCTACTGTGCTGCGCCTTCTGAGCGATGAGCTTCAGCATCGATGCCGCCATTTCCGGTGAAATACGTCTCAAACCAGCGTTCTCAAAAATGTGCACCGCATCGTGCGGATACGTTGCCGTGCGCGCTTGCGCCTTGACGGCTTTCCACTCCTCCTTGGTCATGGAAAACTGCGTCGCGTCTTGCCTCGGATCCATCTCCCACGCCGTGCCGCGGAGAAGCTCCTCTACGCTAGGTTCCGGCTTAATATAATTTCCCTCTTCGTCCATTTCGTATCCACGAATCGCCGCCGTGCGCGCGCGGTCTTCATCCCTCCCAGCGCGCGTGTACCTTCGAGCCGTCTGGTTCGCCCCGGGCTGTGCGCCGCGTTCTTTCCGAAATTCAGCCGCCCGCTTGTTCGCCGTCGCACGAGCCTTTTCCATCCAGTCATTGTAATCTGGATCATCTCCACCCGCGCGCGTTCTCGTCCCCGCGCGTCGCGCTGACCCCTCTCGAGCCCCTCCGGTTCGCTTGACCCCGCGGTCCGTCCTCGTCGCCCCTCCCGCTCCGAGCACCCCTCGCGCGATCATCTCACTTCTTCGCCTTCCCCAGCGTCGCGTTCGTCAAGAAATCAAACTTTCTCTTAAACTTCGCCGCCTGTCCCGTGGCCGGTCCTTTGATCACCTTGCCCGTGTACGCCGGGTGGTTGTTCGCGTCGAGCGTCAAAAACAGGTAGTCCCCGAGTTGTTTCACCGTCGTCGGCACGCGGCGCGTCGACCCGTTCGTCGCCACGACCGTGAGTCTGTGCAGCAGCGGGTGAATTCCTTTGCGAGGCTGCGTTCGAGGAGCGCGCGGCGCGTTCGCGCGGCGTCAGTCGTCGAGTTTTCAATCAAACCCCAGATTTCGAGTCAAGTTTTCGATCGCGCGCGGGCGCATTGCGCGCGCGCTCGAGCGCCGCGCGACGCGCGCGAGGACTCGAAGCGCGCGCCGTTCGCGGCGGCGCGATCGAGCGCGAGAACGAGGCGAGCGTCACGCACCATGCACGCGCTCAGGAATGGCGACGCGCGGCCGCACACGATGCCGCACGCGGCAGCCGCGCGCGCGCGCGCGCCGGCGCGGTGCGGGCGGCGCGGACCTGGAGCGGTGCGTCGAGCGCGGGCGCGGGCGAGCGCGGGCGCGGCGTCGACGAGCGTCGTCGAGGGCGTCGTCACGCGCGTGGCGCGCATGGGGAAACGCTTGACGTTCGTGGACGTGCGCGCGCGCGAACAGCTGCGCACGCGAGACGGCGAGGAGACGTCGACGGTGTTCGTCAAGTGCGCGGCGCAGGTGCCGCCGGTGATCCGACCGGGCGCGGTGGTGGAGTTTGAATACGAGTGGGAGACGCGACGGGCGAAGAGCGGGACGCGGAGCGGCGCGTACGTGTCGACGACAGAAATGCGCGTGGTGGAGCTCGCGCCGGTGACGAGCGTGGCGAATGCGACGAGTGAAATGTTGGAGAAGTTTGCGGGAGTAGGGTTGATCGATACGACGGCGCGAAGGAGTAAAGGATTTGGGATTTGCAAGGTGCTTCTCGGCGGCGACGTCTGTTCAGATCCAAACTGCGATAAACGGCATGACGTGAACGAAGAAGAGTTGAGCCAGGCGCGAGAAAGTCGGAAAAGAGCGCGAGAGCGATCTAAGATGGCGATCGAGCGAGAAAGATCGGATAATGACCCGCACGGAGATGCGAATAAGGAGGCAAAGTGCGTCAGCGATCGGTTATTCGCCGAATGGTGCGTCGAGACGTTCAAGCTGAAGGAACGACGGGAAGTGGTCGTCGCTGATATTGCAGGTGGTGCAGGGGCGTTATCGTTCGAATTCCATGTGAACCACGGCGTAGGGGTCGTGCTCATAGAGCCGCGATGTGTCGCTTTGACACCTCGGCAACGCGCTACGGCGAAGAATTTGCGTCGACGCGGAGCGCGAAATGACGCCAATCCAGACGTCGCAGATGCGTGGCTTCGATCAGAAATCTGGGTCAAATGCGCAGATGAGCAAAACGAGAAGCGGATGCATGAACACGTGCAGCGACTTGTGGCGTACACGGAAATTGCGAGCAGCAAAGACATTAATGTGAGCGCTAGCGCTCCCCCGACCGACGTCGTAACTTTGCACGAGGCACCATTCGACGAGTTCCCCACAGAACTTCCCCGCACGGTCGTAAAGTCACCTTTTGGAGCTGAAATTGCGCCTTTCACGCACATACGCTCGGAGTTTTGGACGACAGATTCTTCTGTTGGAGCGCGCTTGCGCGAGATGCGTCCTTCGCTCCTCGTCGGCATGCACTCTGACCAGGCCACGGAAGCAATCATCGACGCCGCGCTCGAGCTCGATGTCCCATTCGCTGTCGTACCATGTTGCACGTTTCCGGAGCTGTTTCCTCACCGACGCACCGCGCTGGGTGGTCCGGTGGCGTCTTACGCCGACTTCATCGAATACCTGCGCGGCAAACATCCATCCATCCGTTCGACGTTCCTACCGTTCAAAGGCAGGAACCAGGTGTTGTACAAAACTTAGATTATCGATAGCCATTAGGTTATTAGTACACTATAGCGATAGCTGTTACGCTCAGCGACTCCACCCGAGAGCTCGCCGCCGTCTCGTCTTCATAGCGTGGCTCGTCGCGCCATGTCCTCCCCGAGCGTCAAAGTCGAGGACGACGACGCGGGCGCTTCCATCGAAGACGAACAAAGCTTCTCGCTCGCCGACGCCCTCTCGCGCGCGAACTCTGAGGCCGAAGCGGCGTCGTCGAGCGGCGATGGTGACGGTCCGAAGGATCCCATGGCAAAAGTTAAAGCCGCACTCGCGTGCCCGTGCGTCGCTGATCTCCGTCAATCTTCGTGTGGAACGAGTTTTGATGAGGCGTTGACGTGCTTTATGCTGGCGAAAGACGAGGAGAAGGGGAAGAAGTGCGTGGAGGAGTTTGTGTCGCTACACGCGTGCATGGTGAAGAACGCAAACGAGTTTCAGGAGTTTGCAAACGAGTTGTTGGAGCACCAAGACGTGCGTGGACCTGCAAAAGCGACGACCAACGCGGGGAAGTGATAGATTATTACTTAGAATGATAATACCATCGCATTAGAATCATAGATCATCGTTTCGAAGAATAGATGTCGCGTTTACCAGAGGAAACATTGCCGTCGACTAGAGCGCCGCGGCCTTTGCGCGCCAGGCGTTGAAGGCGTCGGAACCCGATGTGACGGCTTCGCACACAGCAGCCAAATAAATATCAGCCACCGATGCGGTCCTACCGACGAGGTAGCCAGAAGTCGACGCCACGAGAGCCTTTTCCACCTTAGCGGCTGCGGCTTCTGCACCCGCGCTAGTTGATTCAAGCAACGCTTCGACGCGCGCTTGTTCCGCGACGCCAGCCGGATACAAACCCGCACCGACGCGGTTGGTCTTGACGAGGTGACGAATGATGGAAATAGGCGACGCCAACACGAGGTTGCCTTGGACGAACACCGGCGTGGCGTTGTCAGTCTCCGTCTTGATTTCCTCCGGACACATCGCGGCAGATTCAACCTTCACCACGGCACCACATCGCTTCAAGATTTGTTGAATAGCCTTCGAAGCCGCGCACGGACCGGCGTTGACGTATGCCGTCGCTTCGACGCCAGCCGCGGTGGCGGCATCGTTGGACGCAAACAAGTCCGCCGGCGGCGGAGAGACATCCACGAGACGACCCTTCTTGTCGAGCGTGCGAACGAACGGGATGAACTCGATGCCGTTCATCCACGGTCGCAACGCCGGCGGCACGACGAGACCTTCGGGGGTTTGCCAGTTTTCAATCAAGCAGCACAAAGTGCGCTCAGTCGCGGTGAGCGTCGAGTTGAGCAAGTGCACGTACGCCTTCTTGTTCTCCGGACCCTTCTTTGGTGCGCCTTCGCGTATTTCCAGTCGCCGAGATTGGTAATCGGTGCAGTTTGAGCACGAAACCAACTCGCGGAAGGTGCGAGACGACGGAAACCACGCTTCGAGATCATACTTTTTCGCCGCGGCGTCGTTCAACTCCCCGCTCACAATGTTCACGACTTGGTACGGAATGTTCAACGACTGGTAGAACGCCTCCGAGTTTCCTATGAGACGTTCCATTTCGTCCCAACTCGCGTTGCCTTCGCCCGAGACGGCGACGAACTGCTCAACCTTTTCGAATTGATGAACGCGGAAAATACCGAGTGTGTCGCGACCGTGAGAACCAACCTCCTTACGGAAGCACGTCGAGTATCCGGCGAACCGAATCGGTAATTGGTTCGTATTCAACCAACGCTTACGCAAGTACGAACAGCACGTTTGCTCGCTCGTGGCGATCAGGTACTTGTCGTCGCCCTCACCCGTCACTTTGTAGAGTTGCTCATCAAAATCTGCGAGTTGCGCGCACTCCGCCATACGGTCCTTTCGCATGAAGAATGGCGTCGCCAGCGGCGTGTGCCCTCTGCTCGCCAAGAATGCGAGCGCATAGTTGATCATAGCCTGATTCAAGAGCGCCCCTGCGCCCTTGAGATAGTACCCTCGCCCGCCCGCGACTTCGGTCCCTTGCTCTACGTCGGCAATATCCAACATAGAAATCAAATCCACGTGATTCGGAAGCTTTTCTTCCATGCGTTTCTCCCCCCACGTGCGCACGATGACGTTATTTTCTTCATCGTTCGATACCGGCACGCTGTCGTGCACGATGTTCCCAATCTTCAACAACGCCGTCGTCGTCTTCTCCTCCAGCTCCTTTTCCTTCTCCGCCGCCGCCTTTTTCCTCTCGTCAATCTCCTTCACCTTGGCCATCAACGGCGCCGCCTCATCCTTCTTCCCAGCCTTCATCAACATCGCCACTTCCTTATTCGCCTTATTAAATTCCCCTCCGACTTCATCCAGCGCGTGTCTCGCCTCGCGCCACGCGAGATCGAGCGCCAAGACGTCGTCCACGTCCTCCACGCGTCCGAACCTCCGCCGTTCGCTCTCTCGCACCGCCTCCTGCGTCATCGTCGCGCGTCGCGCGCGTCGTCGTCAGTCACCGTTCGCGCGCGCGCGTCATCGCCCATCCGCGCCACCGCGCGCGCGCTTCGCGTCCAACTTTGCGCGCGCGCCGTCACCCATCGCTCGATCGCGTCGTCGTCGACGTCCTCCGGCGTCCTCCGCGACGCGCGCGCGCGACGCGCGCATCGCGCGCACCGGGTCGCCGCCCTTGTCCGGCCTGAGCATGTTGACGTCCAACATCGCGCGTCGTCGCGCGCGCGTTCGCGTGTGCCGCGTCGAGGTTTTCTTTTTTTTGCGCGCGAGAGAAACGATCGCGTTCTCGACTCCTCGCGCGTCGCGCGTCGCGCGTCGCGCGCGCGAGGGGCGCGCGCGCGATTCAGTGCGTTTAATCCCACGCGCGTGGCGTCGTTACAACCGTCTAAGTCGCGCGCGTCGACGCTCACACCGCGAGAAGTTCGCCAAAGTTTCGCATGAAGACGACGCTCGCGACGAACATCGCGGCGGAGCGGAGCAAGATGGCGTTAGCCTCGCGAACCGCGGGGTTGGTCGCGTTGAGCTCGCGCTTGATGAAATCGACGACGTCGGAGACGGCCATCGCGACGTGCGCGGCGCGGCGATGTGCGGCGGTGCTCGTCATTGGCGGACGCGATGATGGCGCGGGAAGCGTCCGCAAGCGTCTCGGACGACGACGCGCGCGCGGGAAGACGCGCGAACGCGTCGACGTCGAGCGAGAGCGAGAGCGAGAGCGAGACGTCGCCGAGAGCGCGCGCGGTGGTGGACGATGGGTGCTTGGATTCCGATGATTTCGAGACGAGCCTGAAAGCGCTCGAACCGCGCCGACGCAACATCGACGCGACGATACGAGCGCAAGAGCGCGCGTGCGTCGATATCACGCTCGCCGTGGACGCCATGCGGGCGTTCTTGACGAACGCGCGCGATGATGAAGAGTCGAGCGAAGGCGCGGAGGAGCGGCGAGACGCGCTCGAGGCGGCGGCGCTGACGAAGAGGATCGTCGCGATCGCGATGGAAACGAGAGCGATCGTGAATAGGGTGAGGCAAAAGTTGATTGAGGCTGGGTTCGTGGACGTCGAGGCGTTGACGCCTTACGATCCAGAGGCGTAGGGATTAGAATTAGTTGTAACGACGGACGTCGGCGCGCGCGCTTTAGCGCGGTGATTATCGAACGGCGCGTTAAACGGCGACGCGGCGATGGCGACGACTCACGCGGTCGCGCCTCGATTAACGACGTTCCTGCGCGCCGCGCGCGGGTTGGACGACGTCGTGGATGTCGACGCCGAGCGCGCGAGACGGAACGAAACGCTGCGGACAACGACGAGGCGCGACGCGACGACGGACGACACGCCGAGCGTGCGGCTGGCGCGACGCGTGCTGCGATGCGAGGACGGTCGCGAGGCGAAGGATGTCGTCAAGACGTGTCGAGCGTTCGTGAGCGTGGTCGTGCGCATGCTCGGGAGCGACACGATGACGGAGACGGCGTCAGGGGACGCGGCGGCGAGCGCGTGGGACGCGGCGAGCGGATTCGTGGAAGTCATCGCGAACGAACGACGGGCTGTGGAATCCGAGCGAGGGTACGTCGCGGATCACGAGACCGCGAGAAAGATTTTTGAAGTGCGCGAGCGGGAGGTGCGGAAGGACATGATGGAGGCGCTGCGAGGCGCGCTCGGGCCGGTGGAAGCAAACGCGCCTACGGTTCGCGAATTCGAGAGTCTCGTCGAGGATCTTTTGCGCATGCGGGGCGAATTCGATGAGTTTCACACGCTGAAAAGTACGCTCGATGCAGAGCCGACAACGTCTGGGAGGATCTTTGGACAGAACATTAAATTCAAGCGCGCCGGAGACGCGCAACCGAGCGATCGAATTCGAGATTTGAAACGCGCGATGAAAACGAATTTGAGCGAGGCGAGCGAAGCGGAGCGCCTGCGAATCGAATCGGAGAGAATGGCGCACCCCGACGAGCGTATGAGTGGGTTCGGTGAGCCAGAGCACGTAGAGAGCGATGCGACGACCCAGCTCACGTGGTTGAAGAGACAGTGCGAAGGTTTTGTTGCAAACAGCGCGCACGCGCTCGATCAGACGTGGGAAGCCGTCGCGGGTACGGTGGGGCGGGCAATTATGAATGCGTCGAGCTCGGATGACGAGTGCGCCGCTGAACTTTACGAATATCTGGGTGACTACGGGTTCGAGCTCATCGCGGGAGTGGTTGAACGCCGCACGGTGCTCACGAGCGCCATCAAAAACCGGGCGCAGTTACTTCGAGATGCGCTAAACGCTCAAAGTGGCGCCGATAGAGCTGGACCATCTATCACTCGTGTTGTTACGATTACGAGCACCTTGGATAAACAACTTGAAAAGGCTCGGAGAAAAGAAGAACGCAAAGCTAATCGCAAGCTTGCCTCTGGATCGGGCGCCAGCATTATGGAATGGCTTCAAGCCGTGGGTGTAGGTTTCGACGCTTTATGTGAAGGTGATTGGGAAAACCAGCAAGCACCTTCGTCATCAAGTAATCCAGACGATATTCTTGCCGGTTTGCGAGGTCTTGGACGAGGTATGGATGGTGGGCGCAAAGCGTTGCCGCCAGGGACCACGCGCATCGTTCATCCAGAAGGGTACGAAGAGATCTCTGTACCGGCGCGAGAGCCAGATCCCGTGGCCGCTGGTGAGCGTTCTGTAGCGATTGAAGAGCTCGATGAGTGGGCGCAGCCCGCGTTTCAAGGCATCAGAATGCTCAATAGGATCCAAAGCAAGATTTTCCCGCAGGCGTACCACACCAACGAAAACTTACTCGTGTGCGCGCCGACGGGAGCCGGGAAGACGAACATCGCCATGCTAACCGTCTTACACGAAATCGGTCTTCACATAGATGAGAACGGCGACTACCTTCCAGAGGATTTCAAGATTGTCTACGTGGCACCCATGAAAGCGCTCGCGGCTGAAGTTACGGATGCATTTAGCAGAAGACTTGCACCTCTTGACATAGTCGTTGCCGAGCTCACGGGCGATACGCAAATGAGTAAACGCGAGCTCGAGGAGACACAAATGATCGTGACGACACCCGAGAAATGGGATGTCATCACACGAAAAGGCGGAGAAGTTTCTGTGGCGAGTACTTTACGTTTACTCATCATTGATGAGGTGCACTTGTTGAATGACGAGCGGGGGCCGGTGATTGAAACGCTCGTCGCCCGTACTCTTCGTCAAGTCGAACAAACTCAGAGTATGATACGGATTGTCGGTCTTTCTGCGACGCTGCCGAATCCCGTAGATGTGGCTCGATTCTTAGGCGTCAACAATGACGCCGGTTTGTTCGTTTTTGATCAGTCGTACCGGCCGATCCCATTGACGCAAAAGTTTATCGGGGTCACAGAGAAAAACTCGATGAAACGGCAAACACTCATGGCGCAGATTGCGTACAACAAAGCGTGTGAAGCGTTGAGAAATGGCAAACAAGCCATGGTCTTTGTACATAGCCGGAAGGATACAGTCAAGACGGCGAAGCAACTCGCTGAGTTTGCCGCTGCGCAGGATGGTATGGAACTCTTCTCCAACGACCAACACGAGCGCAAGGCTGAGTTCGCGCAACAAGTGTCACGAAGTCGGAATAACGAGTTGAAAGATCTGTTTCTCAAAGGACTCGGCTGTCACAACGCAGGTATGCTTAGAGCGGACCGTTCATTGACGGAAAAACTTTTCGCCGCCGGACTCATTAAAGTTCTAGTGTGTACGGCAACATTGGCGTGGGGTGTGAACTTGCCCGCGCACATGGTCGTCATCAAAGGCACGCAGCTTTACGACCCTCAACGCGGTGGCTTCAGGAATCTCGGTGTTTTAGATGTGCAACAAATTTTCGGTCGTGCAGGGCGACCAGGTTTTGACACTTCGGGCGAGGGTGTCATCGTCACCGAGCACAAAAATTTGGCGCATTACGTGTCCATGCTCACGCATTCGACACCGATTGAATCACAATTTGTGAGCAACTTGGCTGATAATTTGAACGCCGAAGTGACTCTCGGTACAGTTACGAACGTGCGCGAAGGCGCGCAGTGGTTGGGATACTCTTACCTACACACGCGTATGGAGAAGAACCCACTCGCCTATGGTCTGACGTGGGACGACATTCGTCTTGATCCAGGCTTACTAGACCACCGCAGAAAACTCATCAAAGAAGCTGCAAGGGTTTTAGATCGTGCGAAAATGATTCGATTCGACGAGCGGAGTGGACAGCTTTATCAAACCGAAGCTGGCCGTACGGCGAGTCACTTTTACATACGAGTCAATTCTATGGAAGTTTTCGATGGTTTGATGCACAGACACATGACGCTGCCGGACATCTTTCACATGATTTCCCATTCGAGCGAGTTCGAAAACATAGTTCCCAGAGAAGATGAAATTCCTGAGTTGGAGACATTGCGACGCAACCGCCGCGTGGTGCCGATTGACATCAAAGCCTCGCTCACAGACAAAGTAGGCAAAGTCAATTTACTCTTGCAAGTCTACATCTCTCGTGCGAGCATGCAATCTTTTTCTCTTATTGCCGATAGCATGTACATTTCGCAGAATGCGAGCAGAATTTGTCGCGCACTGTTTGAGTTATGCTTACGACGTGGCTGGCCGTCGCTCGCGGAACAATTGCTCACGGTGAGTAAATCGTGTGATTTGAGAATATGGCCGCATCAACACGAGCTTCGACAATTTGAAAAGTCGCTCAAGCCCGAAGTTTTGTTTAAGCTCGAAGAGAAGAAAGCCACTTTGGATCGTTTATGGGATATGAGTGCGAGTGAGATTGGCAGTATGTTGCGACTGAACACTCAAATTGGTGGACAAGTCAAGTCGTGCATGCGCGCGATGCCGCATTTGAACATGACGGCTGTCGTGCAGCCCATCACGCGCTCCGTGTTACGAGTCTCTGTGACACTTACTCCTGAATTCGAATGGAGAGATGCAGTGCATGGTGCTCTTCAACGATGGCTGATCTGGGTCGAAGATCCGGTAAACGAGCACATATATCACTCGGAAACTTTCAACTTGAGTAAAAAACAAAGCCGCGACGGGGCGCAATACTTGGCATTCACCATTCCCATTTTTGAGCCAGTGCCGCCGCAATATTTCTTGCGTGCCATGTCGGAAACCTGGCTCGGATGTGAATCTTTCGTCGAACTAAACTTCCAGCACCTCATCTTACCTGAAGAACATCCACCGCACACAGAATTACTCGATCTTGATCCTCTCCCGCGATCAGCTTTGAACAATCCAGTGTATGAGTCGATGTACGAGGGGAAGTTTACGCACTTCAATGCCATTCAAACGCAAGCGTTTCACACGCTCTATCATACCGATACGAACGTTCTCCTTGGTGCGCCGACAGGCTCCGGTAAGACGATTTCGGCCGAGCTATCGATGATGAAAGTTTTCCGTGATTCTCCTGGTTCAAAAGTCGTCTACATTGCACCGCTCAAGGCTTTGGTTCGAGAACGCATCAAGGACTGGAGAAAGAATTTGTGCCCGACGCTCGGCTTGCGCATGGTCGAGCTCACAGGTGATTACACGCCAGATCTTCGAGCGCTTCTTCAGGCCGATATCATCGTTAGTACTCCGGAAAAGTGGGATGGCATCAGTCGTAACTGGCAAAGTCGCGCGTACGTCACCAAGGTTGCGCTCGTCGTTATTGATGAGATTCACTTGTTGGCGAGCGACAGAGGTCCTATTTTGGAAGTCATCGTGTCTCGTATGCGATACATCTCTGCGCGAACGGGTTCAAATGTTCGTATCGTTGGTTTGTCAACAGCGTTGGCGAACGCGCGTGATCTCGGAGATTGGCTCGGCATTGACAAGGAAGGTTTGTTCAACTTTCGACCGTCGGTGCGCCCGGTACCGCTCGAATGTCATATTCAAGGCTTTCCGGGTAAATTTTACTGCCCGCGCATGATGACGATGAATAAGCCAACGTACGCGGCTATTCGCACGCATAGTCCTGAAAAGCCGACGCTTGTTTTCGTGTCGAGTCGACGACAAACGCGCCTGACAGCGTTGGATTTGATCGCGTACGCTGCCGCGGACGAGCGCCCGGATGGCTTCGTGCACATGAGCGACGACGAGTTAACGATGCACTTGAGTAAAGTCAAAGATCCAGCGTTGAAGCACACCTTACAATTTGGCATTGGTCTACACCACGCCGGTTTAACGCCAGAAGATCGAGAGTTGTGCGAAGAGCTTTTCGCACAATGCAAGATACAAGTGTTGGTGACGACGTCAACGCTCGCGTGGGGCGTCAACTTGCCTGCGCACTTGGTCGTAATCAAGGGCACTGAATATTTTGACGGCAAAACGAAGCGTTACCAAGACTTTCCCATTACAGATGTTCTTCAAATGATGGGTCGAGCGGGGCGACCGCAGTTCGACAAGTCTGGGTGCTGCGTCATTCTAGTACACGAGCCTAAAAAGACGTTTTACAAGAAATTTCTCTACGAGCCTTTTCCAGTTGAATCGAGCTTGGCAGAAAACTTATGCGACCATTTCAACGCCGAAATCGTGAGTGGCACAATAAAGACTAAGCAGGACGCAGTCGATTACTTGACGTGGACTTACTTTTTTCGTCGCTTGCTCAAAAATCCCACTTACTACAACTTGGATACCATTCAAACAGATAACTTGAATGAATACCTCAGCGATTTGGTCGAGAACGCTTTGGAGTTATTGGAGGACGCTCGTTGCATTGCAATCGATGACGAAGACGATGGGTTGGAGCCTTTGATGTTAGGACGTGTCGCATCGTATTACTACCTACAGTACCCGTCCGTCGCACTTTTCGCGTCGAATATCAAGGCGAATAGTTCACTTGAATCATTGCTGGAAACGTTGTGCGGCGTGGCAGAATACGATGAACTACCCGTTCGTCACAACGAAGACAAGCTCAACACGGAGTTGGCAGAAGTTGTGGCTGATGCCGGTGGTTTCCAAGTCGACATTCGTCTGGCTGAGGACCCGCACGTGAAGACATCTTTGCTTTTCCAATGCCACTTCTTGCGGCTACCGCTACCTCTGAGTGATTATTACACGGACACAAAGAGCGTCCTCGATCAGGCGATTCGTATTTTACAAGCGATGATTGACGTCACTTCCGATGCTGGTTGGCTACACACCGCACTGAGCACGATGAATTTGATGCAGATGATTATGCAGGGCAGAATGATTACCGATTCTTCGTTGTTGACGCTTCCGCACATCGAACGCAGACACTTGAGAAACCTTGAGAAACACGGCTTGTCTATTTTACCTCAGTTGATGGATCTATGCTCTTCCAACAAGCAACAGGCGCGTCGAGTTCTCTCAGAATGTGGTATCAACGGTCGTAAAATTGATCAAGTCGTCGATTTATGTCTGAGACTTCCGGTGATTGACGCCAAGGCGACGACGGAGACGACCAAAGGCATCAATGGTGAGAAGACGGTACACGTAAAGCTTCGACGTATCGGCAAGAAATGCGGTTCGAAGGCACCGACGTCGTATACACCGCGCTTTCCGAAAATAAAAGAAGAAGGTTGGTGGATAGTCGTTGGAGACACCGCGAATGATGAACTGTTGGCGCTGAGACGAATATCGTTTGGTGATGCTGCTAACGTCAAGCTGAAATGTCCATCCGGCTCGTCTTCACGCGCACGCCCCGATTTGGTGGTGTTTTTGATGTCTGACTCATACATCGGACTTGATCAAGAAGTCAAGATTGACTCAAACACGATGGTTGATGAAGATTCGAGCGATGAATTTGCTGAAGACGACGATACATTTTGGGCTTTGCCCCCTGACTCGACTGAGCCTTTCTGGCTAGGTGAAGGTGAAAACACGCTACTAACGTGAACGCGAAGCGGCTTAGCATTAGAAACCTGTTATTACTCACTTTTAGTCTAGTAATAGTCCACCAAATCGTGGGCGTCGACGAGATCGTCATTGTCAAATCCTTCTTCGCTCGTCGGTTGTCTGTACTTGAGCACCAAACCGACCATGTCTTTCACAGATTTCGGAAGGTCATTGAACACTTTGATGTTTTTCGCTGTCATGTGAGGATGTCTGTACGCTTCACGAGGCGTTGGTTGGTACCAAGTCGACCCAGTGTCGATGAAAAGACATGCTTCCAGCATCGGCTCCAATGCATATGTGTCGTTGTCGTCGACGAAGAATCGAACGCCCTGGCGCTCGTCGTCGCTGTGCACATTTCGATTGTCTGTACGCACTCCGCGTTTGTACTGCATCTCTTGCTCATCGGGCTTCGGCTTGGCTAGAACGATCATAAGTGCCTTGCATGGATCACCACTCTCGCGCTCGGTTGCGTCATCGAGACTCCAAGTGCTCTCTGAGATGTCGATTGCCTGCCACGGCTCGTCGCCCTCGCTCTTTGGCCGCTTTCGCCAAAACTCGCGAGCGATATCGAATTCCCCGGCGACCTTGACTTGAATACCTTTGGAGGTGATGTTTACCCCAATGTCATCCGATTCAATCCAGAAAGGTAACTCGAATTCTATGGTGACTTCGTCGTTTGATTCCTTTATTTCATACGCCTGCGTCAAACAACGCGCATAATCAGGGTCACCCTCGAAGACTTTTTTCCACTCTTCACCAATCTTTGCCTTGCGTATTTCAAACATGACGAATCGTTTGTCTTCCGTTTGCATGACCTCGATCGGGTACCTCGTATCCACGGGATTGGCCAAAACTCTGTCGACGACGGCGAGCGAATCCTCGGGTTGAATCAAAATCGAGCCCGCATTGAATTCGAAGTGTAATTCTTTATCGGCGTAACCTGTGGGTATGTTCACCGCCACGTACACAGAACGCATCGTTTGTGCCCACATGTAATGCTGCGCCAGACGAATGTCGTACTTTTTCTTGTGACGTCCATCTGGGTGATACAACTCTGCCGCGACTTCCTTGAACGTGCGCGTCGCTTGCAATTCGTGATCCGTCCTATAATTGGGATCTTCGCGCATCGCTCGTTCGGCATCGTCGATTCGTTTCTTTTCAAGTTCCTTCTCTCCGAGTTCTTTCGCCATCTTTCCATCCACGCGCTGCACGGGCCAATGCAATCCCACCGCGCCCTTCCAGTGCATCTTTCGTTCGCAAAAGTCGCAAAACAGCGCCGTGCACACGAAGCACTCGCGCGTGCTCGGTCGTCCACACACCTCACACAGCGTCACCAACTGCGTCGCCGCGCACACATTTTCCAACCCCAGCCGTTCTATGTCGTCCAGCAGCGCGTCCTCCCCCCCCGGCGCTCGCTGCGTCACTCCTCTGATGTACCTATACTTGTGCTCCTTCATCAGCGCGTCGTACGTCGACCGCGCCTTGACATCGCTCAAGCACTCGTACGCCTTTCGAACCGCCGCAAAACTCTCCGCGCTCCCGCCTTTATCCGGATGACACTCCCGCGCCCGTTTCGCGAACGCTCGCTTGATCTCCGCCGCGCTCGCCGACGCCTCCACCCCTAGCGCGCGATAATGCGCATCGCCCATCAAGTCATCCACCGACGCCCACGCGCGCGCGGCGTCCACCACCATCGCGTCGCGCGCGTCGAATCGGCGCCTCTCCCGTCGTAAAAACCGACGCGTCGGTCCGCGTCGCGTCGGTCTCTGGCGCGTCGCCGCCCGCGCGGTCGCGCGAAAAGAAAACGAAAACGCACGCGCGATTGACCGTTTTTTTTTCAAAAAACCGTTTCAAAAATGCGTCAGAGAGTCGTTTGAATGCGCGCGTGCGAATGCGTCGCGCGTCGCGTCGAGTCGAACCGCGCGGACGCGTCGCGCGACCGCACTCGTCGACGACGAAGCGTCGAGTCGCGCGGGCGCGGGCGCGGGCGCGATGCGGTCGCGCGCGCTGCAGAGCCTGGAGAACGCGCGCGCGGTGCTCGAACGCACGAACGAGACGTTGGGCAAGGCGGCGCGCGACCGCGGGAAGGAAAACGACGATGCGGCGCGCGAGGACGACGACGCGGGAGGCGCGATCGCGCTCGAGGTGGGTCTGAACGCGTTGCGCGTGAACGACGACGCGGACGACGCGAGACGCGCGCGGGGAGGCGCGGAAGGAGAGGAAACGTCGAGCGCGAGCGCGGAGGCGGCGCTTGACGCGTGCGTCGCGGACGTCGTCGATGACTGGTTGGGTGATCTCGATAGCGTCACCGCGGAGGTCGATCGCGTGAGTGGGTTGTCGCTGCAAACGCTGTACGCGTCTTTACGAGGAGATGAGGCGCTGGAGAAGTTGCGAGTAGACAAGAGCGCGTTGAAGCGTCGGTTGAGGCGATTCGACGTTCGCATCTTGCGCACGACTGGGAGAAAGACGACGAGGGATGACAAGAAGCATTTGCGTCCGTTGTACGTGCGATTGGCGAAGATCAAAGACCTGATCGCCATTCGCGAGGCGGGAGGATAGCGCAAAGTAGAGGGACGATGAAGTAATATATTTTAGCGATAACAAGAGCGTGCGTAATCATTCGTCGTTGCGCATTCCCGGCACTCCATTCTCGAGATCCTCCAACCCGAGCGGTATCATCACCGCGTTTGCGCCAGTTGTATCCATTTTTGGCGTCTTGGGATTCTTCGGCAAATTCTCCCGAACGACGTCGCCAACGTTCCATTCGCTCAACAACTCTGCCACCGCATCCGTCTGTTCGATGTACTCCTCCTCGCTCAACGGGAAGCTCTTTTGGCCCAAAAACTTCCACATAATCTGTAAATAAATCTGGAGCTTATTGAAACGATCTCTTCGCTGACAAATTCGCGCGTCGTACAGGCGGCCGTAGCGCTTGAGTACCATATTCCGCAACTCTTCCCCAGACATATCCCCGCCCCAGTTCAGCCCGTCCCCGGCGCTCGATCGCGACGACTTCCCGTCCATCTGATCCTCTAGCGCGCGCAAGAACGCGTCGTCGTCGTCGTCGTCCTCGTCGTTGACACGCGTGGCGTCACCGCTCGACGCACCAGCGCGCGCGATGACGACGACGTCAGCGCATCTCGACGGGCGTCGCGTCGCCCTGGCGCCGCGCCGCGCGCTAGACGTCGTCGACGCCGGCGTAAAACTTCGTGCGCACGTCGTGGAAAGCATCACTGCGTCCGCTCGCGCGTCGGAGTGTGGCGGGGTGTCGCTAAGATAGATGTTTAACACAAGTGCGGCGTTCATCGACTCGGAAGCATCGCGCGGTACGCGAGAACGCCGGCTAAAGCTAAGCTGAGTCCAAACAATACGTAGCGCTCGATGACTTCGATCAATCGAAGGATTCGCACGGCCATAAAGCCGCGCACGGTGGAGAAGTTAAGCTTCGGCGTCGGCAGAGCGCTGAAATGCTCGGCGGGTAAGCCGAGCGAACCAAAGCTCAACGATCGGCTAGCCGCGGCGGCGAAGAGCCAGAATTTGGTCATTACGATCGCAAAAACGCATGGTGTAGCTTCGTACGAGGTCTCCGAGGCTGCTGCACCCGCAGCAAACAGTTCAAGGCTTCGACTCGCGTTGATTGCGACGCCGCGACCGAACAAATGCGCCCAACCAAGATTTACCAACGCCTCTGCGTACGGCTTTTCGCCGAATGCGGCGACCGACAAATGCCCTGTGGCGGCAATTTCATAAGTCGAGGCGTTTGGGACGAGTTGATCGTAGTGATCTTTCAGATCAAACGTCAAGTCTGGTCGCACTTTGCGCTCCGACAGCAAGCCCGCTAAATCCACTCGAGCCTCGGGGGACTCGTAGCAGTAAATAATCTCGCGAAGCATGCGCGCGGCGAGTTCAAACTTGTTCTCACTCGTGTACGCGTCAGTTTTGCGCAATAACCACGCCACGTTATTCGCGGCGGATTCACTTCCGAGTGACGACACGAGTGCGTATCGAACGAGAGCGCCCCACGGATTCTGGTGAAGCAAAACTTCTTCGATGGCCTCATTTCGATGCTCAGCCCAGTTGAAGCGTTCCTCGATGAAAATGTGAAAGTATCTCGCGGCTTTCGTCACATTCTTTTCCACGACTTCGCCGAGAGCGTAAACCATTCCGAGCTCGTAGGGCGCTCGCCAATGTCCGAGTTCGCTCGCCTTTTCCATGATTTCCAAACCGTACGTCGCATTTGCCTCAACGCCGTGACCGGCGGTGTACATTTGTGCGAGATTGAAATAACCATCGGGATCTTCCAATTTTGATGCTGCTGTGAAATAAAGCATCGCTTCAGTGTAGTTTTGCTCACTCGCCAAACCGTTGAATGCGAGAACGCCCAAACCGTTGTACGCCGGCGCGATTTGGCCCTTGGATATTGCGCGCAAGAATTCTTCGCGCGCGGCGGTGTAATTTTTCTCTGTACCCATACCGTTCATGTACATGAATCCCAGGTTGTAGTGTGCTTCAGGCAGTCCCCCACCGCGTCGACGCGCAGCTTCCACGAAGTGTTCAAACGCGGCTCTCTCGTTCTGTTCGACGCCTCGCCCACCAACGAGCGCTCGGTATCCCAACTGCGCATGCGCCCCATCATCTCCTCGCGCTGCTGCATCGATTTCCATGGCCACTTGATCTGCTGCTTTCGCCGCGATACTCTCCGAATACCAGCCGGCGTCTCGATCCCGATCGCGCAACCACTCGGCGCCGCTCGGTGCTTCGAGCTCGTACGTCGTCGGGCCTCTCCCTAAACCAGTCGTCGCCACATCGCGCAACATCGACAACGCTCGCTCCTCGTCTTTTTCCACGCCATCGAATCCTTTCCATAACCTAAATCCAAGCGCAGTGCGCGCCCAATCGTCCCCCATGAGCGCAGCTCGCTGCAGAGCCGACTGGTACCACGTCTCGCTTCCAGTCTCCGTCAACCTCTCAAACGCGCCGTAGTCATCCTCACCGCTCGCTGTCTCCCCCACGAACGCGTCCTCGTCGACCAGTCCCACTTTACCCAGCGCGCTGAGCGCGTAAAGCGCCTCGCGCGCGGCAATCCATCGATCTCGTTCGTCTGCGCCTTCGATATCATCCTCCGCGAGCGCCTGCTCGACGGTGCCCGATCCCACAGTCAACGCTTTCTCGCGCAACTCACGCAACGTCGGCGCGTGTCGAGCCTGATTCGCGAGTTTCACGAAAGCATCTTTAACCAACGGTGCGGTGTGCGTCGGTTGCGCGATGAGTTGCTCGAGCGCGCGCGCGTGGTCGTCTAAAATCGCCGAAGATTCCGAGTGCTGCACTTCGTCATCGTCGCCGGCACGCGCGCTCGCGACGAGTGCGGCGACGATCACGACGACGTGGTGCCACGGCGTTTTCTTGCGCACGCGCGCGCGCGCGATCGCTCGCCGCATCGCGCACGTGTGCGCGTGTCGCTTTGCGGCTCGCCCGTGGATGTTCGCGCGGGATATCGTGGCGTGTCGCTTGAAGCAACTTGCTTTGTTTATTCGTGCAATGTGCGTAATTACAACGAGCGCGTGGTTGCGGGCTATACCGTTTTGCTTTTGTTTGCTTGCGTTGACGTCGTTCGCGTCTGCGAGACGGCGCGCTTATTCTTCTTCCTCGCGTTTTTCTTCCTCGGCTTCGACATCCGCTTCCGGTTGCTCGATCTCGGGCTCCGCCGTAGCCTCGACTTCGTCTTCCTGCTCTTCAGCTTCTTCCACTTCTTGGTCGCCTTCTGCCTCCGGAACAGACATCTCGGCGAGCGTCGGGAGTTCGATGGTCATCGGAGATTCGTCCTCTTCCTCTTCGACGTCCATCACAGCGGACGAAGCCGCTCGACCAACTGTGGCAACTGCAGGAGTGAAAACCTTTGAAGCATCCGCAAACAACTCCCCGGGAGATTCATAGCTCGTCAGCTTGTTGTAGAGCGACCAAAAGAGACCTAAGAAACCAATGAAGGCCAAAGTCTTTTCCCATTCGACCGCTGCGTACGCCAATGCGACGAAACCAACCGCGACGGCGCCTTTCTGCACCGGAGTCGACGTCTTGTAACCGGACGAGACGGTAGCCCTCACGGTACCCACTCGCGTTTGAACAAACTGCGAGCCCGATCGCGCCAACTCGGCCGTCTCTTCGCTCGCCTTATCGAGGATGTTCTTGTCATACGACGGGTTACGACGAATTTTTAAGCCAGTCGATCTCCACGCGTCAAAGTTACCTTCCACCGTGAAGCACTTGCGTCCACCCATCGCGGTCACAACCTTTGCGAGCGCCGCCGCATCCGGACCCATAAAGTAGATTTGTGCACCACGTTTGGTGAGCTTCAGCACGCGCTCGCCGGCGATTTGCAACTCAACCTCACGCGGGTTCGCAGTGACTCGTCGAGTGAGAGCGTCCAATTCCTCCACGGGAACCGCGGCACCCTTGTCGCGCGCACCCTTTCTTAAATCCGGAACCCCGTCCACTTTGCGATCTTCGAACGAGCGAGTATCGATGAGGAATGCTCGTTTGTTCTTTTCGAGCTCGTCGTTGATAAACGCCGGCCGTCTCGTGCCGGCGTAGCCGCGAGCCTTGTTCACCGCCCCGCCGGCGAGCGTCGGCACGAAGAGCGCAAAGACGCCGAGCGCAATGGCGACATCGGTGTCTTCCTTGGCCAAGTCTACAAGCTTGGCAAACTCGTCGGGCAGCACGCCCTTGAAGGCACTAAACGCACCCTGAATGCTATCGTTCACGCTCGTCGTCACGCCAGACTGAAGCGCGTTTGCCGCGTCCGTCGCGCCCTTGAGCTGCACATCGAGCGAGGCTTTACCCGCGCTCAGCGCGTCGGTCGCGCCCTTGAGCTGCCCGTCGAGCGAGGCTTTACCCGCATTCATCGCGCTCGTCGCACCCTTGAGCTGCCCGTCGAGCGAGGCTTTACCCGCGTTCATCGCGTTCGTGGCGCCACTGAAATCAATCTCCGGCACCTCAACCTGCGCGTCGAATTTCGGCAGCTCTGGCGTCTTAAACGCCCCCACGTCCACGCTCGGCGCTTCGAACTTCGGCGCTTCGGGAAGTTTAAATTCACCCATCTTCGCCTTAAAGTCCGGAATCTCAACGTTTTCCATCCCCTCCGGCGCCTTGAACGCGCTCGCGAAGTCCCCGCTCTTGAGCTTATCCAACCCGCCCGCCACGACGTCCCCGAGGTCCTCCGCCGCGTCCCCCACGACGTCCATCGCGCGCGTCGCCGCCGCGTTCGTCCCGTCCGCGACGTCCACGACGTCCGCGATCGTCTCGCCCGCGTCGCCCGTCGCCCGCGTTCGCGTCGTCCGCGCGCCGCGCGCCGTCGTCGTCGCGCGCGCGCGTCCGATCGCGCGTCCGCGGTCCGCGCTCGCGCGTCCACACCGCGTCGCGCGTCCCGTTCGCGCGGTCGCCGCGGACGCCATCGCGCGCATCGTCGCCGTCGCCGTCGTCGCGCCCGCGACTCGCGCGCGTTCGTCGCGCGCGCGTGTGCGATCGGTCGACGTCGACCGGCGGACGGATGGACCGTTCCTAAACCCTAAACCCTAGGTAAGGTCCGTGTTAGACGGCACGACCGACGCGCGCGAGACCGCCGACGCACCGCCGACGCACCGCGACGCGACGCGAAGGCGCGCGACGGCGCGAGACCGCGGCGCGCGCCGCGCGGCGCGCGCTCGCGAATGCGCGGCGACGGCGCGACGCGCGCGCGCGCGACGAGACGAAGGGAAAGAAAAAGGGCGAGGCGCGGCGACGCGAACGGCTTTTTGGGACGAACGCGCGCGCGCGCGGCGCTGGGCGTCGCGCTGGGCGTCGCGCTCGCGACGCGCGCGGAGGGGAAGAGACGCGATGATGCCGAGGCGCGCGCGAGCGGGCTGCGAGGTGCGGAGGATCGACGCGAGGCGAGGCGAGGCGGACGATGGGCGCGGACGCGGGCGAGGCGACGACGGAGGCGCGAACGCGAGGAGGGACGGATCGAACGCGCGCGCGGTCGAGCGCGGACTGACGATGAGGTTTCGCGCGCGGTGTAGATGGAACGGTGCCGACGTCGGTGTACGTCGACGGACCGACGATGGCGATCGAAGGGACGGCGAACGCGCCGAGCGGAGCGGCGGTGCGGGGACACGCGAGGTGGGACGCGAGGCGGTTGTTTCATGAAGTCGCGGTGAGCGTGCGAGACGAGAACGGGGGATTGAGCGCGTCGCGGTGCGAGTTGTTTCACGCGTGGACGGTGCCGGTGTTCAACACGACGACGAATGTGACGACGATTGAGTGGAAGAGCGCGCCGGCGACGACGAGACGCGAGCGAGACGAAGAGAGCGACGCGAGAGCGACGAAGAGAGCGACGACGGTGGTCATCGTCGGACCGTATGAAAAAGGGTATCTGATCACGCCAAAGTGTCGGGGCGTGGGGAAAGGAGGGACGATCAAGTACGCGGTGTCGGCGACGAGTTCATTTCAGCCGAAACTCGCGGCGCGTCTCGTGGCGGGCGTCGCATTGTTGCTCGTTGCCCCGGTCGTGGCGAGTTCAGTGACGTGCTTTTACACAGTTGCCATGACACTGTCGACGTTGGCTTTAGTGCTGATCGTAATACATAGATTTTCGCGAGCGATACCCGGGGGTCGGATGGTGAAGCGCACCACCGCGTTTGCGGCGTTTGCGACGTATCACTTTGTGCCTGACGAACAATGGCAAAACATCATGGATATGTACTGGAAAATGTCAACAAAACCGATCATGTTGGTGCTAAATTTGATCAAAAGACGTTACGCCAACGCTAGCTTAGAAAGTATCATCGTTGAAGATCCCTGGGCGCTGTACAGCGCACTGACCGGTTTCGGATTGCTCGTCCTCGGCGCCGGCGTCGGTCGTTGGCTCGTGCAATCCTTCGTCTTGGACGCCGTCACCGGCGGTGTCGCGGGATCAGTGCGCTCAACTGTGACGATGGTCATTCGCATCGTCGGTTGTGGTTTGATTCAGTTTAGCTCGCGTGATGTACCGTGCGCGACAGCCATGGTCGCGTGCGCCGCGACGTATGGCTTGTACGCGCCCGTCGTGCGCGCTTCCGATCGCATCGTCGATGCTGCCGGTCGTTTAGTGCGCCGCGGAGGCGCAAGTGCTTTGCACGAAGATCATGAGCATCAACTGAGCGATTCAGACTCGGAAGAGCGCGAAGACCAGCTTTTCTCGCTCGGTCTTCGCCGCCGCTCTCGGCGCCCGCTTCCTCCGACGCTCGATCCCGATCCTCGAACGCCGCCGAGACGCTTGGACGCGCGCACTTTGCGTTCGCCGACCGTCCAACGTCGTTCGTTCTTCCCCGGGATGTTTTCATGGAGCAACAAGAGCGCGTCCTCGAACGAATTTGTCACCGAAACCGGCGAGGACGATCGGCGTCCTCCCGTCGGCTCCGCCGCCGCCGCCTTCGGCCGCTTCCTCTCCGCCGACGAGCACGAGCACGCCGGACGCATTAAAACCGACGACGCGTTAGAACAATTAGCCCGCTCGCCCGAGTTTGCGACCTGGCTCGCGAAGAACGCCCACAGAGTGCGCGTGACTCGCGAGCTCTAGACGCGCCGACTCGCGACTTCAATGAGACGCACACCCCTCAGCGCAGCGGACCGAAGAGCGAGCGACGCGACGACCGCGACGCACTTCGCGACGCCCGGCCATGGCGAGAGGCGCGAAAGGAACGACCGCGATCGAGGACCGCGCGCGCGCGCTCGCGCGCGCCTCCATCGCGCGCGCGGACGCGTTATTCGGCGCCGACCGCGCGCTCGATCGTCCCGGCGGCGGTGCGAAAGATGGCGACGCCGGTGGCGCGCACGCCGCGCGCGTGCGATTAGGGGTGAAGATTGCGGATGAATACGCGTCCGTGCGCGCGTGGTCGCGGGAGAACGAGCGAGGAGGCGGACAGAAGGGCGCGACGGGCGGCGAGAGCGGGGCGAGGGACAATTCTTCGGGGGCGAGGGAACGCTTCGACGGCGAGGATGACGCGCGCGAGCGAGTGAAGGAGGAGAAGAAGCGGAAAAAGGCGCCGAGCGATATAGCGTCGATGATTGACGCGCTGGACGATGAGGATGAGCGCGATGGTGGGTCGCAGGCCGGACCGTCGAAGGCGTTGGCGGCGTTCCGGGGCGAAGACGCTAAAGCCAACCTGCCGGTGTCCATCTTCGGTAGACACGCAAACGCGGCGACTGGGGCGAATATCGCGAAGAGATTGGCGAGCGAATGGCCGGAGCCGGAGTGGCGAGCGCCGTGGAAGCTTTATCGTGTGATTTCGGGACACCAAGGGTGGGTGAGATCGTGCGCCGTCGACCCGGGGAACGAGTGGTTCGTCACGGGCAGCGCAGATCGCACCATCAAGGTTTGGGACTTGGCGAGTGGCAGCTTGAAGCTCACTTTGACCGGTCACATCGAACAAGTCACCGGTATCGTGGTGAGCCAGAGGCATCCGTACATGTTCTCGTGCGGTTTGGATAAAAAAGTCAAGTGCTGGGACTTGGAGTACAACAAGGTGATTCGTAACTATCACGGGCACCTTTCGGGAGTGTATTCGATCGCGATGCACCCGACTTTAGATCTGTTGATGACGGGCGGTCGAGACAGTGTGTGCAGAGTTTGGGACATGCGCACAAAGAGACAAGTGTACTGCCTCACTGGACACGAGAACACCGTTGGATCCATATTAGCGCAAGACGAGAATCCGCAGCTCGTCACCGGTTCGTACGACAGCACGGTTCGCTTGTGGGACTTGGCGACTGGTAAAACGATACATACACTGACTCATCACAAGAAGGGCGTGCGTGCTATGGCGATGCACAAGAAGGAATTCGCATTCGTTTCCGCTTCAGCTGACAACATTAAAAAATTTTCGTGCCACGGTGACTTCATGCACAACATGTTGAGCAAACAGAATTCCATCGTGAACACGCTGTCTATGAACGACGATGATGTTGTCTTTAGCGGTGGTGATAACGGTAGCATGTGTTTTTGGGACTACAAGTCTGGGCATTGCTTCCAACAAGAAAAGGCGTTGGTGCAACCCGGTTCGTTGGAAGCCGAATGCGGGATCTACGCCTCCACTTTTGACGTCACCGGTTCGCGCTTGATCACGTGCGAGGCCGACAAAACGATCAAGATGTGGAAGGAGGACACCGAGGCTACGCCTGAGAGTGCGCCGATTCTTCCCTTTGCCCCACCCAAGAATATTCGGCGAAGTTGATTAGTAGTAGCGATATTAATACAAGTCGTTCTCAAAGTTCGTCTTTCACCGCCTTCTTCTTCTCCAGGCTTTCTTTGTGCTGCTTGAACATTTGCTTCGTGTCGTAGTCGGCGCGCATCAGATTTGCCAAGGCTTCCACGTCGATACCCCGCTTGTTCTTGATGAAGATGTCCGCGCCGTTCGACATCAGTCCCCACGCCGCGTGGATGTGATCGCCGCGAATCGCCTTGTGGAGCGGCGTTTCACCGTCCGCGTCTTGCGCGTTCACGTCCGCACCGGCATCGATCAACACCTTCACCATTTCGAAGGAGGATTTATGCGCCGCCTCGTGCAGCGGCGTTGTCAAGTTGCCCGTGCTCCGGCGCGCGTTTGGATCTACGGCTTCCGCCTCGAGTAACGTCTGCATGTAAGGAATGCAATACTTCTTCCACCCTCGCGCCGCGATGTGAATCGGTTGGTACCCTTGATCCGTTTCCTCGATCGGATCCGCCCCGTGTTCCAACAGCGCGTGCAAAATCGGCACGCTTCCTCGCTGTCCGCACGACCCCGCGTTGAAGTGAATCGCCTTGCCTCCGTACAGTTTCGCGTTGGTATCCGCCCCGAGTTCGATCACCGTCCGCACGTACGTATCGTTCCCGACCAATATCGCGTGTTTCAGCGCCGTCAACCCACTTCGGTGCAACGGCGCGTTTATGTCGTGATGATCCGGAAATTTTTCAAATTGATTTCGCAGCTCCTCGTGATCCATGCGATGGCCCACGTGCAGCAGGTTCGCCGGCTTCTCTTCCTCGGGTTCCGGTTCGGCTTCGCGCGCGTTCGGGTCCGGGACGACGTCGTGTTCGGCGTCGGCTTCGCGACCGCCGAGTCCGTACGTGCGTTGCAGTTCACTGTACAGCGAGCTTCGTCCGAATCCGCCCGCATCGACCCGTCGCGCGTGACGCAGCAGCGTCAGCGCGGCGATGACGACGACGACGACGACGCGCGATGGCGCGAACGCGACGCGCGCGCGACGAAGGCGCGCGTCGCGCGACGACTCGCGGCGCGGCATCGGTCGCGGTTCGCGATTTTCCTCGCGATCCGAGCGATCGAGGATTCGCGGCGCGCGCGCGAAGGGTCGCGAACGAGGCGACGCGAAGTGCCTGCCGACACGCGATCGGTGGGTGTTCAGTAGTCTTTTTTTTTTTTGGCTCGACGAAGGAAGGCGCGAACGAGACGCCGTTACAATCTGAGCTAACGCGTGCGTGCGGTGCGCGTCGCGGTGAGTTTACCGCGTGACGACGAACGCGCGCGCGAACGAGTGATGGGAAGAATCGCGCCGCGGCGAGGGCGCGGAGACGCGGCGAGAGCCGCGAAGGCGACTACGCCGCGGCGGGCTCGCGAGAGACAAACTTTCGCAGCGCCACGCGACCGCACTTTTTATATTCGTCCACGAGATCGTGGCACGCGGTGACGTTCGCGGCGTTGGCGCCGTAACACGCGCGAACGCTCGCGGCCTCGACGGCGCACGGCGGCTCGCGCGCGCCGTTGAATGGATCGCGCTCGAGCGCGTCGAGCTCCTCGACGAATCGACGCGTTCGAGCGATTTCTCCCTCCTCTCGCTTGAGCAATAAATCTCCCACGCGCTCGCTCGCGCGAAGCGCGCCGTCTACATCTGGGTGTCTGCGTCTCACCGCCTCGTCCGCGATCGCCTCGCGATGATTCCCCGGCGCGACGCGCGCCGTCGACAACAGGTCCGCCGGCGCGAAGAGCCCGCGCGCCGCCGTCCCCGGTTTCGCCCCGATCCCGCTCGTCGACGCGCCTCCCCGTTCGCCTCCGCTCGCCGCTCGCGCGTCCCGCTCATTTTCACCGACGTCTTCCCCGCTCGCCCGTCTTCGCGCCCTCTCGAGCTCGCGAACCAAGCGCGCCGTAATCTATTCGCCTCGCCGCCGCGCGTCGTCAGTCGTCGCGCCGCGTTCGAACCTCCATCGCGTTCGAGCCTCCGCTCGCGCGTCGCCGTCCGTTCGGCCGCGCGCGGACGACGACGACGGCACCGTTCGCGTCGCGCGACGCCGTCGCGCCGCCGTCGTCGTCGTCGTCGTCGTCGTCGTTCGCATCGCGCGTCGTCGTTCGCATCGCGCGTCATTCGCATCGCGCGTCGTCGCGTCGTCTCGCGCACCCGTATCCGCGCCTGCGCGCCCGATCGAGCGTCGTTCGCCCGCGCCGCGCTCTTCGACGCGCCCATGGCCGTCGCGTCGCCGTCTCGCGCCGTCGCGCGCGCGCGCCGCGGTGGCGCCGCGCGCCCGAGATCGAGACTGTGCGTCACACACGGACTGAGAATGAAACGAGACTGCGTATCACACACGGACGACGGGATAAGGTCGGACGGTCGTCGCGCGCGCGCGCGCACACGGCGCCGCGGCCTCGGCGCCGAGCACGGCGCGAGCGATGACGAACGAACGCGCGCGAACGTGAGGACATGGTGGCGACGGCGCGGGCGACGGCGCGGGCGATAAGGACGCGCGATGGCACGCGATGGCACGCGACGGGACGCGCGCGGAGGCGCGCGGACGCGCGACGCGGGACGCGCGCGAGAGGGACGTCGCGCGAGGACGCGGACGTGGACGTGAGCGGAGACGCGAGCGCGCGCGCGGAGGCGAGGGAAGACGACGAAGCGATTCGAGAGGAACGGCTGACGCCCGAGGATGAACTCTTGGCGAAGATTGAGGCGAGACGAGAGGCGATGTTTCGAAGGAGCGAACGGACGAGGGCGACGAACGCTGGGCGCGATGAAGACGGAGTGGATTCGACGATCGATCGGGAGGAGACGCGACGGGAGGACGAGCGGGAGGCGACGACGTCTGGGCGAAGACGAGACGAGTCGCCGTCGCGTCGGCGGCGAGTCGCGTCGGCGGCGGAGGATCCGTCGGCGGTGAGATCGAATGAGAAGCGAATCGAGGGCGATAGCGTCGGTGGTAGAGCTCGTCGAGAGGACACAGAGTTAGTCTGGGTGCTCGAACGTCCGGGTGAGGGCTGGGGAGAGCAGATTTTGCCAACCATCAAAGCGGAGCGCCGCGCGGTGGAGCGCCCGGCGCCGAGAAGGGCGCTGAGCTCTAGCGAGGAGTTTTTGATACGCGAGATCGGCTTGAGTTCGGACGAAGTCGTGGCGGCTTTGAGTGCGGCCGCGGCGTGGCGCACGACGAAGAAGGGCCGAGCGTTGGTAGATAAGCGACGCATGCGCCTCGTTCAGCAAAACGTCCTCCCGTGCGCGCAGACGATGTTCAATTTCGGCGCGTCGAAAGAGGATATGGCGCAGATTGTGCGAGATTATCCCATCGTCTTATCCCTCGACACTTCAACGGCATGGAATATGGATTTTGTGGAGTACGTCGTTCGGCAGAAAACCGAAAGCGGGGGCACGAAGGGTCGCATTCGAACGAAGGCGTACACAGGACGTCGCCCTACTGTCAAATCCATCTACAGACCCGAAAGAGTTTCCGATCACATGACTGAGTGGATCAGTCAGCAGCGTAGCGATCGTGACGAAGGTTTACTCAATCAAGAGCAGTTGTACTTACTCGACGCTATCGGATTCGACGCTGATAGATACGTCACGCAAGACATGTTGTTGAAACGAAAAGGTAGAAAGGTTTGGGAGAAGTGGTTCGAAGAGCTCATCACTTTTCAGCAGCGCACCGGGCTGACGAATCCACCTTACGAAGAGGGTGTGACCACAGGTCTCGGCGCTTGGCTGGAAGAGCAGCGGGAGTTGTACCGCATCGGCGAATTAGTCGATAAGCGAGAGGAGCGCTTGCGCGCGCAGGGCATCGCTTTTGACTCGCTCGAAGCGCTCGAGGAAGTCAAGAGGTTGAACTCGTTCGTTCGCGATACGACCATCGAACCTGTCGAGAACATACTTGCAAACACGCAGTTCACGCAGCTTGCTTTAGAACTCCGAGCTTTCCTCAACGAGAATGGGGAATACGCGGAGCCCAACGTCAATTCACCGCTCGGCGTGTGGGTCATCAAGACGCGCGCCAAAGTGCGAGACGGCACGATTCGCGACGAAGACATGCAGGCTTTAGAGCAACTCAACCTCGATATGGTCTACATCCCGGAAAGTTGGGTTGCGATGTTAAACGTTTACGCGGACATGCGTGCGAGGCGCTCGAATTCCCTCGGCGTGGACATCATGAGAGTGAAAGCTTGGCAACGCGAACAGCTCGACCTCATGAGGCGCAACGATGGCTCACTCACGCAGGCGCAGGTCAATCGTCTGCGCCACGTAGCCGCGATCGACAACATCGCTGGCTTCGCGTCAAACGCAGTACGCAGCGCGCGCGAAGAGCGTGCGAGAGAGTTTGCCGAGTTTGAGGCGCGCGTCGCCGCACGCAAGGCACGCTTGGAAGCGCTCGAAAAAGTCAAGCTGTCCATTGACGAAGAACAAGACGAAGAACACGAAACGGACAATACTTAGAATAGATGCAAAAGTTTGTAAAACGCTCGCGATACATCATACAAATTCTGTTTAGTCGACTTTATACGGCCTGCACGTTCCACGACGTGTTCGTGTTGCGCCTCCCACTCATAGCATTGTACTTCGCAAAGCTCGGATGTTCCTCTAACGCGCCGCTCTTGAGAAGCGTGTACAGCTTATACGTCTCTGCCAGCGTAAACGCACCCACAAAAACTGGCATAAACTGAACGAGCCAGAATCCATAAGCTATCACTCCCAAACTCATCACGGTGGAGAGGCAAATGATGGTCGTCGCCGTCGTAGTCAAAGACACAGAGCACATGGCCAAGAGCGCCATCAGCATGCGGCAGCCATCTAATGGATACGCCGGGATGCACACGTTGAATAAGAACAAGAAAATGTTCAGCCAACATCCTTCGTACGCGAGTGCTCCCACAAAATTATCTCGAGGCCACTCCCTGATGTCCGTGCTCCCAGTGGCCAACGCAAAACTCGCCACCCATCCGGCGAGCATCGGCGCGTGCGTCAATGGACCCGCGAACGAGACAAAAAAGTCTCCCTTGGCGTCCGTCGCGTCGACGTTCACGTATGCTAGTCCCCCGAGCGGCCAGAGCAAAATATGACTCACCTGTCCTCCTATCGCGCGCGCCGCCGCGCAATGTCCGAGCTCGTGCACCAGCACCGTGAAGAAGAGCAACACGCTAGCGAACGCCTGCAGCGCGAAAAGGAAGAAACTCGCCGAAAACGCGGTGAGCACCAGCGTGAACACGATGTAGGTGTATAAAAGCGGACTCACGTGCACGTCGATGCCCATGATGGTGAACAGCTTGGGTGAGCGCGAGTACCACGGCTCGTTCGTTTCCGCATCGTCGGCACGCGGGGTGAAGACGGGATTGCCGATCGCGGGAAACGGTTCTGCGCTCTGGCTCGGCGCGCTCGGGGCGTCGGAGCGCTGGAATGGGTTCATTGGAACGACATCATCCGTGGCGCGCGCGCCGCCGGAGGACATCGCGAGAGCGTGGCGCGACGGTGAGTGGGCCGATTGCGCCAACTCCAACTGTTCACTTTTGAAACTGCAAACGACGCGACGAAGAGGCTGAAAGAACAGGGACGCTCGTTACAAGAATACAGCGAACGTATCGACTAGTTAGATTTAATACGGGCACGCCTTCGGAAGCTTGGTCTTGGCATTGCGGCCGCTCATGTCAAACTTCTTGTTCGCGCTTCCACCCATGACCATGAGGTCGCCTTGGTACTTGCGCAAGGCGCGCTGCGCTCGACGGTGCACCAAGGAAATTTGGGTTGGCAACGTCGGGTAGTCTCTGCGAGTGATTCCACCGCCACTACCACGACGAACGCCGTCGCTTGAAACTTGCATGCCGGCGTGTCGAGCGTTGGCGCGAACAGAATCGCGACTGTCGCTCGGACGGTGATTTTGCTTGTAGTATCGTCGAAACTCTCGCGGACCGATGCGCTTTGCCTTTCCATCGGCGCCGATAATGATGAGTTCGTAGCCGTTGTCGGCCAGACGCACTGGACCATTCGTGAGTTCTTCCATGGAAAATGCCGGGGCGTCATCGTCCATATCTTCATCGCTACTCTCCGCCTCTTGCGCGGCGCGTTCGATGTTCGCCAGCGCCTCTTGCGTTTCATCTTCGTCCATTTCTTCCCATTCACCATCGTACTCGTCCACGTCGTCGTCGTCGTCATCCTCTTCGCCTCGTCGTCGCGAGATTTCATCCAACAACTCCTCCGGAACCTCTTCTCCCCGCGCGATGTACGCGTCCACCTTGGCCAGCGTCTCCTTGTGCGCCTCGGCCCACTTCTCGAATCGCTGCGCCCGCAACACGCTTCTCGGAAGCTCATCCTTGCGCTTCAGATGCGATTTTCCCGCCTTAGCCGTCCCTCCTTCTGACCTCTTCTTACTCGCCGCCTCCTGCGCCGCCGCTTGCGTCATCACGCGGTCGAACAAGTCCTTCCCGACCACCGGCAAACCGGCGACGCCGCGCTTCAAGTTGTACCGATGCCAATCCGATTTGTAATGCAGCTTCAGCGCATCCATGGTATCGAACACCACGCCCTAACGTCGCGCGAACAAACGTGCATCACAGTCGTCAGTCACCGCGCGCGTCGACGGCGACCACCGCGCGTCTCTCGTCGTTCGACCCGTCGTCGTCGCGCGACCATCGCGCGAGGGCACGCGTTTCGTCTTTCCCTCGTCATCGCCGCCTCGTTTCGACGCACCGGCGCGGTGTGACACGTCAACCCAGCCCCGGTATCACTCATCTCGCGCTTCGCTGGCGCTCGCTCGCCTCGATCGCGCTCGGCGCGACGCGAAGTGTCGCCAAATCCCCGCCGCCGCCGCCGCGAGCGATGGACGCGCTCGAGAGACGTCTTTCGACGCCGCACATCGCGACGACGGGGCGCATCGCGCGCGCGAAGGCGAAGGCGAACGAAACGCGAACGAAACGCGACGACGCGACGACGCGACGACGCGTGACACGCGAGACGGCAGGCGGACGCGCGACGACACGCCGTCATGGCGAAGAAACAGCGCGGCGGCGGCGGTCGCGCCGGTGGAGGCTCGAACGCCTCCGGAAGCGCGCAGAAGGAGAAACCTAAACACTCCATGAGCGTCACGAATCGCACGAACAACATGAACCCGCACGAGCGCAGCGCGGCGACGGTGCGGCGTTTGGCCATGTACAAGCAAAAGGCGGTGCGAGATAAAAAGGGGAAAATTTTAAAGCAAGACTTGCAGAGTAAGGCTTTGCCGTCGACGCGAATCGTGCCCGATCGACGATGGTTCGGGAACACGCGGGTGATTGGGCAGAAACAGTTGGAGGAGTTTCGAGAGGAGATGGCGACGAAGAGCCGAGACGGATACACGGTGCTCATTAAACAAAAGAAGCTGCCGCTGTCGTTGCTCAAGGATGAGGAGCGAGGACGAGCCCGTCGAGTGAATTTATTGAGTCAGAGCACGTTTGCGGAAACGTTCGGGGCGAATAAGAGACGGAAAAAGCCTAAACTGGCGATGGATAATCTCGAAGCCATGCTTAGCACGGCGTCAAAGATGGGGGAAGTTTATCAAGAAGGCGTGGAAACTGGCGCGATTATGGATAGGGACTTGATGCGCGCTGATGACGGTGTGCGAGTGGAAGCTAAGCAGAGCATGTTTGAAAAGGGACAATCCAAGCGTATTTGGGGTGAGTTGTATAAGGTTGTCGATTCTTCGGACGTCATCATTCAAGTTTTGGATGTTCGCGATCCCATGGGGACGAGGTGCTACCATCTCGAGCAACACTTAAAAAAGGACGCGATGAAGCGACATAAGCACATGATTCTGCTGTTGAACAAAGTTGATTTGGTCCCCGCGTGGGTCACAAAGCGTTGGTTACACACGTTGTCGCGTGAGTTCCCCACGATTGCGTTTCATGCGTCAGTGAGTAATCCGTTTGGTAAAGGAGCCGTGTTGTCTCTCCTTCGTCAGTTTAGCCGTCTTCGAATGGACAAGCAAAACATCTCTGTGGGTTTTGTGGGGTATCCCAACGTCGGGAAGTCGTCAGTGATTAACGCACTGCGTTCTAAACGCGTGTGCCTGACTGCGCCTATTCCGGGTGAAACCAAGGTTTGGCAGTATGTCAACCTCACGAAGAGAATTTTCTTGATTGATTGCCCAGGCGTCGTGTACCAGGACACTGAAGACACCGACACGGATGCCGTACTCAAGGGTGTAGTTCGTATATCCAATCTCGAAGATGCGCAAGAGCATATTCCTGATGTGATCGCTCGAGTCAAAGCTGAGTATTTGCGACGAGCATACAAGACGCCAAGTTGGACCGATCCTGACGACTTTCTGCGTCAAGTTGCTCGTATGAGTGGTAAATTACTCAAGGGTGGCGAAGAGGACGTAAACGCCGTCGCAAAATCTATTTTGCACGATTGGCAACGTGGTCGCATTCCGTGGTTCACGCCGCCACCTTCTCTTCCTGATGGACCGTCTCAAACGACCGTAAACGTGTTAGAAACTGCGTCCTCTGCGGAAAAAGACGCCGCGCAAGGCTTTGCTTCGGCGGCGGCAGAAGTGACGATGAAGCAAGTCCATCGGCGGATGCCACAGGCGCATGGTTTATTTGACGAAGAAGATAGACACGATCAAGAGTACGCGACGGAGGATGAAGATGAACCAGAATCTGAGGACGACGGTGAAGGAGACGACGACGACGAGGACGACGGCAAGGCGAACAAGTCTAAGCGCAAGCGCGAAGAAGTATCCGACGAGGACGAACGACAGGATGAAGACGAACATGGCGAACTATCTGAAAGCGAAGACGTCGATCTTAACGATGAACGCGTCGGCGATGGTGTTGACGCGGAAACTCTCAAGAAGTTTGCGTCCGACGAAGACGAAGACGAAGACGACGAAGACGACAAGGGGAACGACAGCGATAGCGACAGCGACGGTTACGGCCCGGGAGGTTTATCATTCGATCAGGTACTCGCTGAAATGAAAGGTGAGGTCAAAGAGAAGCCATCTGGTGTCAGTGGTAAATCCACGGCGAAGAAATCGCGCGATAACAAGCGCAAGAGCGCCGACGCCTTTGGCGCCTCATCCTCGGGCAAAGAAGAGCGCACGGTGAGTTTCGTCCCCTCGAAGAAAAAGTCTGCCGCTCGCAAACCCGTTCGGAAGTAGTGCACACTTTGTTGTAAACTCATTCAACTGTAGACTTATTCAACCGCCTTTTTTAGCTCACGAACGCGAGCTCCAAAAGGATTCGTTCCTGCACCACGCGTCGTCCAGGCTAAATTTGGCCGATAACGCTCGTTTTGTCTTCCCGTCTCCCACCGAAAACGCCAAAACGGCTGCGTCACAATAAGGACGCGCGGTCGACGCCGTGAGCGAGCGAGCGCGTCTCGGGACGCGTTAATAGTGCCACGCCCGTCGAACACTTACCGCCTCATGTCCACAGCACTCGCCGCGCTCGCAACGACGGCGATGGCGACGACGACCGCGTGGGCGACCGCCGAGGACACTGCGAGAAAAGATCTTGACGACGCGGCGAAACGCTGCGACGACGACGCTCACCGCTGGAGAAAGTATGGACACAAGAAGATCGGAAAGCGAGATAAAACGTCGAACGACCTCAGCGAGCGATCGTATTACCGATGCTCGTTCGAAGGATGCCCAGCGCGAAAGCGCGTCGGGTGGTGTCCAGAGACAGGACACACGCGCGTGTGGTATGAATTCGAGCACACGTGCGGGCAAGTGATGCGCGGACCGTGTTCGCAGTGCGGTACGAAAGAGTCACCGCAGTGGCGCCGCGGGACTTGCGCGAAACCGGTGCTTTGTAACGCGTGTGGGGTGCGTTACAGGAAGACGCAAGCGGTGCGTGACGAGACAGACGAAATGAACGCACAAGGTCCGGTTAAGAAGCGCCCTATGGTCACGGATCCTGCGAATAACGACGTTGGTGAGAAGAGAGCGAATGTTGTTACCAGTAATGGACAGGTTGCGCGTATAAAGAGAGGAAGGTCGAAAAAGTCAGTGCCCAAAGAGCTTTTATCAGCCGCCAAGCGGGTCGTGGAGCTCAGTCGAGCGCCGGAGGGAAATTCGCTGTTTCAGCACGTTTTGATTCCACGCGCGCCGCGGACGAGCGCCACAGTCGCGACAAAGCCATTGATACCCGCACCAAAGCCGTTGACTGTACCGGAAGGCGTTAGAAACATCCGGTTGTTCGCTCGCGTGCAAACTGAAAACGGCAACAAGACGGTGCTGAAGCCAGTGCGCGTGATGGTTTCATCGCAAGTCGAAGTCGAGAAGCTCCGCACCCAACTTACCATCAGAGATGCGAGCTTGAAGGCCGAACGAGCTCGTGCGCAAGCACTCGAGGCGAAAGTCAATTTTTTGCGCGCTCAGTTAGAGTGCAAAGCTCTTCGCGCGCGCCTGCGCGAAACGGCAGTCAGCAAGGCACCGGAAGAACGGCCGAGATCGTCGCCATCGATGAACGAGCAGGCGCGCGAGAAATTGGAAGTAGATTTGTAGAGTAAACATAAAGCGCGTAAGTGTCTAAAATAATACCAACAACATTCTAATGGCGAATCACCTAGCGAGGCTGTTGCATCTCCGCGGCGTCGCCGATGAGTGGAAGCTTGATTTCCTTCCCAGCGGTTGAACCGACGGCGCCGACGGTGCAGCAGATGTACGTGAACAAAAACACACTGTTGAAAAAGATGATTTCCGCTTGTAGTCCAGCTCCTCCGGTCGGTCCCGAGCCATCGATCCCTTGAAACGTTCGCGTCAAGAGGTCCGGCACGATTAACAAAATATCCAACAGCACCGCTTGTTGCGCATTGAATCGCACAAAACGCTTCATGTTTTGATTTTGCACGACGCCCAAGTAAGTGGCGAAAAACACCGCAATCTGCAAAAACCCGAGGTTGAACCAAAGCGAAATCAGGGGACTGAGCGGCAGCAGCGCGAGACTGAACGCGGGAAACTGAAGCAACAAAAACTTGCTATACTTCAAGCTATCCAACAGCGGCAACATGTAAACCAACGCCGCGATCGCGCGTTCGCTGTAATCATACTCCTCCTCCGGTGCGTTCTTATTCTGTCCTCGTCCTTGTCCCATCATTCCCGCCTTCTCTCGCGCGATCCTCGCCTGGGCTTTCGCCAAATCCGCCGCCACTCTCGCGCCGTCCGCCTTGGCCTCCGCGTCCAGCGCCCTCGGCGGCGGCGCCGCCGGTTCCTCCCTCTCCGGCACCGCCCCGAAGTCCCCGAGCAATTTATCCAGGTTACTGATCGTCTCGTCTTCGTCTCCAGACGCGCGCATCACCGCGTCGCGCCGCGCGCGCGCGCCCACCACCGCGTCGAGCGCGCGATGAAGATGACGCTCGCGCCGCGTCGCGCGCGCCGAAACGCGTCGCGCGTCGCGCGTCGCCGTCGTCGTCGCGCGTCGCGGTGCGGCGCACGCACCGCGCGCGCACTGCGATGACGCGATCATCGCCACCGAGCGTCGAGGAGTGCGGCGACGGCGACGCGCGCGCGCGAGTCCCACTCGCGAAACGCGTGACGTCGATCGAGCGTGATTTTTTAGAGCCGCGCGACGTCGCGCGAACAACAATCGTAAAGTCGAAATTACATGCCCTGAGACGCCAAGTAGTCGCCGAACTGCTCGACGTGCGCGCTGACTTGTCTCGTCTCCAAGTTATCGCCGTGAATGCCGATCACGAACGCCGTTTTGGTCTTTTTGATCACGACGCCGTGCTGCGCGCCGCGCTTGCCGCGCACGACGCCGTAGTCGTCGCCGCCGTTGAGAAAGACGTAGCGCGAGCCACCGATGGTGATGCCCTCGCTCGCGCGCTCGATGGGATCAGCGAATAACGCCATCAACGCCCGCGCTTCATCGGCGTTGAAACCTGGGAATTGCGCGCTTTGTCCCCAGACGTTTCCCGCGTGGTCCGCGATGCAGCACGCGCTCAGCGCCGCGGCGTCGCCGTCGGGGACGGCGATCACGCTCAGCGACTCGATCATGGCCTGCGATCGACGATACGATCATCGCGCCCGTCATCGTCAGTCCCCGCGCGCGTCTTCGCGTCCGTCCGCGTCGTCATCATCGAGTCTCTTCCCACGCCGACGAGACGTTTCGTTCGTTCGTTCGTTCGTTCGTTCGTTCGTTCGTTCGTTCGTTCGCGCCGTCGCCGTCGTCGTCTCGTCTCGCACGCACGTCCCAGCCCGACATCGTCGTCGTCGTCGTCCGCGCGCGCGTCTCGCGCTCGATCGCCCCCCCGCGTCGCTCGCGCCGCGCTCTGCGTCGTCGGAGCGACGCGACGGCGACGCGACGCGACGCGACGACGGCCTGACGGCGCAACACCTCGAGGTAGATCCGTGGTCGACGCCCGCAGACGACGACGCGCGCGGACGACGCGGTGAACGAGGAAAACGCGAACGAAAGACCGCTCGCGCGCGGACGCCGATGTCGAACCACCCGAGCGTGGCGTGGAGCGCCGCGCGCGTGGCGCTGGGCGTGCTGTTTTGGGAGGGACAATTTCAGATCTCGAAACAATGCTTTGCGAAGAGATTGCCGGAGACGAGCGAGAAGGAACGGACGTATAAACGCGCGGTGAGCTCGTACATCGTGTCGTTCGTGCACGCGTTTTTCTTGACGTGGGCGGGGTGGAGGATCGTGTTTAAACTGCGACTGGGGAGCGTGGCGGAACGACTGTCGCTGTACGCCAACGCGGACGCGTCCTTCGTGGGATTCGTCGAGGTCGTGACGATCGCGTTTTTTAGTTACGTGGTGTATGATTTGTTACACGTGATTGAACAGTACCCAGATTTGGGAGGCGTGGATATCTTGGCGCATCACTTGGGGTTTTTCACCGCGTCGCTGTTGGCGTACGCGTACGGGGCGTATCCTTTCATGTTGGGGTGGTTGTGCACGTGCGAGACGTCGACGCCCATACTCAACACGCGGTTTTTCATCAAGTCGTGGCGAGAGATGGAGTACACGCTACCGAATATCGATGCCTTGGCGAAATTTTTCGGGATGAAGACACGAGGCGTGGTGGCTGGCAACTGGCTCGAGTATTACGTGAGCGTGGCGTTTTTGTGGGTCTTTGTTGCCGTACGCGTGGTGGGTTACGGTGGCGCCTTGATCGCGTTGACGTTTGATTTGAAGTCAGTGGAGGATAATTACATCCCGTACCCCGTGCGGGCGACGCTGTACGCACTCACGTGCTGTGGATTTGTACTCAACGCCGTCTGGACGTACAAGATTTACGGGATGGTCAAGCACTTTCGCCGAAAGACGTTGAAGCAGCGCGACGCGTGCGAAGAGCCGATCAGCGACAGCGAAGAGGAAGATCCCTCGGTCCAAAAGCGAAGTTAGTATTTTAGCGTGTTTGGGTTGGCGATGATGTAAACCGTAGTTTGTTGTGCATATATGAAGAATTCTTGTTTAAGTGACTACAACCTGTGCGCCGCTTAGCGGCGCATGAAACCGCCGCCGCCTCTGCGTTCGCTGCCTCGGTTCCACGGGAGTCTCGACTCTCTCGGCGGCGCGGGTGCATCGTCTTGTTGTCGCGAGCGGCCTCCAACTGCAGCTTGTTCGCGGAATTTACCACCCGGTCCAGCTGGTTGGAAACCCGTCGCGACGATGGTCACCGCGATTTCACCCGTGTGCTTCTCGTCGACGACAGAACCGAAGATGACGTTCGCTGACGGGTCCGCAAGCGAGGTGACGACTTCGGAAACGGTGTTGACCTCCATGAGCGTCATGTCCGGACCACCGGTGATGTTAAACACGATACCAGTCGCTCGGTCAATGGAGTGCTCAACGAGAGGAGCGCTCATGGCGGCTCTCGCGGCCTCCTCGGCGCGGCCCTTACCGCTCGCCACGCCGACACCGAGCATGGCGGTACCGCTGTCCTTCATTACCGCGCGAACATCGGCGAAATCGACGTTGACGAGACCTGGAATCGTGATAATGTCAGAAATACCTTGCACACCTTGACGCAAGACGTCGTCGGCGAGCAAAAACGCCTCCTGAAGAGCAGTGCCTTCCTCCACGACATCGAGCAAGCGATCGTTCGGAATAACGATCAAAGTGTCAACATTCGCTCTAAGCGCTTCGATGGCTTCGGTGGCTTGTTGAATTCGTCGTCTTCCTTCGAACGAGAAGGGGTACGTCACGACGCCGACGGTCAAGATGCCCTTCTCGCGCGACATCTTCGCAACCACCGGCGCGGACCCACTCCCGGTTCCGCCGCCCATGCCCGCGGTAATGAACACGAGATCGGCGCCCAATACTGCCCGTTCGAGCTCCTGTCGGCTTTCAGTCGCCGCGATCTCCCCGAGCTCAGGGTTACCGCCCGCGCCCAAGCCTCGCGTCACCTGCTCGCCGATTTGGCACTTGTTCGGCGCGAGCGAGTTCACCAGCGCCTGAGAATCCGTGTTGACCGCCCAGAATTCCACGCCCTACCGCGTCGAAACATCACACCACCGTCAGTCATTCGCGTCCGCGCGCCGTTCGTCGAGCGCGTCGTCGCGCGCGCGTCCTCGACCCGCGGCTTCGTCGTCGCGTTTGAATCGCGCGCGCCAGACGCGGCGCCAGCTCGCGCGTCCCACCTGTAATCCGCTGCTGATCATGCGATTCACCGCGTTCCCGCCCCCCCCGCCGCATCCGATCACCTTGATCACCGCCGCGCTCGCCCTCGCGTCCACCGCGCGTCGTCGCGCGCGCGTCGTTCCTCCCACGCGTCGCGTCCGCGTCGCCATCGGCGTTCGCCCGAACGCCGCGAGCTCGTTCGTCTTCGCGCGCGCGCGCGCGCCGAGCGCGCCGTGCGCGCGCGTCATCGCCGCCATCGCGAGCGTCGATATCGGATGCTCGACCGGTCGTGCGCGCGCGTGTGACGGCGCGGGCGCGAGTCGAGCGCGACGGATCGTCGTCCCAGCGCGATTTCGAACGAAACAATGATTTTGGCGGGAACCCGCGGACCGGGGCGGGGCGACACCGCGGCGACACCGCGGCGCGCGCGAGCGAGCGCGATGGTGCACGCGAGCGGGACGAGCGACGTGGACGTGCGTGAACGAACGAACGAGCGGGCGACCGCGCGCGCGCGCGAGGAGCGCGAGCGCGAGCGCGACGCCGCGACGACGACGGGGGCGGGAGACTGACGGGAACGGGAACGGGAACGCGCGCAGAGCTCGCAATTGCGAGTGAAGATGACGGGACGACCGCTGCCGAGATGCGCGGACGAAGAACTCGGGTTCGGGACGGTGCGCGCGCGATGCGAGGCGACGCGCGCGCGCGTTGGGCTTTGATTCGGGACGCGGCTTTGGTTTGTGCTTTGGTCGGGGCGACGCGAGGAGGCAAAAGGGGACGCGATGACCGATGACTGACGACGCGCGCGGGGACGATGTGAACGAACAGGTCATCACCGATCACATGTTGAAGATTGAGTGGAACGTCGAGCGCGGTTGGAACCATCCGATGATTCTCCCGAGCGGACCGGTGGGGTTGCACCCGTTCGCGCACGTGTTTCATTACGCCGTGGAGTGCTACGAGGGCATGAAGGCGTACGTAGACAATAATGGATCGGTGCGATTGTTTAGGCCAGAGATGAACATGCAGAGATTTCGCGTCTCCGCGAAGCGAATGTCTCTCCCGGATTTCGACGGGGAGCAACTGCTAAAATGTATCGAAACGTTGGTTGACATAGACAAGGACTGGATTCCGAAGCAGAGAGGGTACTCTATGTACCTGCGACCGGTGATTTTCTCCACTACGCCTTGGTTGGGCTTGACGCAGTGCGCGGAGGCGATGATTCTCGTGTTGTGCTGTCCCGTGGGGCCGTATTTCAAGTCTGGATTCGTGCCGATTAAGTTGAGCGTCGACTCAAAGTACATTCGAGCGTGGCCTGGGGGCACCGGTAACGTCAAATCAGGCGGTAATTACGGTCCTACGGTAATTTCTCAGGCCGCCGCGACCGCGAATGGGGCTTCTCAGTCGCTGTTCGTGTATGATAAGCACGAATACGTGACCGAGGCAGGGACGATGAACATTTTCTTCCTCATTCGCAACGAGCAAGGGGTGAAACAACTCATCACGCCTTCGTTAAAAGATGGTACAATCTTGCCTGGAGTCACGAGGCAAAGTGTGATTGAGCTTAGCCAACAATGGAACGAATGTGAGACTGTAGAAAAGATGATTCCTTTCGCCGAGATCAAGGCGGCGTTTGAGAGAGGCGACGTGTTGGAAATCTTTGGCACCGGCACCGCCGCGGTGATCCAACCAATCAATGGTATCGTGTACGAAGGCAAGGAGTACAAACCGGTCGTTCCATTTGATGATTCGATGCTTCAGGTTCGGCTCACGAATTTCCTCATCGGTGTGCAGTACGGAGACATCGATCACCCGTGGTCGCACGTCGTCCCACCCTCGACGACTTGGTCCAAACCCATGTGATGTGCTAGGCAGACACACAGTCGTTAAACAAGTCCCTTAAGTCTATTCTTCCACACATAGTTTTTAGCGCTCGACGGCTATTCTGTCGCGAGTATCTAATGTAAATCGCGTTGTTTCAAACTCTTTCACTAGCCAAGGCCAGAAAGGCCAAGTGACGGTCGACAACTCTTTTCTCTAGCGCCACACTCGTCAAACACCGCGCGTGCGAGACGCGGCGCGCGCGACGCGACGCAAAGCTCGATCAAAATGAGCTCGAACGTAACAATTTCATCTCCTCGAGCGCTCGCGGCGCGTTCGTCCGCGCACGCGCGCGGCGTCAGCGCGAAACGCGTCGCGGGGGACCGTTATTCGTGCCACGGTCGGACGCGAGGTCGAGTGCGCGCGAAGCCGACGATCGCGCGATGTGCGCGCTCGACCGACGATATGACTCGCGCAATAACGTGTGTTTCTTCGTTCATGAGCGCTCGCGACGGTCAAAACGCGCTGAACATGTCGACACGTGCGCGATCGATCATCGCTCGAGCGTCGAGCGACTTTGGGAGCGCAAACGCTGGGACGCCGCCTCCGCCAAAGGCGACGAATCCGATCGATACATTCGTCGGTGGATTGAAAGATAGATTGGAGATGGACTCGAACTTTTTCTTCAAACTCGGGGCGGAGATCTCGATCGATTTCGTCATAACGTTGCTCGTAAACTTGGCGGTTCGAGGAAACCCTTCGTACTGGACTCTGTCGGCGACTCTCATGGTGTTGTGCCAACTCATCACGGCGGCGATCAACGATACGTTGATTGTTTACTTTTTGGCGCCGACTAAGGCGAGCGTGGGGAAGAAACCTGAGATTGCGAACGTGTTCGCGAAGGGTGACTACTCGCTTGCGCAGCGCGCGATGTGCTACTTGAACAAGGGGAAATTTTACGGTATACTAGGCTCACTATCTTGCGTCCTATCCATGTTTCTGGCGTTGGCGTTGGCGGGCAACGCCGCAGGATTCACACAAGAGGTATTGTTCCGTTCTCTTGCGTGTGGAGCATTGCATATGGGGATCAGCTCTAATACAAGATATCAGCTCGTGAACGGCGTCGAACGTTTGGCGTACGACGTCGCACCCACGAACGTCGCCAAACTAATCTCTGTGTCGGTACGAATGGGGAATAACTTTCTAGGTGCGAGACTTTGGATGATGGTGGCCGTACTCACCGGTCTTCAGTAGTTAGATTGCCATGTATTACTAACAATCTTCGGTCGTTTGTGCTATGGCCAGACACCCTTCTTTCCATCGCTAATCGAATAGAGCGAACGCGTCTGAGTCGTCCTTCGACCCTTTCGCACGGTTGTGGCTGTGCTTGTTCACGAACTCTGTCAACGTGAGCAACGCAGAATTTAGAATTGCGCGCTCGGAGTTTATCAACTGAATTGCCAACTCAACACGCGGAGGCGAGACGCCGCCATCTATGTTTGTTTGCGAACGATACAAGCTCAAGCGCCGTTCAATCGCGAGCGAAATAACATCCGCAACCTCCGGCGTGAGCGTTGACGGGTTGTTTCCACGTATTTTCATTGTGTTGATTGCCGTAGAGACTGTTTCTATGGCGTGTAGTGCGTCCGCATGCCGATTTGTGTGCCTAATTTTCTGAAACGCGTCCTCGCTCGCGACCAAGGTCCAGACCACCGCACAGAGCTCTTCACTAATAGCTTGCGATTTTGAAATCGAAAACGACGCATCTGGGGCACACACTTGCGTCCGTTCGAGCCATTCGAATCGTTTTGTCAGCTGTGTCCCAGAACACACGCCTGCTAACGCCGCTTCGGTGCGAATGTTCGTAGTCGTCAGTCGCACTTCGTCCGCTGGATTGTCGTTTTGAGTGAATCCATAACTATTGAGTAGCTTCGCGTTCCCATGAAATCCATACGTGTTAAAAATCTCATCTCCACGGCGGACGCCTTGCTCGTTCGTCACCTTCACGCACAATGCCTCACCACCAGTCTCTGAACGCACGACGGCATCGCCATCGCCCACGTTGACGTGATGGTTGCCGGTGAGATGGTTAAACGCATCGGCAATCGGCACCAACCCAACGCCCGCGTTCGGGCTTAAAGTGAACGCGCGACTACTCACTACAGTACGCGCTTCGATAAATTGCTCGAACGAACACTCTACGCCGTGCTCCTTAAATACTGGCGCGACGACGCGTTCCCACTCGTTCTTTGCAGCCGCCGCCTCGTCCCTGAGAGAAGTTTCGACTTCCGTGCCCGCGAGATAGCTCCGCTCGCCATCGTTCCACGCGCACACGACGTTAGCTTCACACCTCGGTAACACTCTATCGTACGCGAAGTACCGCGACTTCAACCCGAGAGAACGCTCCACGCAAAGCGCCGCCGTCAACCCGCACAACCAACTCGCCTCTGTCTTCGTCTTCACTAAAGCCTCCTCCACGCTCGCCGCCACGTCCGCGCGCGAACACGTCTTCAGCGTCAAGCACGCTTCGAATGGGATCACCGCCAAAATAGCGCCGCGCTCGAGCGCGCGCTTGGCCGTCACGCCGCGGTCCTTGTTCGCCTTTTGCACGGCAAAAGTGAATTCAACGTCATCCTCGCGCACTTCGATCGCGTTCGCTCGACACCATCGCAAAAAAGCGTCGAACGCGTCATCGTTCGCCTCGTCACCGTTCTCTTTCATCTCGCGACGCGCGCGCGAGTGGCGTGCGAAAGCGCGTCAAGCCAAAAGTGTGTTGATACAAGTCTCTACGGCGTCTCGAGCGCGCGTCCGTCACGCCTTCCACAGTGATTTCACCGTTCGCGTGATCCCGTCGCCCTGCGTGTTCAATTTAAACAATCCCACCGCCGTCGCCGCCGTCAGCGCGAGCGTCGCCGCTCTCGTCGGTCCTCGCGCCCCCTTCGGCACGTAATCGCTGATGATCTGCGTCCCGTCGCCCGCGCGCCGCTCGTCAGTCAATCGTTCCCCATCGCATCGCGCGCGTCGTCGATGCGCCGAGTCCCGCGCGCGTCCCGCGCGCGCGGTGCCCGCGTGCGATCCCATCCGCGCGATGGCGTCCGATTTCGCATCGATCACGCACGAAATTCATCGCAATGTGCGAGTGCACCGGCATCGCCGCGCCGAGCGCGACGTCGATCGCGAGCTGTCCCTCGGGCATCGCCGCCGCCGCTGGCGCGAGCGCGGCGAGCGCGATCGAGCTCGCGTGATAGATCTTCATCATCCCGCGCCCGCGATCGGCGTTCAGGACGCCCGACATCGCGCGCGGCGTCCACGCGCGAGGCGATGTGACGCGCGCGGTCCCGTCCGCCCGGGCGGACGTCGCGCCGTCGAGCCGTCGGGACGGACGCGCGATTTTCAAAAACGCGCGTCACACGCGAGCGACGACGACGGCGACGACGACGGGCGAACATGGGAATCAAGGGCCTGACGGCGCTGTTGCAAGACAACGCCCCCGGGGCGATCAAGGAGCAAAAGTTCGAGTCCTACCTCGACCGGCGCGTCGCGATCGACGCGTCGATGCACATTTATCAATTCATGATGGTGGTGGGGAGACAGGGCGAACAACAGCTGACGAATGAGGCGGGAGAGGTGACGTCGCACTTGCAGGGGATGTTGAATCGAACGTGCCGAATGCTCGAGGCGGGAATAAAGCCGATTTACGTGTTCGATGGGAAGCCGCCGGTGATGAAGGGAGGAGAGCTGGCGAAGCGCAAGGACAAGCGAGAAGAGGCGGAGGCGGCGTTGAAGGCGGCGAGAGAGGCGGGAAATCAAGAAGAGGTGGAGAAACTGTCCAAAAGAACGGTGCGAGTGAGCAAGCAACACAGTCAAGAGGTGATGAAACTCGCGTCGTTGCTCGGAGTGCCCGTGTTCGAGGCGCCGTGCGAAGCCGAGGCGTCGTGCGCGGCGATGTGCAAGGCGGGACTGGTGTGGGCGGTGGCGACGGAGGATATGGATACACTCACGTTCGCCGCGCCGCGGTTGGCAAGAAATTTGATGGCACCCAAGTCTCAGGACAAGCCGGTGCTGGAGTTTGACTACGACAAAGTTCTAGCCGGTCTCGGGCTCACGCCCGAGCAATTCATCGACATGTGCATCTTGTGCGGGTGCGACTATTGCGACACCATTCGCGGGATCGGTCCGAAGACGGCGTTGAAGCTTATCAAAGAACACGGTTCCATCGAAAAGATTCTCGAAGAGATCGACACTGAGAAGTATCCTCCGCCTCAGGATTGGGATTTTGCCGGCGCTCGTGAGTTGTTCAAAAATCCCGAAGTCATGGACACGACGGGCATCGCATTGAGTTGGAAGGCGCCAAACGAGGAAGGATTGATTGACTTTTTGGTCAAGGAAAAGCAATTTAACGAGGAACGCGTGCGCGCCGTGTGCGCCAAAGTCAAGAAGGCGCGCCAAGGTAAAGCGTCGCAAAACCGCCTCGAGAGCTTCTTCGGCCCGCCGACCATAATCTCCAGTACCATCGGCAAGCGCAAGGTTGAAGAAAAGAAGGGTAAAAACGGCAAGGCTGGTCTCGCGAACAAAAAGTCTAAAGGCGTCAGTGGCTTCAGACGATCGAAGAACTGATAGCTATCGAATAGAACACTGTATGTTGTCATGTCACACCACTTCAAACACGCTTTGGGCGCGACCTCCACAACTCGCCATGCCGACGCTAGTGAATACCCGCGCCGTCGTGACATCTGAGCACGTGTCCACGTCTACGCCGCGCGCGCGTGGCGCCGCATCACGCGTTACTGTCGCACACGCGTCGTCGTTCAGCCGCAACGTGTGTGCATCTTCTCTCGCCTTGCTCGTGACTTTCACCCAAGCAAACGTAGCGTTCGCGGCACCAGCTGCGCCGTCATATAGCGGTGTGGACCCGAGCAAGAGCTCCTTCATCCAAGGATTGGTCGATAAGAGCGAGAAGGACAAGGCGAAGAACGATCAAGCGCGACTCGATAACTTTTACAGACGAGAGTATCGGATAAACCGAATCGTCGGTGGCGAAGTTCTGAAGGAGCCGTGCGATCCCCGGGATCCAGAATTTGGTTATGAGTGTAGGCCAATGCTCCCACGATTGCCGCAGGATCGAGGTGGGTTCGATGAGCCCTTAGAGAGAGAGAAGACTGGATACGGGAAAGTACTCGGGACGCGAGATGTCGACAGAGCCGCAGACGCTCTCGTCGCTGCGGCGGTGGACGAGACGCTCGAACGAGCGATCGAGACTATCGATGGCGAATCAGACGCGAATGGTGACGCGGTAGCCCGCTTTGACTCGGATACTGAATTCTCGCCGAGCGTTCAGGGCTTGTCCGAATAGTTTTATGAATTTATATTGACGCCGCTGGCTTAGAGTTTTAATACAAGGATTGGAATATAGTTACAGCAATCGCAAACTAATGCAAGTCATTTCGCTCGCTCGCGCGCCCGCCAAAGTGTGCGCTTTCGCATTGTCTATCAATACGTGATGGGCCCTTGAAGGCTACCGGTGGCGAACTGTCGCACGATGGGCTCGTCCGTCGTATCAAATTCCTCCACCGTTCCTTCCCATGCAACCTTGCCTTGGTGTAAGAAAACGATTCTGTCGACCGATCGACGAATCGTACTATGCTGGTGCGTGACGACGATGTAGCTCGACACCCCACCGTTCACTTCACAATGCTCATCCGGTTTGCAGTGCAATGATCGCATCAAGTCCTCCACTACCGTGCTCGCCACCGGGTCCAATCCAGCGGTCGGTTCGTCGTACATCACCACCTCCTCGATTGGGTCATCATCGCTCTCACGCTCTTCTTTGATAATCGCGCGGGCCAACGCCGCGCGCTTCTTCATCCCTCCCGAAAGCTGCGCCGGGTACTTGTCCTCGCACCCCGGCAATCCAACCGCCGCTAGACTCTTTTTCACTGCTCGCTCAATCTTCGCCTTGGGCAAGTCGCTGTGCTCGTATAACTTAAATCCAACATTTTCACCCACCGTCAAAGAATCGAACAGCGCCGAGGACTGAAACACCATTCCGACGTGCAACTCTGGATGCGCCTCGTCGCTCGCCAACCCTTTCCTGCGTTTGCCTCGGATGTACACTTCGCCCTCGTCCGGTATCAATAGCCCAGCCATGATGCGCAGCACGGTGGATTTCCCAGTCCCACTCGGTCCGATGATCCCGACCGCCTCGCCTCGTCGAACCTTAAAGCTCGCTCCGTCCAGGACTACTTTCTCGCCGAACGCCTTCTTCACCCCTCGGAGCTCGATTAACACTTCAGACGACGATTCGTTCGACGTGCCGTTTCGTCGCGCGACCGCGGGCGCTTTTTCGCCCGCGTCTGCGTCGACATCATCGTCGTTCGTCTCTTCAGCGTTTGCCGCCGATCCGCCGTCCACGACCGCGCGCGCGACGCTTCTTCGTCCTCGTCCGTGCGCAATCGCTCCACCTCGCGCGCGACGAGAACCGCTCGTCGACGCGCGATGGCACGCGGGGGAGCGCGAGCGTAAGACGCGGAAGTCATCGCTATGCGACTCCGCGTGCGCGCGGTAGTGGGAACAAACGCCACTCGCACGAACACGCCGTCGACTTACGCCGCAGTGTGGCGATCGGGCGGTCGGTCTCTTGCGGGCGGTCTCTTGATAGATAACGCGTTTACCAAGTGCGGACGCTAGTGCGAGAAACGAAAGGCGAGGTTGCCGCTGGTAACACTTAAGGTGATAATATGATATTAAAACGACGTCAAAGTGGCTCACTGGTCCATGACGCATTCGCCTTGCGACGGCGCGGATGGAAACTGAGCTTTTCTCTTGGACGCCGTCACGCGGCGGGAAAGGCGCCGCGGCGTTCTTCGTCTTGTCTACTCGAAGTGGACGCGTCGTTGGAGGTTTGAGACTTGTTCTGTGACGCAATTGGTGGAATGATTGCGTCGTTGTAACGATGATACAGCACGTTTGCCACCGCACGATCGATGTAATTGGAGTCTTTGTCGACGCTCCCGGAGGACGCGAGTTCATTTTCAGCGACTTCGGAAGACCGCATGAGCCGGAGCAAACTTTCTCTGAAATTCGTACGAGTGGCGTCCGGAAGATTGCGGACAATCATCTCAAGCTGCGCGAGCACTGCTCTGTCTTCAGTCGCAATCAAATCGCTCGTCGTGGATGGCATTTGCGAGTTCGATGCACCGCCCGGTACGCGCAGCAATGTCCCGGTAGAGCCCGACATTGAACCAGAGTGCGATCCAGATGTACCCTTGGAGACTTGGCTATAATGTTGGGTACGATAAGACCTCGCGGCGGATGGTAGAACGCCCCTCGCTAATTCTTCCTCTTGACGTGCCGAAGCTTTTCTACCGACTGTCATCGCATTCTGCGTTGGCACAGATTTCAATAGTGCTCCATGCTCTTGCTGCTTCAGCGCATCAGTTGCACCTACTGACGCATATCCTAAGCCTTGCGATTCCCCCGGTACAGACGTATTCGTAAACGGATCTAATCCGCGGGCGTACAAACTTGCGTCGTCAAAGCCGTCAAACAATTCGTGTTCCACTGTCCTCGCCGTCGCCCCGCCAAGCAGATCTCCAGCATGTGCGAGCGATTGAAACGAAAATGACGACATTTTTGGAGGTGCGAATGGATTCAACACGCTCAAATCAGGATCGAGAATGCCCTCAGAACTTGGTGTGGCAAGTTCCACCATGATGGTTTGAGTGTGCACGCCTAAAAAGGCGTCGAGTTCCATCTTGGATTCAATCGCACTCGAGACGCTCGTGTGGTTCGACAGTTTCGCTCGCTTATTCGGTGAAGATGGTGAAGACGTTGCCGCCCGGCGCCGAGAATCGCTCGCCTTCTCGCTTGCCATGAATTGCTTCTTCGTCGCCTCAGCCCTCTTCGTCTGAGCCCCTTTCGCCAACGCCGCTCCACCGGCCTTTGTCCTCGTCGTCTTCTCTGTTTTTAAAGTTTTCACCTCCCTTTTCTCCGCGTTCTTACCCCCATCTCGACTCGTCGACGCTTCACCGTTCGTCGTCGCTCTCTCGCGCGCCCCCTCGCCTTTGACCGCCAGCGAGGCAGAGTCCCCGCCGCCCGCGCTCGACGTCCAACGCATCCCGCGCCTTCGCGCACCGCTCGTCGATGGCACACGCGCATCTCTCACCATCGCGCCCCTCCTTGGACGCGTTCACCGAGTCCACGACGCGCGCGCGAGTAAACTAACTCGCCGACGCCGATCCTCCCGCGTCGACAGAATTCGCGCGATGACGCCCTCTATCGCTCGTCTCGACGTCCAACGCTGGGTTCGTTCGCGCGCGCGTTCGACGACGACGCGCGATCGCGACCGCGCGCGATCGTCGGCGGCGGCGGCGCGCGACGAGGCCGCGCGCGTCGATGACTGGGCTGGGCACGCGTGATGTTGGGCATCGGACTGCTTTCCATACGATTTGGCGCCGAATGTCCGAACATCGCCCACGAAAAAGTCGAGATATTTTCAGCGGCGTTTCAGAACGCGTCGACGCGCAGTGAGGGCGATCGGGCGACGACGTCGACGCGACGATTGATCGGACGAATTTTTACCCAACCCTGACGCGATCCCCCCACCGCGCGTCGCTACGCGTCGTTGACGATGCGGTGGAAGCGCGGCGCGCTCGAGGCGAGGCGCCGCGGCCGCGCGAACGCGAGCGCGCTGAGCGTGCTGTGGTTCATCGCGATCAAAGGCGGGGAGAGCGAAAGGAGCGAAAGCAGAGTTCACGCATTAGATTTGAGTGATGTCGCATCGCGCGTGCGGTGGCGGGACGACGTCGCGATGGTGGACGTGTTGTCGTACGTCGCGTCGCGTCGCGACGAGCGCCGCGAGTGGGCGAGTCGCGCCGTCGAGCGCGTCGAGCGCGAGATGACCGCGGTGAGCGCAAACGCGCTCACGACGAAGTTTGCGTTCGCGATCGTCAACTCCACGCACGGCACGCGAGGCGTGCGCGCGTTCGAAGACTTTTTCTTCTCCGGCGGTCGCGTTCTCGACGATGACTATGCCGTCTTCGTCGCCGCGCACCGTCAACCGTCGGACGTTCGTGCGTCCGCGCGCGTCGATTGTCCTCCCAGCGATGTCGATGAGTTTTGCGTCGATCGCATCGCTTTCGCCCTTCGCGACGTCCTCGATCGCGTCCGCGAGAGGAGCTCGTAGTCGGTCTCGCGTCCCCGGCGCGCCCGAGGTCCACTCGAGGGGGGCTGTGTCGGTGATTTGATTATCCACGTTATCCACTCGCGTCGACCCGCACTTTTCGACCGTCGCGCGCGTCTTCGTGCGCGAACGTTTGATTTCCTAACAGAGCCGTCCTCGCGCATGTCTTGCGCTCGAACGATCGCGCCGCACGCGCGCGTCGCCGCGCACGCGCGTCGACACACGACGAGTGGGAAATCGACGATGTCCCGCTCCGCCGTCGTCCCGCGCGCGAAGGCGAACCGCTTGCAAGAGAAGAGCGCGCAGGAGTTGGTCGACGCCACGGAAACGTTCATCTTTGACTGCGACGGTGTCATCTGGAAGGGTGACTCGCTGATCGAAGGCGTCCCGGAGACGCTCGAACTGCTGCGCTCAATGGGCAAGCGATTGATCTTCGTGACGAACAACTCCACCAAGTCTAGAGCCGGGTACACGAAGAAGTTCGAGTCGCTGGGATTGAAAGTGAACGCCGAGGAAATCTTTTCTTCGTCCTTCGCCGCGGCGGCGTATTTGGAATCGATCGATTTCAAGAAGAAGGCGTATGTCGTCGGAGAGACGGGCATCTTGGAGGAACTCGACGGCGTCGGCATCAAGCACATTGGTGGTGAATCGGACGCTGGCAAGCAAGTCACGCTGGCGAGTGGTGAGTTGATGCACCACGACGAGGATGTCGGGGCGGTTATCGTTGGTTTTGATCGCAACATCAACTACTACAAGATCCAGTACGCGACGCTTTGCATCCGCGAGAACCCGGGTTGCATGTTCATCGCGACAAACACCGACGCTGTGACGCACTTGACCGACGCCCAAGAGTGGGCTGGTAACGGTTCCATGGTCGGTGCCATCAAGGGTAGCACGAAGAGAGAACCGATCGTCGTCGGCAAGCCCGCGGCGTTCATGTTGGATTACATTGCCAACAAGTTCCAGATTCGCAAGGATCAAATCACCATGGTCGGCGATCGCCTCGACACCGATATCCTCTTCGGTAACGACGGTGGCTTGAATACTATGCTCGTGTTATCCGGCGTGACCACGAAAGACATGCTTTGCAGCGACGACAACACCATTGCGCCGACTTACTACACCGATAAATTGGCTGATTTATTGTGCGTCGGCAAGGTCGCAGCTTAAACGCGTTGTTATATACCTCTACCGGTCCTTGCTACGTTTTATGATCTAATGACAATGAATTGTTTTCTAAGTGTTCTTCTCTATCGTGCTCTGTCGTAATCTCTACTGTCTCGTCGTCGCACGCGTCTCTCGCTCGGGCTACGGCTGCGGCTACGGCGACGGCCGCGGTCCGAGCTCGAATTATGCGCAGACCTTTCACGTTGTTTCGTCTCACGTTCGCTCCCTCGCCCACTTAAACACTTATAGTCTACTTTTTCCACCGCGTGAAATGCCGTGATTGTCTCAGCGATGGCTTCTAAATTCTCCTTTGTCACGCCGTCGACTAGGCAAAACCACGGCGGCGACGACGGTAAAGCCTTGCCCAATTCCTTCGCAGCTAAATATATGCATCCACACGCGATGACATCCGGCTTGTATTGCACGCAAAGCGCCGTCATTGCGCTGTCGTTGCACAGCACCCACGCCCGTTTCACCAAATCGTCGTCCAATTCTAGGTGTGTACCCAGTGTGTACGCGAACGGGTGCGGCGGCGTTACGTGCGCAAAGAACCCAAACTCTCGCAGCATCACCATCTCCATGTTCTTAGCGTCTGATTTGTACTCTTCATACTCTGGTGTATTGATCGCCATCACAACTCGCGGTTTGTTCTCGTGTCTCTGCGCCGCCCTACGCGTGGCATTCAGCACGTCTCGCAGCTTGCGATCTTTTTCCTCCAGCTTGCACGCTAAGGCGATGGAAGCCGTCGCGACGAGCTTGACATCGTAATCAGTGAGAGATTTTTTCGTGTAGAATCGATGTAACAGCGTCTGAGCCGTGATGACCACGCTCAGAGGCGAGCGCAAGAGCAAACACGCCGAACGAATGAGTGAGGCGCCGTAAATTCTTTGCACAAACTCGGTTTCCTCATCGACGTCCTTCGACCTCGATGGCGTGTTCTTAACGTCGACGACGTAGAAGTTATCGACCGCAGTCGATGTGTGAATCATTATCGTCCGCACTCGCCCGCACACGACGAGCTGGGGAGTGGCGGTTCCTTCAAGCGCCGCGCACTTCAGTTTCAACGAGTGTTGACATTTTACAAAGATGTCGAGCAATGGCTAGTCTAAGCTGACTTCTAGAAGGCCTGCCTGACGTTCGCTGAATCGCCAGTGGTGTTCCTGTAAGAAGGTTTCAACTGCAACGGGAAGCCGAGAAGGCGTTCTCGACCCGACGGTGTGATGCCCAGTCCCCACTAAAATTTGCGCATGCGAACATCCACTACCGCGGAGCCTAGACAATTCGCGGCGTAGAAGGGACAATGCTTCTGCAACGTGTAGACCGTGCAAATCGATCACGCCGTCGCTACCGCCACCTCTGCTATGATAAATGTTGTGTGCGGCCTGCGCATGGGCCTGAGACATCTTTGCCGCAGCCTCGCGGCCTTGACGAGATAACTCTTTAGCCAAAGCTTTGTTACCGCTCAAGTACGCATTCGTAGCTTGCTCGTAGCATACATTTCGCACTCTGGCGTAGTCGCGCGCCTCGTCTCGATTTGCGGCGTAAAGCTGCGACACCGCGGCTCCCGTTTCTACCCACTCAATCTTCGTCTTTGTACCATCCCGTACGCCTCGCTCAATCTTACCACTCGCCGAAACCGATGCCGTCTCCGTTTTTGTCGCTCGTGTGTTCCAATTCACCGACGCAGACGCTTTATTGACGTTCGACATTCCACCCGAAAGGAATATTTTCTTTGGCAGTGGTTCTGGCGCTCGAGGCGCGGACGTGGACGTCCCGCCGCCACCGCCTCCAAGCGATGGAAACGCCTCTGCGTCGTCCACGTCCGGAGCGGGTATATCGGGTATCTCATCGTCCATCAACAGCTCCATGGCGAGCTCGACATCGCCCCCAGTATTCATCAACGCCTCCTCCAAACACGCCCAGTCCATGTTTGGGAACATGTCTCCCAAAAAGGTGAGAGAGTCATCGAAATCGCTCGGCGACGGCTCTTCGCCTGCGAGAGCGGCGTAAGGCTCGATCGGCCTTTCTCCACCGCTCGAAGCGAAAGCACTCTCGTCCGCGGCATCGACGGCGTTCTCGTCGTCCTCCTCGTCCTCGCTCACCAGGCCGAGCGCACCGAACTCGTCGACGACTTTTTCCAAACGAACTGGAGGCGTCGCTGGACGTCCGCGCGGCTTGAACACGAACGCCGACGCCGACGGATTCAGCGCCGACGCGCTCGTTTCTGGGCCGTCGTTCCCGGACATCGCGCGAAGCAGTGGCGGCTAATGGCTGATTGAGTTTGGTTTCGTTCGAGTTTGACTCGGTGTCGAGCCAAAGGTTGATATGAATGACAATCACAAACTAATACGCGCTACACATAAAATCTCACAGTTCAGTCGCTTGATGCACGGTGAACGAACCGACGGCGAGCAAGATGGTGCCTATGAAGAGAGTCAGCCACTCGCGCGAGAAATATTTCAACACGCGCACGCCGAGAGCGACTCCGACCAATCCGCACGGCAAAATCAAAAGCACGAGCCCGGGGTCGGGCTTTTTTCCACGAGCAGTGGTGCTGACGATCGCTGCGATACCTAAGAATACGCTCTGAATCGCACTCATCGATAACATCACCTTGCGGTTCACCTTGCCTTTCCACAGTACTACAATCGGCAGGAAGCTTATCGGGCCGCCGGTTCCGGTGAGCACGCTGAGCATCCCCACGACGACACCGATGCTGAACAACAACCACATCTCGCGAGTCGTAGGTTCTAACCAGTACTCATCGCTTTTGCTCTCGCTCTCGTTCGCGTCGACCGCGTCCGCGCCGTCCATCTCGAGCGCCGCGTCTCCGTCGTCTCCGTCGTCTCCGCCGTCTTCCACCGTCACCACCGTCTCCCCCTCTCCCGCGCGTGACCGCGCCGCGCGCGAGCGCAATCGCCGCGCGCTGTCTGCGACGTCTTTCCCTCCCGCCACCAGCGCGACGAGACCTATGACGTACGTCAGCGCCTCTCTCGGGACGACGTCCAGGAGCGCGCCCCCGGCGACGCTCGCGCCGCACGCCCCTCCCGCCGCGGCGACGCCTCCCAGCCGCGTCGGAAACCGATCGCGCGGCACTATTTTTCTCAGCATCCACACCCTGAGCGCCATCGTCGGCGTGAACGCGACGAACAGGGACACGATCCCGACCTCGGGCGTGCACGCCCTCGCGAGCAAGAGCGCGGGCAAGATGACGACGCCTCCCAGACCGACCGCGCCGACGAGCAGCGCGCCCGCGACGCACGCCGCGACGACGACGGCGACTTGTCCGAGCGTCAGCGCGCGCACGACGGTGTTCATCGCGTCGCCGGGCGCGCCGCGGGGACGTCGAGAGACGCGACCGTCGAGCGACGCGCGCGTCCGTCACCGCGCGCGGGCGTCGCGTAACGAACGCGCGGGCGCGCCGAACCCCGGGCCGGCGGTCGCGCGGTCGGCGTGCGCGTCGTCGCGTCGTCTTTTCTTTTTCGCGCGCGGGCGTCTCGATGATCTCGTCTCGATGGCTTCGCGGGACGCGCTATACGAGGGCCGATCGATCGCGCGCGGCGATCGATCGATCGCGCGGTCGGTCGCCGCGGGCGGTTGACCGACCGACGCGCGCGATGGGCCGCGAGCGCGCGACGCGACGTCGCGCGATGACGGCGGACGACCGAGGGTGGTGCGCGTACCCGAGCGAAGCGAAACGCGATCCCGCGAGCACGCTCGATCTGCCGCGCGGCGAGGACGACGGGAACGCCGCGTCGAGGGCGTCGAGAGTCGCGATGACGCGAGTCAAGGTGCCGAGCGCGTGCTGCGAGTTCGACGAGGACGCGACGGATGGGGGCGAAGCGGACGAGGATGGGTTGATCGAGGTGGACGTGACGATCGACGTCGATCGGGGGATGATCGAAGGCGTGCGCGAGTCGACGAGCACGAGGACGAGGACGGTGGGGGAGGAGGAGACGGCGGATTACGCGGAGAGCGACGAGGACGAGGACGGCCGTCGCGGGCTTCGAGTGGCGATGGGCGGGAGGATGTGCTTACCGACGTTCGTGGACATACACACACATATAGATAAGGCACACACGTGTGAGAGGAGCCGAAATTTAAACGGCACCCTCGCTGGCGCGGACGCCGCGTGCGCGAACGATTTCCAACACTGGACGCTCGAAGACGCCAAGCGGCGCATGGGCTTTGCGATTCAGTGCGCGTACGCGTACGGGACCTCCGCCATGCGCACGCACTTGATGTCGGGTGAGGAGAGACAGAGCAAAATCGCCTGGGAAGCGTTCGGGAAGTTACGCGAGGAATGGAGAGGGAAAGTTGAGTTGCAAGGCGTGTCACTCTCGGTGTTGAGCTTTTTCCGCGACGAGACCAAGGCGCGCGCGCTGGCTCGCATGGTGAAATCTTATGGAGGTATACTTGGCGCCGCCGTGTCGTGTAGCGATGCAGGTGGTACACCACTGGATGTCCACACGACGTGCGGTGCCGATATGCCCAAGTTATTGGACGTCATTTTCTCTCTGGCGAAGGAATACAATTTGGATGTCGACTTTCATTGCGACGAGAACGGCAATGAATCCTCCAAAGGCTTGCTCCACATTTCTGAGGCCGTCATTCGAAACAGTTTCAAAGGATCTGTGGTGTGCGGTCACTGCTGCAGTCTCGCAGTTCAGCCAAACGAACAGGCAAAGCGCATCATCGACGCCGCCCGCGAAGCGGGCGTCACCGTTGTTTCGCTTCCAATCGTTAACCAATGGCTTCAAAATCGTGATCCAACGAACGAAGCGACGCCAACGCGGCGAGGCGTTACTCGGGTGAAGGAGCTTGCCCGAGCTGGCGTGCCGGTGTGCCTTTCGAGTGATAATACGCGAGATCAATTTTTTCAATACGGTGACTGTGATATGCTCGAGGTATTTCGATCGAGCGTTTGCATCGCGCATCTCGATCGACCTTTTGGATCGTGGCCGTTGGCTTTAGCTGCGAACCCATCGCGCGCGATGCGACTTGGCGAAAAGTCGGGAATGATTGCTCCAGGAGCGAAGGCAAACTTTGTCTTGTTTCGCGCTAGGAATTACAGCGAGCTGTTTTCTAGATCGCAACATGATCGAGTCGTCATTCGTGATGGTGTCCGCATCGCTACTGCTTTACCAGATTATGAAGAGCTAGACTAACTTGGCTAACATATTACAATGATGAATCGTTCTTACTTTTGGCTATGTTGAATTGTAATCACTTGCTTTTTGTACCACACGTCGCTACACCAGCGCACTTAAAAGCTGAACCCTCGATTTGCAACTCTTCGACAATGACTTGACTTGGACTAATGCCCAGCTTTTCAAAATTTTTGATGAACTGAGGATTTTTAAGCCGACTAACGCGCTTGACATGAGGAGCACCTCGCAAGAGTGACTCTCCGGAAATCTTGACGCGCAACTCAACGCATCAAGGACATTGCACACGCACATAAAAGCGCTTCGTACAATCACCTCGGAGTCCGTATCAGAGATGAACGTTTCTTTCGCATCGGATGTGAGCGTCGAGGTGAGTTGAGTAAAGTGACGGCAAATTGTAAACGCCCGTTGTGGAGACTCACGAATGGCAAACACTGTAGCGTGTGATAAAACATCCAGTACCACAGCCGAGACTGGTATGCCAGCTGCGGTTATGCGTCGCATTTCGAGCAGTTTTGGCAAACCAATGCGTGATATGCGGTCAAACTCTGGTCCAGATGTGTTCGGCAAGACCGCTACGCATGCAACTAAGAGACTTTGACGAAATTTACTCAAATCGCTTTCACAGTCTTGAAAGTCTTGAAACGTCCGCAGCAACTCGAGCAGCATCCTATCGTTTGCATTCGCATTCGAGCGATAAAGCTTCAAAATATCTACAGTGATCGACGTCATGTCCTTTGAATCGAGCGAAGGGGGGCGCGGCGACGAGATTCTCTCCATGCGACCAAGACGCATGACGGGCTCTATCGCCAAGCGCGAGTCCCATTCTATAACGCTAGCGGCTACTTCGTCCGCAAGTCTGAGAGCAATTGCCATTTCTTTGCTAGGCGAAATTTTTGCAATAGATTCCAACAGCCCTTTGCTGATTTCACGAGCCAGCGATGTGGCTAAAATCTGAGTTGATGTCATTCGTTGCTTCCGTGACCATTCAATGACACGTGCCAATGCAAGGAGTACACCCTCGGGGAACGTGCGCTCAATGACCCTCACATCTACCTGTCCTTCGTTCATGGTTATTAGTTTCAAAATTCTCAGAGCAAAGTGGGCTCCATGAAACGGACCAGTAGCAGGGGAACTAAGTTGTACCGCAGTCAACATTGGAAGCACGATGAAGAGTAAACCGTCTTGCAACTCTAAGAGATGCATTTTGCCAGAATTGCTCCCAAAGAAGGCTTCACAGATATATTCGATGGAATCCATGGCTTTAATATTCGCAAAGTCATTCGGAAAATCCCGGAGCAAGTCGACGAATGCAACAAGCAAGCACGGCGGCGAGTTGCCGCAACGCTTCACCTTGACAAAACTTGGTACCAAGCGGAAAGTTTCGATAATGATTGCACCCTGGGACGAGTGTGCAACTGCTGTATGAATCAAACGACGATAAACGAGGTCTGGTGCGATGAGTATGGGCCACAGCAAATCATTCGCTAGATTCAACTTCATGCGATTGGTGACGCTTGTGCTTGCACTCGCTGTGATGCGGTTCAATGCGACAATGACATCGCGCTCTATGACTTTTGAATCAAAATCTTGTTGCGTGATGAGCATATTTCTGAAGAGATGAAACTCGTCGGAGCATAGCACTGTGGATATGATTTCTAAGACGTCATCTTTTGGAAAGCGAGATACCAATTTTTCTTTGGCTGTCTTTGGTTCTGTGCACGCCAACAGGTCTCGGAGAAACTTTTCCACCTGAGATGGTTCTGCAACCAGTGGCGATGAACATATCACGTCTACGCTGACGGTTGGTTCATCATCCGTCGTTCGTGATTGAGTTTTCCTCGCGGTTGGAGTGTATCCGGACGTAGAGAAAATTACCGTCAGTTGCTCAATTACCTCTGTTCTGGTTTCACTCGTAAACAAAGCCTTCGTCATCGTCTCTTTCGCTCGATCAGAAGCATGTAGCATCGCATTGTAGAACAAATCCTTCATTTCTAGCACTGTGATCAACTCTGCGAACATCGGCGTGGGTAGCGACCACTTGGCTCTTCGGCAGAACGGGTCAATTGTTTCTTGAATTGGCTCCCCATCACCGCCTATGAGCTTGGCGCACCACACACTGAACAACACCGCAAACACATGCTCTCGAGAGTCTTTTTCCCCTTTACTCGGGCGTCTGAGCACTCGACGTAAGCCTGGAACGACCACGGTGTCCAGCGCAGAGACGGCGTCCCCGAGTCCCTCACGTTGCTCGATGGCGTCAAACAGTGGGCCCATCGCCGCCTCGATCGCCACTCCTTCGTCATCATAGGATAACGAACGCAACGATTGTAGCGCTACTATAGTTGTGGACGCGTGCACTCCCGAGATCATCATCCAGTGCCGCGATTGAGACGCTTCAACAACTTGAGTGGCAAAATGTAGAACACGAGAATGCAGCACAGCGATAGCAATACGAAATCGACTGGCTTTAAGGCGTAGATGATAATATCATCATCGTACATGTGCCTTCTTCTCTTGCGCTTGTGCGAGCGCACACTCGATGTGCGCGTGCGAGTTTGTGGCTTCTTGGGGAGGTCGGTTACCGTGTAAAGTGAACGCCCTGACCGTTCTAATTAAATTACAACGCCGCCTTCTTAGCTGCTTTTGCTTTTTGATTGTGATGCTTGTGTGTAAAATCTTTTGCAGTCAGTCCTCTCGTTTGTCGTCCGCCAGACCCTCTTCCTCCGCGACCGGCACCCCCGTTTGCCCTGGGTTGTTCTTTGGCCGAAGCACTTGTCGACAATCCCCTTGGCGTGAAAGGTACCGCGCTTGTGCTCGGGGTGAATGCTGAATCGAACCGTGACTTATTTCCACCCGCACCGAGTCCTTCTATCTCGTTTCTTTTCGTTTTTTCTTGGGCCAGGGCGATCGTTGACGCTTCCTCTGCGCTATGCGCGAAGATTTTCTCGGCGCCGGCTTTGTGGGAGTGATAGACTTTGCCGTCGGCCACATAGAAGACACGCTTCGATGCGTTTGCACGTTCTTTGCGACCGTCTCCATCTTCTAATTCGTCCGTACCGAGCGTGACGTTCGCTACTTGCACTGGGAGATCGTCGAATGAATCATCGTATTCATCCTCGTATTCCAAATTGCGCGCTGCCTTCAGCACTCGCTTCTTATCTTCCACTGAAAGTTCGAGGTCAGCTTCCTTGTTCAATCTCTTGCCAACGGGTATACTGGGCTGAGGACGACTCCGCCAGGTCAACTTTGACGCGGGTGGCGGCCATCCCAGCTGTCTATCAAGCGACCGCAAATCAGGCGGAAGCGACTCCTCAAACAAATGCTGCACAATTGACTCAGCGTTGGGACCAAAATGGTCTACGCATGCCTTAAGAAACCCAATGCCGACATCGGGTAGGATGATTCTAACAGATTCAATCGTGTTCACGACCACTGGAGCCAGTCCTACGTACTTATCGCGCTCTGCATCCACGGGTTCTCCATCTCCTCCTCCTCCTCCTCCTCCTCCTCCTCCTCCATCTGCACTTCTCAGAAAGGAAATTGCCGCGCCTAAAGAACCTCTCACCGTATCTAAACTATCACTATCGCAAGTTGCCATGGACTGGAAGCTAGAAAGTACCATACTTCGGATCTTTTCGAGCGCACCTGTCAGATTCCCATCACGACGCAACCATTCTGCGGCTTCTGGATACACGGTGACGAGTGAAACAAGTGAAATAGCAACGTCGTGAAAGTATGACAGCGATTCACTCAACCCGTCTGGTGGGAGCTCGTTAGCTTCAGCCGCAGGAGTCACTCGCGCTGCCATATCTTTCAAGTTCTTTTCGATCATCAATCCAGTGCGCCCAAAATCGTCTTCGAGAGTCGGCAACAGTTTCACAGCATTTTCTAGCACTTCGTGCACTAGATCCCTGTTATCGCTTCCATAAATCACCGTCAAGTCAATCAATTTCGGTACATCGATCAGGTTATGCTTTAAAACCGCCTGCCTCCGCTCTTCGAGAGTTAAGCAGCTTCGCTCTCGAGCGCCGTCATTCACCAGTCTGAGCATCGTGAGGAAGACCTTCCTTCCCAACTCGTCCTCCGTAACTGAAGTCGACGGTTCGGCCCCCCGACCTCGAGTTTCGAATGGCCGCGTTTTAAACTGCAAGTACGTGTCCAGACTCCTCCCGAGCCCTCGTCCGTTTCTCTGCACGTGCGCCCAAAACGCTTCACTCGTCTTTCGCAGCGCACTATCGAGGGCGTCCACTAGCGCTTGACACGCCTCCGTAGCGCGCTCGTCCAAAGGATCGTCGTCGCCGGGCAGATAGGAGATGTACGTCACCGTCGCTGGCGCGACGCGTGACGCGCGTGACATCCCACGCGTCCGACGGCGCGCCTCGAAGTATCGACGGACGCGAGTGCGCGCTGTAGGCGCGCACGCGCTCGCGGGCGAAGGCGGCACAGTCAGACGTGCGCGCTGCGTCCCGTCGAGGACGACATCCGCGCTAGAATTCATGGCCGACGAACTCGACGAGGTGATCGGGTTTTTGTCCGATAAGAACCCGGCCGTGCGAGAGCAGGCGGCGCACATCATCCAAGGCTTGACTGGAACGGATGACGGCGCAAAGTTACTGTGCGCTAAAGCCGACTCACTGGTGCCAAAACTGTTGCACGCGCTCGGCAAAGAAGGCGCAGAATCAAAGTATGCCGCGACAGCGCTGGTAAACTTGACGCACGACCCGGAGGTGATCGTCAAGGCTGTGAACAAGGGTGTCGTGGAGCGAGCCATGGACGGGCTTCGCGATGGCGACGGTGCACCGGTAGACCTCTTGCTGTCTATTTTAGCGAACGTGACGACGGCGGAGAGCGGTGTACACGTGATAAGTCAAGAGGGTAAGCCACTAGAAGGATTTTACGTGTCAAAGTTGATCCAACTCTTGTCCACCGGAAAGCCGGAGGAAGACTACGACCATGCCGCGTCAGTCTTGACAAACATCTCGCGCGACCCGATCGGTCGACGAGTCTTCTTAGATCCGAAGCGAGGATTGTTAGCATCAGTTGTTCCAATTATGAGTGAATCGAACGACCTCAGACGTGAGCGTGTCGCAGCGGCGTTGCGGAATTGCTGCATGGATGACATTCAGCGTAAAGCGCTTTTGGACTTTGTCAGCCCAGGTGCACAGGAGGCAGCAGGGGATGTCCTACGCGCGCTCCTTCGGCCGATCAGCGGGAAGCAGGTCGGAGCAGAATTATCTGATCATGTTCGTCAGGCCTGTGCGGAAGCGATCTACGCGTTGGCGAAAGACGAAGAAGGCCGGATGTGGCTTGGCAAGTTGGACGCTCCTCGGACTCTGCGAGACGGATACGAACTTGAGGAACACGCAGAAACTTGTGCTGCATTGGTTGCCGCCGGAGATTTGTTCCTGAAGCACGGCATGGTGCCCGAAGACCTTCAAGAAGGCTTGAATCAGCCGCAAGCCGTCGAAGTGATTGACGATGACGAAGCCGTGGTCATGATGGGACCAGGCGTTGGTGGTGGTGGATTTATTAGTGGCGTGGATTGATTTGTCAATTGAGTAAATCGTTCGCTCGCGTCGTTCGCAATTTTAAAGCGAGAATTCCGCGTAGATAATAGTGTATTAAAATCATATCGTATTCGTTGAAGCTCGCGTGGGTTAGTGACAGTATTGTGCGCGCCCCGTTTCGTACGTTGCGATGTAAATAATTAAATCAACTGCATCAAAGATGACGGCTTGTCAAAGCTCACAATGAAGTGGACGCGTGCGGATCGCGTGCTCATTTAAACGTGGTGTCGCGAATATCGATTGTGTGACGTTCGTGTGTTGTTTTGCATGCATCTAGCGCCTATCTAAGAGCGCACTCCTGGAGAGTATTTATTTAATAAATTAATTAATTTTGATCGTGACGTCGTTGTCGGCGTGTTTGTCTTGATTACTCAATAAAATTGCTCGCTTGGCCGTCCACTACATCGAGCGATCTGGACTGCCTGTTTGCGACACATGGATGTGCAAAACGGGTTACGGGTGAATTAATTTCAATTATTTTCTCCTTCTCGATAAAACACCGACAACGTCGTTGTCTATGGACGCTCTGGCCGGCCGTGCGCGAGCTCCATGCCTCTTGGATGCTCGTTGGTGCCGTACGTTTCGGAGTTTTGCGTCCCGGAAGCTTTGATTCGTTGCCACGCGTTACGTTGGCGAACGTTTGTATTAAATTTATTTATTACAAAGACGCACATTTCACTTTGTACGAAAATAACGAACGCGCTCGAGTAATTACCACGTAAGAACAATGAAAATGACCTTTCGGACGTCTCGTGCGCTTACGCTGCGTTTACATCGACTTCGTCGTCTCACGAGGGCGTGTTTTGCCGTCATTCGCGATTATTCGATAATTAATTACTTTTGTAATCTGTTGCATCGCGAAGCCAGAAACGATCAGTTCAATATCCCTTAACGAGCATCCCGCGAGATCGCAGTCGTGGTTGTGCGCGCGCTTACGAGTGATGGGTGATTAATGTCTGTATGCACACTTGAATTGAAAAGAACTACATAGCAACCAAGACACTGAGACAGGTTCGCAGGCACTTCTTCCTCAACGAACAATATTTCTCAATACATTATAGCCACACCATGAACCTACGCAGCCAGCGGCTTCTTCATGACGATGAGATACATCGGAGAGAAGATGCCGAGATCACCGCCTTTCTCGAGGTTGACCGCAGCCTTCAACAACATGGTGTGCACGGCTTGCGTCCCCTTGGGCGCGAAGCCGATGAACTCGAGCACGCCGGTGAGGACGTGCGTCAAGTACGCCGCCCGGCGAGCAGATTTCATGGCTTGTTGCCACGGAACGGCTCCAAGGGTGGCGCGATCAAAAGTAAACTGCACGTCGAAGCCCGCCGCCTTCGCGGCTTCAACGCAATCTTCGATGGTGCGCACTTCCGGCAGTGCGTTACCTTCAGCGATGCCATCGACGACGTCGACGTGAACCTTATTATTCGGGTCGTATTGATCGGTGCGCAACCACTCGTAGGACGCAAAGAGGGCACCCGGTTTGAGGACTTGGAACACTTGCTTGTACAAAGCAGTGGTGTTCGACGCGTGGCACGCGGCTTCAATGGCATACGCGCCGTCAAAGGATCGACCCTTGAACACCTTCGCGAGGTCCATGAAGTTACCTTGAACGATCTCCGTCAAATCTTCCAGGCCAGCCTGCTGGTTCAAAGTGTTGCAGCGGCCAACTTGGTACTCATTGATAGTGATACCAGTCACCTTACCGCCCGTGGCCTTGACGATGTTGCGCATCGGACCCCCAACGCCGCAGCCAAGGTCCAACACGTTCATCCCCGCCTTCAAACCAATGTTCTCCGCGATCGCTGTGCGTGTAAAACGGGTAAAGTCGCGTCAGTCGAATGCCTGCTTTTCACGGATATGCGTGTAGAACGCGTTCACGGATTCGAGACGAGTGATGCGCGCGAGACGAGCATGACGTACCGACTTCCTGGCGAATGATGGAGTCTTCAAAGCTCTCCCCCTTTTCGCGTGCGGCGAAGTGGAAGCTTTCGCCCCAACCGTACTCGTAAAAGTCGGTGATGAGGGAGTAAAACTTGTTCACGAAGTCCGGGGTGGACAAGATGCGCGATCCGACCCCCTTACCGTCTTCTTGGTCGAAGAACTCGTTGTAAGATTTTATCCCTTTGTCCACCATCGTCTTCGCCATCGCCCCGGTCTTCCCGCCGAACGAGCGCAGCGGGTTCTTGCGGAACCAAGACAACTTCACCGCGACGTAGATACCACCAGTCAGCGTCACCCCACCGACGATCATCTGGACTTTCTTGTCCTCGAGCGCGTCCATGACGCGCGCGGTAGCCATCTCGAGAGACCTTTGGCGCGAAAAGTCGAGCGCGCAAGATGCGATCTCGCGCCGAACTCCGAAGCTTTACGAGCGCGGACGGCGCGTGGAGGGCGTGCGGACGTGCGAAGGGTGGCTATGGACTCCCTCGAGGACGGACGTTCGAACGAATCGAAGTCGTCGTGTGCGGCGGCGGTAATCTTTCGGAACGCCTCGTGACGTCTTCGCGGATACGAGCGCCGCCGCTGCGAATCCGAACCCGCCGCGGGCGCGACGAAAGGCCAGACGTCGTCGGGGGACTCGCGACGAGTCGTGATTCGATCGCGTCGCACGTTTTTTATCGATCATCCGCGTCAAAGGTGAAAGATCTATCATGGCTTTGAATACAGTAAAATTGACATCGGGGGAGATGCAGAGCCTCCCGCGGACATATCGACCTAGCCCTAGATCGCCAAGTTTCGGCGCTGAGCCCTGCGCAATCAGTCGTTGTGACGCCTCACACGGACCCATATCGACTTTCTCGACTTTCTCGACTTCTACGACGCCGACCGTCGCGCGCGATTTCGCGAAAGGGCTTATGCGATCTAACGTGGATGCGGTTCAGATGATGAGATCCCTGGAGTGGTGGATTAATGGATGAATGAATTGAAATGTCCTAGTATATATAAAAGCGTCGCGACGG